>Ga0126309_10000186_pt1 | contig 20887 bp, 20 predicted proteins | sample Plot56_FD_92541 | JGI IMG/M metagenome (GOLD analysis project Ga0126309, IMG submission 92541) | Serpentine soil microbial communities from UC McLaughlin Reserve, CA, USA - Plot56 | ecosystem: Environmental > Terrestrial > Soil > Grasslands | place: USA: UC McLaughlin Reserve, Lake County...
AACAGGACGACGACTAACCCCAGGAGCGCCATCCCGATCCGCCGCATGACCCTTCTGACCGGACTGCTGCTCATTACCCTAAGCCTAATCTCTAACGGGCTCTTGTGCTTGTGCCGAAGGCTTATTCACCGGAGTGCGTGGAAAGGTGAATTCTCGGAAAGTCGCATCCAGGATCCTGCATAGCCTTGGTCCTATAGCACCGGAAAACGTAGGTAGTCCCGATCCTATGCATTCTAGTCAACACGAGATGTTGTGGTGCCACGTAGATATGCAACGGGCTGAATGATGTGAGAAGCGGCCAAGTTCTGTGTTCACTAGCAATTCATCCTCCTCTGTCGGGATGATAGCGATGGCATAGGGTACAGACAAACCCGCCCCGAGGCAGGAAAAGGAAGCCCGCAAGCGTACGAGGCGAAGTGGTTCGCACGAACTAACGCGGCGGAGCAAGGCGTGGACTCTCAAAGAATTGGGCGCGAAGTCGGTCTGGGACTGGCTGCAGCAACCGGTGGTTCCGCTCGGTTGCTGCACCAAAGCCCTAGAGCATGCCGGCGCCTTCGCTTGCTCTTCTCGTTTCACCTGCAAATCCACGGAAAAAGAGAGTGGACCCGAGGGGACTCGAACCCCTGGCCTCCGCCATGCGAGGGCGGCGCTCTCCCGACTGAGCTACGGGCCCGTGAAGCCTCAGCAATCCTAGCAGTCAAGTCCCGGATTGCAAGGTAAAGAGCGAAAGGCGTGGCGACGCCTCGAAGTATGGCGCCCGAGCATTGAGGTCACGGTCTTCTCCTGCACCAGTCTCCGCCTCGACGAACCAGCGCAGTTCTTCTCGAGTATCGAAGCCGGTACCCCATGTGATGGTAACGAGCGGACATTCGACCTGATGAATACCAATGTGATGCCCCAAACTTGGGTCTCTTCCCACTCGTGTCGCACGCGCGAGATCGACCAGAACCCTGGTGCTGAGCCCCACTTCCTGCCGGGAGAAGCCGCATGAACGCCCGTCTGCCGTAGCTTGCGACATCGGGACAGCACGGTAGGGCTATCGATGTACTTACACCGTAGTCCTAGCACCGGAATTGTTTCCCTAAACTAATTCCGGTACCGCGATAGCCTGGCACCCTTTATCGTAGAGATATGGAAGAGAACAGGCGCACCACATACAGTATCTCCGAAGCTGCCCGCGAGCTCGGTATCTCTATCGAGTGGCTAAGGAAAGGCGAGGTGCGAGGTTTCTTCCCTCTGGCCCTGCGCGACCGCAATGGCCACCGCTACTACACCGAAGAAGACATGGAGCGTATGCGCAACAGGCCCACCTCTCGAAAGATCCGGAGGCCCACCGGCGGGTCTTCCGAAGTCGGCGGGTCCGGTGGTCCCGGAACGGCCGGGGAGTGATCTAGGATCGTGAGCAACCGCCTATGAGAGAAACCACGCACACCCAGGGGTAGGAAAGGACCGCTTGGACTTCGACACTACAAGAGAAGGCCGCAAAGACCGCTCTGGCCGCGGCTCTCACCCCTTCCTCGATTCCTTCACGAGGGACCATCAGGCGGGCAGAGGAGGCCGCTCCGCCACCGCTCGGACCGGCCATCTGTCGTCAGAGAGCAGGGCGAGAGATCGGACGTTCAGGATCCCGGCCGGCTCCAGGAAGGCGGCACTGGTGCATCTGGCACGCGAGGCGTGGCGCGCGGGCCTGCTCGATCCCAAGGCCCTAGGCGAAGTGCGTGGCCGAGAGGTCGACGAAGCTGGCTTGCAACGAGCTCTCTACCGCTCCTCCGTGGGTGAGATCGAGCACCTCATCGGTCCCATAGTCAAGGGACGCAAGGTCGTGGTCGAGGGACATCTCGCCGGCACGGGACGCTCCGCCCTGGAAAGACTCGGCGCCGAGGTCGAGGAGCTTCGTCTCGAAGACGAGAAGCGCTACATAGACATGACGCCGGTGATCTTCGTCTTCGCCGCCCTGGCCATGGCCATCCGGTACGTCTCTTTGGGCCTAGACGACCAGGACCTATACATCCTCTCCGGGATAGCCTTCGCCCTCATGTACGGCCTACGTCCCTTTTTCTCCAAGATGCAACGCCCCAAAGACAATTGAAGGTAGCAACCCACCTCGTCTTCGCGGAATGCTGCTGGTTCGCTACCTCGGCCGTCCTCGACGTCCATTACGAGAGCGCTGAGGTAATAGCCGTGGCCGCAGCCTCGCTCCTCCCGGATGCCGACTACCCCAAGAGCTGGCTCGGCTATCAGCTTGGTAGCGTCTCAGAAGACCTCAACCGCTTCTTCGGTCACCGTAGCTTCCTGCACTCCTTGCTGGCCTTACTGCTCGTCACCACGGTTCTGGGCTCGCTCTTGTGGTGGATCACGGGCAACCTGGCACCCGCAGTGGCCATCTTCGTCGGCTACGGCTCCCACCTCTTCGCCGACATGATGACCCTCGGAGGAGTGCAACTCTTCTGGCCTAGCCGGGCGATAGCCGTCTTCCCCGGCCGTGACGAATACCGCGTCGTCTCGGGCTCGGGTTCCGAGAGGGCCTTCGTCATCGTGGTGCTGGCCTTGGGCCTGCTGTTCTACCCTGTCTCGAGGATGGGATTCGACGGCCTGCTCTACCGTCTTGGTGGCGCGGATCAGGTCTACGGCAGGGTCACGAAGGTCACGGATGGCGACACCGTCTCCGTCGAGGTCTACGGCCAGGTCCAGCCCGTGAGGCTCATCGGGGTCGACACTCCGGAGACCGTGGCCCCGGGCCAACCCGTAGGATGCTACGGTAAGGAGGCCTCAGAGTACACCAAACGCGAGCTGACCGACCGGCTGATCCGCCTGGAGATCCCGCGCATCGGAGACTCCGAAGACGCCTACGGTCGCACCCTCGCCTACGTCTACCTCGACATTGACAAAGACGGCTCCTACGAGCATCTCTTCAACGAGGACCTCATCACGTTGGGCCTGGCACGCACCACGACCTTCTCCCACGCCCACCGCCGCGAATTCGAGCGCTTGCGCGAAGAAGCCGAGGCTCATGATGTCGGCTTGTGGAGGGCCTGCCCCAGGTTACACAACGTAAGTTGAACAATCCCAGAGTTGTGTAACTTCAGACCGATCATCGAGAACAAGAACCCTCCCGGCCGTGGTAGTGCCAGGGAACCCCCTCACCGGGCCTCGGACGGTAATGCGCCGTCCCGGCGTATTTTGCATCTCTACGGCCCGAGCACTCGAGACTGGGTGGAGCCGGCGTTGGCGCCCTCCTGCGGTCGGCGACTGCCTAAAGAGGATCCGGAGGACACCCGAGAATTCGGGGAACGGAAGACGTCTCGAGTCGAGACCATATAGAGCGAGCACGCAAAGCTTTCACACTGTTATTAGACTCTTGGTATTGTCCGCGACCGGGGCGCAAGCCGAGGCTCGGATCGGGGGTACTTATGCCGGAGGAGAGGAGACACCGATGACCACCGATGCGCTCGTCGAGGAGATCAACGTAGCGTACCGGCGGCTGAGAGCCGCCACCGAGGACGTAGCGAGGGCCGATCGTGAGCTAACCGAGCACGTCAGGAAGATCCGTCTGGACAACGCCGAGGCCATCCTGGAGGCCAAAAACGAGAGGACGGCGAGGCTCTACCTCGACGGCCTGCTCGACACAGAGGAGCATCGCCGCCTGGAGGCCGACCGAGCGAGAGCGGAGCTCGACCTCCAGCACGCAAGGCGCGAGGTCGAGCGGCTTCACCTGATCGTTCGGCTGCTGGGGACCCGAGCGGGTGGAGGGATGCAGGAATGAGTGGAAGGGAGGCAAGCGGAGGGCCAACGCCCTTACCCGAGAAGGAGGTCCAGGTATACACCGACGGAGCGTCCACCGGCTCCCGCGGTCCCGGAGGCTACGGGGCCGTTGTCATCTACTGGAACGGGAGGATCGAGGAGATCAGTGGCGGCGAGCAGGACACCACCAACCTGAGGATGGAGATAACCGCCGCGTGCGCCGCGCTGGAGACCATGGACAAGGGCTGTACGGTGACCGTCTACTCCGACGCCTCCTACCTCGTCAACGGCATGAGAAGGGGCTGGTACAGGAAGTGGCGAGAGAACGGATGGCTCAACCATCGCAAAGAGGCGGTGGCGAACAGGGATCTGTGGGAGAGGCTCCTCCGAGCGACGCGGCGCCACCAGGAAGTGCGGTGGAGGAAGGTCAAGGGGCACTCCAAGAGAGTCGGAGCGCACAAGAGTGGGAACGACCGGGCCGACGAGCTCGCCGTGACCGCGAAGAGAGAGGTCGACGGTGGCCGAGAAAGCGGCCGAAGAACCCTCCCCCGGTGAGCGGGAAATCCCGACACTTGCTACTCCAGGATGCGCCGTATCGCTGCTCGCACCCGCTGCAATCGTGTGGGCCTATCGATGTCCTCTGCTACCACATCGGGGCTCGGCTTCACCCCCTCCACGAAGCCCGCCGCCACCAATCCAACCACAGCCTCTACCACGGCATGCGATTCGGGCGCCTCGTGCTTGGCCTGGTACTCCGACGTAAGATCCTGCAAAGTGTGCTCGCCGTCGAGGCGCTGCCAGACAAACCAGCCGGCGGGCGAGAGGCGATGGTTGGCATCGCGCCTGGGGTCCTTGAGGGTCGTGATGGTCTCTCCGGTAAGAGTGGTGCGATGGTGCACCTCTATCCCGCGCACCCGACGCGGACGATCGCGCATCCGCACGAGCTCGAGCATCCGCTCCCCCGTTTGCCGGTTCTCACCGAGGACCTCCAACAGATCCCTCCGCCGCAGCGCGAGCAGCGTGCACGGCTCGAGAGCCCTCACCGTGGCGTTGCGCGGTTCGTCGGTGAGCAGGGCCGCCTCCCCGAAGAGGGAACCGGGATCTAGTGTGGCCAGATTGCGTTCGTCGCCCTGGGCTCCCCTCGCAATTACCTCCACACGACCGCTTCGGAGCAAGTAGCACTCCTCGCCAGCCTCGCCCTGGCGGATGATGGTGTCTCCGGTGGAGACTTCGAGGTACTCGAGCCGGGCTGCGAGGCGCCGCAGCCTCTCACTGTCCAGCGTGGAGAAGGGATTCGCCTGCTTGAGCAACTTCGTTACCAACAAGTCCTCTGCCAACTCTTCGAAGGCAGTGCGGGCTTCGGGATGTGCGTCGAGTGCCCGGCGGAAGTCCGCCGCGTGCAGGCCCAACAAGAGGAGGGACTCGACGGCGGCAACCGTGGCCTGCCGTCTACTCTGGTGCTCGAGCAGGGCTATCTCGCCGAACAGCTCCCCCGGCCCCAGCGTCGCCAGAGGCACGAGGCCTGAGGACCCGGTCGTCGAGGCCTCGGCCCGACCTTCCACGATCAAATAGAGCCGGTCGTCCGTATCACCTTCGACCACTACAGTGTCGGCAGGCCGGAAGCGCATCTCCGTCAAGCGCGAAGAAAGCTCCTCCAATACCGGAGCAGGCAGGTGTGAGAAAGCCGGTACGCCTGCCAGTAACTCCAGGCGCCTCCTGGGCGAGACACTCCGATTCTCAGAGTCCGGTTCCTTCACGGCCTCCACAAACCCTTCGAGCCTCCGACGTTCCTTGCCAGAGATCATTAAACAATAGCCCGCCCCCGGATCAAGCCTCTGAACGGATAAGTTACATACCTACGTCGAAGCCCTAAACGGCTCGGGCGCAGTCTCAAACGTCTTGATCTGCGCTCTCCGACATGAGCCGCAACTGCGTGATTACCCGATGTCCTGCATGGAATAGTGGCGATAGTGGGTGCCGAACAAGACCGAGCTCATCCTCGCGGCCAGCTCCACTAAGAACGCCCGTATCAGTCAAGACATAGAAGAGCGTGTGCCCCTCCCCTGGTACCGGAAAGGACTCAGTGGGCTTCAGGTGCTGGTAATATTGGTTTGCGGTTTCCACAAACTCTGCGTTAGCCTGCCGCACGCCCTGATGGGCATGGCCGCCGATGACGCCCCCGCCGCTGCTAAGATAAAGGCTTGTCGTACCATCGCCAAGAGCCACCAGGGTAGCCGTGACCTCAGGATAACCGGTCTCCATCAGAATGCCCCAGACGGGAGCTTCGGGGGGCGGTCCAGGAATGCCGACCTCTATTCGCTGGGTAGAGAGAGCCTGGTGTCGCAGAGCCGAGTACACTTCAGCGCTGCTCCTATCAGGACCAGGCTGGGCGGGATCTGCGGAACCGCCGAAGAGCATTCGAAACCAGTTACGCATCTGTTCGTTCGCATGAAATCGAATGCGGATAAACGTCCAACGACCAGTGTTCGGCCGAACCTGCTGATGCCCACTAGGTCGTATACATCGTCTTCGGGTCCAAAGCTGTTCCCAGAGAGATCCTCAAATCCGTAGCATGATACCTGATGCCGTCCTATGTGGTACTCGTGCGGTGCTGCTTGCGGTAGCGTCTGGAGCGCACCCGGGAACCACACTGGGCGCCACACCAGGCGGCCGAGTGGTTCTTGGTGTGATCGTAGAGTGCCCATTGGCACTCGCCGCACGCCTTGAGGCGAGGCCACCTGCCGTCCTGCTGCGCCGCGAACACGATCGAGACCAACCGTCCGATCGCGTAGTCCAGCCCACCCCTCTCGGCCGGGAGCAGCTCTAGCCGACCCGCATCGTCGGCCCGGGCGCGCAAGCCTACACAGCCCGCTGCAGCGTCGAAAGCCTCGGCAGCCTGCGTGGAGAGTGGGAGGCCGGCGTTGGCCACCAAGAACGCGCGCAGCGCTTCGCGCAGGCTCCTGGCACGCGCGAGATCCTCCTCGGTAAGGGTGGGCGGGGCAGGCACGAGCTTGTGGTCGGCCAGCCAGAGGGCGAGGCTGGTAGGAGTGCCGATCTCCTCGGTGGCAGGTAGGATGTCCAGGGTGTTGACGAAGTCGCGGACCAGCTCCAGGTCCCCGGGAGCCGCGAGGCGCTCGTCGTTTCTATCACTTGACACGAGGACATTCTATCCTGCCCGCCTGACCGCCCTCGCCCCGAAGACGGTCGCCAGGACCAACAGCGCCGGCACCCCCAGCGCCAGGGGCAGGCTACTCACGCTCGCCAGGCCCCCGACGAGCACGGGCCCCACGAAGGACCCCAGGTAGCCGAGCGTCGACACCCGCGCGGCGGCCGTGGCCGGCGTCTGATCCGGCGAGTTGCCGCCCGCCGCGATAGCGAGCGGCAGCGCGTTGGCGATCCCAGCCCCAAGCAGCCCGAGGCCGACCAGTCCGGCGATCGGCGTATCCAGGAGCAGCGCACCGCCGAAACCCAGCCCGGCCACGAGCGCCCCCACCCGGAACACCCACACCGGCCCGAAGCGGGAGACGAGCCGGTCACCCCCCAGACGCCCGAGCGTCACCGCGCCAAGGAAGACACCGAGCCCGATCGCCCCCAAAGCCTCGGTCTCTCCCAAGGAGTCCGCCACGTACACCGCCGACCAGTTCAGGCCCGCTCCCTCGCCCAGCGCGAAGCAGAAAGCCAAAGCCCCCAACAAGACTATCGGGGCAGTCCAGCCGCCGAACCACCGCCGCAGACCACCCGCCCCATCCGCCGACGCCTTCCCTTCCGCGTCGACCCGCGAGGGCAAGAGCAGGGGCCAGGCGGCGATGGCGGCGAGGGCGGCCGCAGCGGCGCAGGCGAGAAACTGCGCCCCCGGCGCGTAGCCGAGGCGGGCGGCCAGGGCTCCCGCTCCTGCGCCGAGGACGCCGCCCATGCTGTGCATCGCGTGCAGCCCGGAGAGCACGGGGCGCCCTACCAGGCGCTGGACGGCAACCCCCTGGGCGTTCATCGCTACGTCAGCGACGCTGTTGAGGGCGGCGAACGCGAACAGGCCAGCGGCCAACAACGGGAGGCCAGGAGCGAGGGCCGGGAGTAGCAGCGCGCCCGAGAACGCGACCAGCGAGAGGGTCAGGGCCAGGCGGCTCCCTGTGCGGGGCACCACAAGGCCGCCTAGCTGCAGGCCGAGTACGGCGCCGGCCTCCAGGCCGAGGAGGGCGATCGCGAACCGCCCGTCACCCAGGTCCAACCCGCCCTTGATGGCCGGCACACGCGAGGCCCAACTCGCAGAAACAAACCCCGTGAGCAGGAAACAGGCGGCCGTTCCGATCCTCGCCCAACGCACCCCATAGGTTCGCTCAGTCCTCATGACGCCACACTCTAAAACGTTTTGACTGTGACGACAAGAGGTTTTCGTGGAGGCCTTGCCGATCAAGCCAGCCGCCTCCCTTACGTTGCAATAATCGGCGAGAAACCATGGAAAACGACAGGGAAACAAGGACGCACGGGCCGTTTCGCGGCCATTTTCGAGCTTGGGGATGTCAGAGGGGAGAGTTAGCGTTCACGGGGTGGAGAGGTCGATCCCCGGACCACCAGGCGGGTTGCCAGCGGTCCGGTGCTCGGAGGGACTTCTTCGCGGAGCCGTGAAACCAGCATCCGTCCGGCCAGTATTCCCTTCTCGGCGTGGTCCTGATAGATGGTGGTGAGCGGTGGGTTGGCGCTCGCTGCTGCGGGGACGTCGTCGAAGCCGACCACGGAGACGTCTTCGGGCACGGAGATCCGCTGCTCCGTCATCCATTCGATGGCGCCCAGCGCGAGCTGGTCGCTCAGGGCGAGGATGGCCGTCGGCTTCTGCTCCGAACGGAACAACGCCTCTGCTGCCCGGTGTCCGAGTTCTTTGGCACTGCCTGGACACTCGTAGACGGGCACCCCAGACCAGGGCAGCCCGGCCCCTTCCAACGCCGTCCGGTAGCCCTGAAGCCTCCTACGGCTCACGTGAAGTGCGGCCCGCTCCTGGCGGTCGAGGATCGCGGTCCCTTCCCGGCCATCCGGCAAGAGGCCGAACGACACGACGGCGAACCTCTCGTGCCCGAGGTCGAGAAGATGTTCGGCCGCCGTTCGGGCTGCTCCCTCGTCGTCGACGCCGACGAAGGGCACTCCTTCCTCGTGTGGCTGGTCCACCACCACGGCCGGTAATCGCCTTTCCAGAGCCGCTACCAACAACGGTTCCTCGTCGCTCATCGAGTAGATCACGAACCCGTCCACCGCGGCCTGTGCCGCCGCCCGGGCGTCGCGATCTTTAGATGCTCCGCCCCCGGCCGCCGACACCAGCAGTAGGCCCAGATCCGCCTCCTCGGTGACCGAACTCAGACCGCTCAAGAAGGAGACCGCGGCCGGATCGTCGAAAGCGTAGGAGAGCGGGCTCGAGTACAGGACCCCCACCACATCCGTCCTCTGGCGCCTCAAGGACCGCCCTACGGGATCCGGACCCTGGTAGCCGAGCCTCCCGGCGGTCTCCAAGATCCGCTCCCTCAGAGCCTCCGAGAGCCGATCCGGGTGGTTGTAGGCGTTGGAGACCGTCATCGCGGACACACCGAGCTCCCCGGCGATCCTCGTCAGGGTCACACGCTCTCTGCCAGACCCCTCCGAAGATGCGCCCGCCTCTCTCTTCTTGCCACCCACGAACCTGATGCTACACTACTTTAACGTTAAAAGTATATCGTTAAATACGTCTGGCGGAGGGGCAGCTTGGATCGAGGAAGGGACACCCGGGTCGAGCGCAAGGGTGCGGCGCTGGCGCTGTTGTGCATGGCGCAGTTCGTGGACGTCCTGGACATCAACGCGGTAATAGTCGCCTTGCATTCTATCGGGGAGGACCTTGGGTTCTCGCGGGCTGGCCTGCAGTGGGTGGTCTCAGCCTATGTGTTGTTCTTTGCGGGATTCTTGCTCCTATCCGGGAGGGTGGCTGATCTGTGGGGCAGGAGGAGATCCTTCGTCGCGGGGCTGGCTTTGTTCACGGCAGCTTCGCTCCTTTGCGGGCTCTCGGCCACCCCTGCAATGCTGGTGGTTTCGCGCGCCTTTCAAGGGCTCGGGGCGGCGATCACCGCCCCGGCGGCGCTCTCGATCATCACCACCATCTTCGCGGAGGGCCCGGAGCGGGACCGCGCCGTGGCCGCCTGGACCGCGGTGGCCGCGGGAGGCGGGGCTGCAGGACTGCTCCTGGGCGGCCTCATCACGGACACTCTGGGCTGGGAGTGGGTGTTCTTCGTCAACGTTCCTGTAGGCGTCGTGGGGGTCGCGCTCTCCTACGTGCTGCTCCCCGAGAGCCGGGACACTTCGGCCACTCGCGGGTTGGACCTCCTCGGGGCCGGAACGGTCACCGGGGGGCTCGTGCTCCTGGTCCTGGGGCTCACGCGGATGGAGAAGGCGGGCTTCGGCTCGCCCGCCACGCTGGCGACGCTCGGCATCGCGGCCGCATGCTTCGGGACCTTCGCGTTCGTGGAGCGGCGCGCCGCAGATCCCCTGGTCCCCCTGAGGCTCTTCCGAGTGCGCGGGTTGTTGGGGGCGGCCCTGGTCGCTTCCGCTCTCACCGCCGCCACCGCCCCGGTCAGCGTGCTGGTCACCCTCTACATGCAAAACACTTTAGGTTACTCCGCGTCCATCGCCGGCCTGACCGGCCTGCCGTTCAGCCTCTGCGTGATCGCCGGTTCCGTGCTGGGTGGTCGGATCGCTGGCCGCATGGGTGGCAGGGCGACGATGTCGTTGGGGCTCGCGGTAGTGGCGGCGTCCGCCCTCATCACCACTGGCATCAGCGCCGAGAGTGGTGTGGCCTACGTGCTCGTGGGGGCCGCCCTCTCCGGGCTGGGTCTGGGCTGCGCTTCGGTCGCCGCCACCGCCCGCGGAACGTCGGCGGTGGAGGAAGACAAGCGCGGCCTGGCCTCGGGTTTCATGAACACCTCCGCGCAGGTGGGAACCGCGCTGGGGCTGGCCTCCCTTCTCACCCTGGCGGCGACCCGCACCGCCGCCCTATCCGGTGGAGCCTACTCCGGAGCCGAGGCGCTGGTAGCAGGCTACAGGCTCGCGTTCTTCCTCGCCGCTGGCGTCGCATGGCTAGGCGTGATGGCCGCGCTTTGCATCCTCCGCGGAGCCCAAGCGTCACACAAGCAGTAGTCCCCTATGATCGTCCCGAGCATACGCCGCAGACGCGGCGAACGGGCTTGTCTCGCCTCGTCCTCAGACACGACGTCTTCGTGACACGCCGCACGAAACAGCAGGTTTGCGGGGGCTACCCTTGTTAACATTGGCAGGCAGCAGGGGATGTCGAAGGTGACGGACCAGCGACCGAAGAGCAAAATGAGTTCGGGCCGAGAAAGAAATCCCGGAATGAAACCCAAGACCGCCCGCGTCGAGACGACCGATAGCTTCTTCGCCTTGGTAGGTTTAAGAACATCGAAGATATCGTGTCGGGCCCACCAGACACTCCTGGCCTGGTGCCGCGTCGACACACAAAGGAGGAAGGCCCATGCGCCCTCGAGAGACTAGGATCGGTAACGAGCCCGCGCTTCCCTCGTCGATCGCCAGCTCTATGCCCGTCTCGCGCATACGCGAGGTCATGGAGCTGGCCTGGCAGGATCCTGAGGCCATCCACCTCGAGGTGGGGGAGCCCGACTTTCCTACTCCTTCGCACATCATCGACGCTGCCCACGAGGCCGCGCGGGCGGGCCACACCCGCTACGCCCCGAACGCGGGCCTTCCCGATTTGCGCGAAGCCCTGGCGGACAAGGTCGCCCGGCGCAACGGCTACGGTGCGTGTCCGGAGCAGGTGCTGGTCACGCAGGGGGGCATCCAGGCCCTCTACCTGGTGCTTCGCGCCCTGCTCGAACCCGGCGATGAGGTGCTGTTGCCCGACCCCGCCTGGCCGAACTTCCGCATGATCTCCCACCTGCTCGGGGCACGCGTGCTCCCGTATCCGCTGGTCGCGGAAGGAGATTTCCTGCCTCGCCGCGAGGACCTCGAGCACCTGGTGACGCCCCGAACCCGGGCGATCCTCGTCAACAGCCCGTCGAACCCGCTCGGAACTGTGTTGCCCCGCGAACTCGCCGAGACGTTGCTGGACTTCGCCCGTAGTCGGGGCCTGTGGTTCATCGCCGATGAGGTCTACGACGAGCTTACCTTCGACGGGACCTTCACCAGCGTCGGATCGGTGGCCGAGCCGGACGACCGGCTGGTGTCCATTTACTCCTTCTCGAAGGTCTACGCCATGACCGGCTGGCGCGTGGGCTACCTGGTGGCACCGCCAGATCTGGCCACCCTCCTTACCGGGATGCAGGAGCCGATCATCTCGTGCGTCAATACCCCGGCCCAGTTGGCCGCCCTGGCCGCCCTGACCGGCCCGCAACAGGTCGTGCGAGAGATGCGGAATGCCTACAGAGAACGTCGCGATGAGCTGCTCGAGATCCTCGACCGCGGTGACCTCTCTTCCAGCCGACCCTGCGGCGCCTTCTACGTGTGGACCGACATCTCGGAGGCGAGACTACCCTCGATGGATTTCGCCCGTTCCCTCATCGAGCGCGAGCACGTGGCCGTCGCGCCAGGCAGCGCATTCGGCCAGCTCGGCGAAGGTTACGTGCGCCTGTCCCTCGCCTCCTCGAGGGAGGATCTGCACGAAGGAGCCTCACGCCTCGTCCGGTTCGTTCACCACCTGGCCGAGACGCGAGCGAGTGAAGAGATCCACTGACCGTCTCCTCCGGCGCCTTCTACCACGTCAACCGCATGGGAGGAAGCTGGTACAAGAAGTGGCGAGAGAGAGTCGCACGAGGTTTCGGTAGATGGCATCATGCTTGGCGGTGGAAAAGGTCAACCCGCTCGAGCCGAAGCGGGAGGCAACGAGGAGGTACTAAAGGGTGGCACGTGCTCCCACCGAGGACCATCGGCTCCGACTCGACGACGGGCGGACGATCGGATACGCCACCTGGGGCGATCCCGAAGGGACGCCCGTATTCAACGCTCATGGCATGCCGGGATCGCGACGAGACCGCTTCCCAGGCCTCGACGACCCGGAGTGGTGTCGCAAGCGGCGTCTGCGTTTCATCGGCATCGATAGACCAGGTTATGGCCACTCCGACCCTTGGCCGGAGGCCAGCCTGCTCGAGTGCGCCGAGGACTTCGTGCGGGTCGCCGACCGCCTTGGGCTCGAGCGCTTCGCGGCGTTGGGCGCTTCGGGGGGTGCCCCGTACGTGCTCGCCCTTGGCGCGTTGGTGCCCGAGCGCCTCGGGCTCTTGGTTATCGTGAGCGGTATGTTCGAGGTCGACGCCGAGGAGACAAGAGACGAGCTAGCCGCGGAGCTAGGCGAAGAGGCTCGGGCGTTGCGCGAGGACCCCGAGGCGAGCCTCGCAGACTTCTTCGCCGGGCTTTCCGAAGTCGATCAGCGGATGCTCGAGCGGCCTGACGTTCGGGCGCTCTTCAGCGAGATGCTACAGGAAGCCGTGCGCCAGGGCGCGACGGGCTGGGTCGACGACAACCTGCGCCTGGCACGACCATGGCCTTTCCGGCTCGATGAGATCAGCGCTGACGTACAATTCCACCACGGAGAAGCCGATGTAGTTGCGCCCCCGCACCGTATCGCTGAGGAGATACCAGGAAGCCGCTTGCGCCTGTATCCGGGCGTAGGACATCTGTCCATCGACAGACACATCAAGGAGATCGCGGAGACTCTGACCAGCCCAACGGCGGGACGTAGTACAGATGCCTGAAATCACGATTTGCAGGCGCAGGTAGGGGCGGGTTTCAAACCCGCTCCGGCACGAACCGCCACTGACGCACCGATAAACCATCGTGACCCTCGAGTCGTGCGTTAGCTCACCCGGTCCGCGAGGAATTCCTCCCAGGTCCGGTGGCCCACGGCCTGCTCGAGAGCCAGGTTAGCGCCGGCCCGGAGCGCGCGGGCGGCCTTGCCTGCAAGCAGGAGCGGCACGATGAGGCGCTGTCGGTGCGTGGTCCGCAGGTATCCGCGGAGCAGGTCGGATAGGTGGTATGCCCGCGGTCCGCCCATGTCCGCCACCAGGCCGGCCGGCTTACCAAGGGCAAGGTCCGTGAGCCGGTCCGCCACCTCGCCGGCGTCGACCGGCTGGAACCGGAAGCCGGCGGGAGCCGGTATCACCGGCAGCTTTGCCATCTGCTGTGCCACCGTCAGGATCAGGTCATAAAACTGGGTGGCGCGCAGCGTCGTGAACGGCAGGCCGGAGTCGGCCACGATCCGTTCTGCGGCCAGCTTGGACGCGAAGTAGCCGAACATGGCGCGGTCGACCCGGCTGCCTATCGGGATGCGGTCCGCACCGACGACGGAGATGTACACCAGATGCGCCGCCCGTGATGCTGCCCGTACCAGGTTCCTGGCCTTGCCCTCGTCGCCCCTGGGGCTGCCCGCGCAGTGCACGATGATCTTAGACCCCGCCACCGCTGCTTCGATCCCCTCGCCGGTGGCCAGGTCGCCGGTGAGGAACTCGATGCCGTCGGCGGCTTCGTGGTGACGCCGGCTGAGCACCCGCACGTCGCGGCCGGCGTCCCGCAGGCGTCCGACGACGAGGTGTCCGAGCGTGCCGGTGCCGCCGGTGATAAGGATGGGCGATGTCATGCCTTTCCTCCTGACCTCGTGACTCCTCATAAGCGCAAGGGGAGGAGATCTCCTGTCACATCTGCCCGTTTTCGTCCGTCATTACTACAATGACGGAACGCGACCAGGAATGTGACAGAGATGAACGATCATGACTTTCTGGCTGAACAGTTCAAGGAGAAACGCACCCACCTGAGGGCGGTGGCCTACCGGATGCTCGGCACGCTGTCCGAGGCCGACGATGCTGTCCAGGAAGTCTGGTTCCGCCTCAGCCGCTCAGACACCAGCGGCGTCCAGAACCTGGGTGGATGGCTTACGACGGTAGTCGGGCGGGTGTGCCTCGAGACATGCTGCGCTCGCGTCGCTCGAGGCGCGAGGGACCCCTTGAGGAGCCCCTCGGCGCGCACGTGCCCGAGCCGATCGTGAGCCGCGAGGATGGGATCGACCCCGAGCACGAAGCGCTTGTAGCCGACTCGGTCGGCCTCGCGCTGCTCGTGGTACTCGAAACGCTCTCTCCCGCCGAGCGGCTCGCGTTCGTGCTGCACGACATGTTCGCCGTCCCTTTTGAGGAGATCGCCCCCATCGTGGGGCGCTCCCCGAGTGCGGCGAGGCAGCTCGCGAGCCGCGCACGCCGGCGGGTTCAGGGCGAAGCACCCGTTCCCGACGCCGACCTCGCCACCCAGCGGGAGGTGGTCGACGCCTTCGTCGCCGCCTCGCGCGACGGTGACTTCGACGCGCTCGTCGCGATGCTCGACCCCGATGTCGTGCTCCGGGCGGACAGAGGTGGGGTGCCTGCTGGCGCATCGAGGGAAGTTAGGGGCGCAGAGGCGGTGGCGAGCCAGGCGCTCAGCTACTCGCAGCTCAGTCTCTTCGTGCGCCCGGCGCTCGTCAACGGCGCCGCGGGCCTCGTCGCGACCCGCGATAGACGGCCCTTCTCGGTCGGGGGCTTCACGGTCAGGGGCAGGAAGATCGTCGAAATCGACATCCTCGCCGACCCGGCCCGCCTCGCCGAACTCGACCTGACGATTCTAGACGACTGACGCTCGGCGCCGCTGCCATGGAGGATTCGACGATAATGGCCACCTTATAGAAGTCAGTTTGGAGAGCGGATCAACACAAGTCGTTAGGTTGAAGCGCTCCTCACAGTAACGCTACTCTCACAGCAACGCTATAATCGGATATTCAGAGCATCTCCTATGATCCGAACGAGGGGTTGAAGTTGAACTGTCCCAACTGCCAGATGGCCAACCCTGAAGGGGCGAGGTTCTGCCTGAACTGCGGCGAGCGGCTCGAAGCCCCGGCCGCCCGCGTCGATGGCGAACGCAAACACGTGACGGTGCTTTTCGCGGATGTGGTCGACTCGACCGGGCTTGGCGAGCGGCTCGACCCCGAGCAGGTCGCGGAGATCATGAACGGCGCGTTCGCCTTGCTCAACGCGTCGATCACAAAATACGGTGGGACGGTGGCGAGGTTATTGGGCGATGCGATCATCGCGTTCTTCGGCGCGCCGGTCGCACATGAGGACGATGCCGAACGCGCGATACGCGCGGGCTTGGATATCCAGAAAGCCGCAAGAGAATACGCGGAAGTGGTCAGGCGGGACTACGGGGCCGACTTCGACGTGCGCGTCGGGATCAACACCGGGCTCGCCGTGCTCGCCGCTGTGGGCGACAAGATCAGGACCGAGTACACGGCGATGGGTGATACGACGAACGTAGCAGCCCGGATGCAGAGCGCCGCTTCGCCAGGCACCCTCCTGATTAGCGCCAGCACCTATAACCTCGTGAAAGGGCTCTTCGAATTCGAGTCCCGTGGGGCCACAATGGTCAAAGGCAAGTCTGCGCCCATCGAGACCTATGAGGTGCTCGCTCCCAGGAGCGTGCCTGGCAAGGTGCGTGGTCTGGAGGGTGAGGGATTGACCTCGCCGCTCGTAGGCCGCTCTACTGAGTTCCGGCTCGTAAACGACAAACTGGAGGAAGTAGCATGCGAGGAGCGTGGCGCGTTCATAGCGATCGTGGGCGAAGCGGGTCTTGGCAAGTCGCGATTAATGGCAGAGGTCCGCAACTCGGTGACGGCTGATTCACAACGATCGGTTGCCTGGCTCGAGGGGCGGGCACTCTCCTACGGACAGGCCGTCACCTACTATCCCTGGCGGCAGGTGATCCGCCAGGCGATCGGTGCTCAGGAGGGCGAGGCGCCTGAGGTCGTACGCGAGAAACTGCATCGTGATCCAAGTTGTAACAGCATGCCTGAGGGCGACCCGAAGTACCTGGAGGTGATCCTCTCCGTCGAGAGCGATGCGACGCTGAAGGCCGTCGCGGCGCTGGAGGGGGACGCGCTGGTCGAGCACATCAGGGCGGCGACTCGTGGCTACCTGCGTGCCAGCGCCAACCTGATGCCCACGGTGATCGTGCTCGACGACTTACACTGGGCTGATACCGCTTCGCTCGATCTCTTGCTTAGTGTGGCTGGGCTGGTAGAGGACTTGCCCCTACTCATTATCTGCTTGCTCCGGCCCGACAAGAACGCGCCGAGCTGGACGGTGATAGAGGGGGCACGAGAGAAACTAGTAGAACGCTACACCGAGATCCTTCTCGAGCCGCTCGACCCCGCACATTCGAAGGAGCTGCTCGGCAACTTGCTCTACATCGAGGATCTGCCTGAGAGCGTGCGTGGATTGATCTTGAACAAGGCAGAGGGCAATCCGTTCTTTGTCGAGGAGGTCATCCGGGCGCTGATCGACTCAAGACACATCGTCAGGGAGAACGGTCACTGGCGCGCCACGAGGGAGATCGTGAACGTCACCATCCCCGATACACTGTCCGGCGTGCTTAGCGCACGCATCGACCGTCTACCAGAGAATACGAAACACGTGGCCCAGACGGCCGCTGTCCTCGGCCGCATTTTTGAGTACCGTGCCCTGACGAAAGTCTGCGGCGCAGCGGCCCCCGCCCCCGAGCGCATCGAGGATGTCGAACCTCACCTCGGTGTCCTGACCCACGAGGAGCTCATCCGCGAGCGGGTACATGATCCCGAGCTCGAGTACATCTTCAAGCACGCCCTCACGCAGGAAGCCGCCTACGAGGCGCTGCTGATCAGGAGACGTAAAGAGCTCCACCGCCGCGCGGGCGAGGTGCTCGAAGAGCTCTTTCAGGGGCGGGACGAGTTGGCGTCGGTGCTGGCGTATCACTTCCGGCTCGGGGAAGAGTGGCAGCGCGCCGCCAGCTACGAGATGCGGGCGGGTGAGCAGGCGCTGAAGGTCTACGCACTGCGCGAAGCGCTCGAGCACTATGAGAATGCCTACCGGGCGTTGACGAAGAACCCCGAACCTTCCCCCGAGCAGCTCTGTGACTCGATCCTCGGCTGGACCTTTCCTGCACTCAAGGTCAAGCCTTACCAGGAAGTGGTGGAGAGGCTGGGGGAGGCGGAGGAGATCGCGCGTAAGCTGGGGGATGAGTCACGCCTCGCCTGGGTATTGCACTGGATCGGTAACGCGTATGTCTCGAATGGCTTCCCAACACGCGGGATGCCGGCGTTGTTCGAGAGCCACCAGATCGCCGAACGGCTCGGCGACGAGCGGCTGACTTTGGTGGCCACTTTCTGGATGACGGCAGCCATGATCGATCGAGACCCACGCGGAGGATTGGAGCAGTTGGAGTACGTGCTCGAGGCGGCCCGTAAATACCACAATCGCGAGCTCGAAGCGCACGCGCTGGGCAAGAAGGCAATGGCCCACGCTCGGCTGGGGGAGTTTGCACAGGCGCGCGACGCCGTGAAGCGCGCTCAGGAGGTTACGCGCACCACCGATTCGGTGATGAACGGCGCCGACGTAGCGATCATGTCGTCGCAGGCCTTCTTCGATATGGGCGACGTGCGGCGCGGGTTGGAATACAGCCGACAGGGTACGGAGCAAGCCATGTCGGCCTCTGGCTCGGAATGCGCAATGTATGGCCACTACTGCTCGGGGATCGGTAACCTGCACTCTCGCAACCTGGACGAAGCGCAGCAGGAGTTCGAATCCGCCCTCAAGCTACTCCCAGACTTCGTTCCGGAATTACAGGGTAGACAACAGGTGGCGAACGAGGTGCGCGCCGGGCTCGCTATAACCCAGTTCTTCAGGGGACGCGCCGAGGCGATCAACGACATGGAACGTACCCTGGCAAATGCCGAGGCGGTCGGCGACGAGTATACCGGCGCATTCATAGCGCAAGCCCTCGGTGAAGCATATACGCAGCTGGGCGACTTCGAGCTTGCGAAGCAGTACCTAGACACCGCTCTCGATTACTACCGCCGCAACGACATGCGACCGTACCTGGCACGAGTTCTGCAACTCTTGGGCAACTGGTACGAACATAAGGGTCGCGCCGCGGAGGCGAACCAATCGCGCACAGAGGCCCGCCAGCTGACGGAAGAATTATCTCTCCCACCGGTTCGCCCACTCAGCAGCCCACGACTCGATTTCGATGAGCCTCAGCCGGGCAGGCCTGCCGATAATCGCTGAGTGGAACCTTCTCTTGCCTTCCACGTTTTACCTGCAAGACGAAATGTCTTGAGAGTGGTCAGATGGCGGCCGGTCCTTCGGCGCTCGAGGTAGATCGGCGCTTGATCTCCTTGCGGACTGCAGGGGCTACCTCGGTGCCGAACAGCTCCATGGCGCGCATCACCTTCTCGTGCGGCAGCGTGCCGACGCTGATCTGCGCCATGAAGCGCTGGTGGCCGAAGAGCTCGTGCTCGTAGAGGATCTTCTCCACGACCTCCTCCGGGCTGCCGACGAGGAGCGCCCCGCGCGGCGAGCGGCCCATCTCGAACTGCCCGCGACCCATTGGAGACCATCCGCGCTCGCGGCCGATCCGGTTCATCATCGCGGCGTAGGTGGGGAAGTACTCGTCGCCCGCTTGCTGGGAGGTCTCGGCCACGTAGGTGTGCGAGTTAATGCTGATCGGCAGCCGCGCGGGGTCGTGGCCAGCCCTTCTTGCGGCTTCGCGGTAGAGACGGGCGAGCGGCGCGAAGTGCTCGGGCTGGCCGCCGATGATCGCGATCGCCAGCGGCAGCCCTAGCAGCGCGGCGCGGACGACCGATTGAGGCGTCCCACCGACGGCGATCCAGACCGGCAAAGGGTACTGGAGAGGTCGCGGGTAGACCCCGGCGTCCGCGAGCGGTGCGCGGTGCTTGCCCGACCACGTGACGCGCTCGGACTCGCGCAGCTCCAGCAGCAGCTCCAGCTTTTCGGAGAACAGCTCGTCGTAGTCGGACAAGTCGTAACCGAACAGCGGGAACGACTCGATGAACGAGCCGCGGCCGGCCATGATCTCCGCGCGGCCGCCGGAGATGAGGTCGAGCGTGGCAAACTGCTGGAAGACTCGTACGGGATCGTCGGAACTCAGAACCGTGACCGCGCTCGTCAGGCGAATACCCTTCGTGCGGGCCGCTGCAGCCGCCAACGCCACGGCCGGCGACGAGACGGCATAGTCGGGGCGGTGGTGCTCACCGACGCCGAAGACGTCGAGGCCGAGTTGATCCGCCAGCTCGATCTCCTCGAGTAGCTCGTGCAGCCGCTGCGCGGGGTCGATCTCGGCACCGACGTCGGCGAAGGTGTAGAGGCCAAGTTCCATCGTCGGTTCCTTTCGGGTCGAGTCCGTTACGTGCCTACCTCTGAGGCTTCGAGTGCCTATCCCTGATTGGCGCCGATGTCCACCTCGACAAAGTCCCGGGGTGAGAGCAAAAGCAAAACCGCGCGGCACGTCTTCCAGCAGATCGTATGCCGATTGTGTCTCCAAGCCCGCGCAAAGGTAGGAACTCCTCCGCGATAGGGACGTGGCTACGTCCGTCCTTCAAAGAGCTCGTCCGTTTTCGCCGCCATGATGAAGTCGTTTCGGTGCAGACCACCGATCTTGTGTGTCCACCAGGTAACCGTTACCTTGCCCCACTCGGTCAACAGCGCAGGGTGGTGGCCCTCATCCTCGGCCTGCTCGCCTACTCTGTTGGTGAAAGCCAGTGCTTGGGCGAAGTTACGGAACCTGAACACGCGCTCCAGGCGTTCGATGCCTTCCCGCTGCACTACTTGCCACTGGGGAACTTGCGGGAGCAGCTCTGCGACCTCTGCATCGGTCAGCGTGGGTTCGTCACCGCGGCAGGCGGTGCACTTCATCTCCAATAGCTCGCTCATGTTTACCTCTTTTCTATGGACTTGTAGGTTGAGTGCTGAGTTTATCCTCCGTATATACACCTTAGCGCCTCAAGCAGTCCCAGAACACCGAGTGGCTCACAATTCGATTTCGATGAGCCTCAGCCGGGCAGGCCTGCCGATAATCGCTGAGTAGAACCTTCTCTTGCCTTCCACGTTTTAGCTGCAAAACGAAATATCTTGAGGGTGGGCGATGCTGGGTTCGAACCAGCGACTTCTGCCGTGTGAAGGCGCTCAAGCCTGTTCCAGCCTGTCCTGCTGCGTCCGAAAATTACGCAATTTTGCAGGTATTTTACGAGAATGGACACAGCGGTCTGTCCATCCTGTATGCGTCTGTACCGGCCCGGTTGCAGTACGGTTGCAGTAACTTTACG
>Ga0126309_10000187_pt1 | contig 20880 bp, 22 predicted proteins | sample Plot56_FD_92541 | JGI IMG/M metagenome (GOLD analysis project Ga0126309, IMG submission 92541) | Serpentine soil microbial communities from UC McLaughlin Reserve, CA, USA - Plot56 | ecosystem: Environmental > Terrestrial > Soil > Grasslands | place: USA: UC McLaughlin Reserve, Lake County...
TCGCGCGGGGCCTTGTAATCGGGCTTGAGCTCCTCGGGCTCGACACCGAGCGCGCGAGCGAAGTCCCTGGCCTTTCTGTCGGTGAGGGGCTGGAGGCCGCGTTCGATCCGCGACACCTCACCGCGGTCGGTGGACCTACCGGCCCGGCGGACTCGGGCGACGAGCTCATCCTGCGTGACAGCCCGAAGAATCCGGGCCAGTTTCAAGGGGCTGACCTTGGCGGTTCGGGTGACCATGTATGGTAGTCTGGTAGACGCCGAGAGGGTATGTCAATACCCTGACTGGTACTTTAGTACCGAGAGCAAAGGTAACTATGGACTCAAAAAACCAAGTTTGGTATACTCCGCCCATGGGAAACTTAGAAGAACAGGTGGAGGAAGTCCGGGAGGGGCTTCGCCAGTTGGTTCGGCAGGACGACCGCAGCTTCGCGTGGATCGACCGGAAGTTAGGGTGGACCGACGCGACGGCCAGCCAGCTCATGCGCGGCCGGATCAAGCTCCAGGTGATGCACGTCTTCCAGATCCTCGAGCTCTTCAACGTCGAGCCGGAGGACTTCTTCGGGAACTTGTATGGCAGGCCGGTGGAGACGGCTCGGCGGATGATGGCCCGCCGGCGAGGATACGAAGTCGCGGCGCCGCAGGCTCAGCCGGAGAGCCACAGGCCGGCTCGCGGGAGGCGGCGGACCGAGACTTAGGCCGCGACGGCTGGAAGGGGTTGCCGGGGCATCGGGTGCAAAAGGATCTCTCTCGATGCCAACGTGAGGGTTCGGACGACCTGCTCAACGGTAGAGGGGATGACCTCAAACAGAAGCCGCTGTGCAACGGCAGCCTCCCGCGCGATCCCTAGAGCCTCGAATAGCGGTTGAATCTCATTGACGGTCGCCAGCACTTCAGCCATCCGATGCTGACGAGCCAGGACGATCCCCAGGTCGAGCCGTGAAAGCGCTTCCTCATAGAAGAGGCCAGCTTCAGCGAAGGCCGCGCTCGCACGGCGAAGCAGCGGCTCGGCGGCTTCATCCAGGCCCAACGCCCCATCGATGTGAGCCACCAGCCAGCAGCGGTGCGCCTGCACGAGTGCCTCGGCCCTGAGATCGTCAAAGAGAAGCTCCGTTGTTGCATAAACTGCTCGTGCTTCGCGGGGTCTACCTTGGTCGACAAGGCTCCACGACAAGGTATGAGAGAGGGAGACCGCCAGATGAGGGTCTACTGAAGGATCGACCCGGGCCATCGCCCACTCAGCGAGGCGCACGGCGCGGAGCGGGTTCTGATTCTTGCCGGCGGCTAGCGCTTCACCAACAAGACACCTTGTAAGGCCGCATTCATCACCAGCTTTCTGATGAAGGGCTCGGGCTCGGCTGAGACTCGATTGGGCGAGACCGAAGCGCCGCGAGTCGCGATAGAGGGCGCCTCGGGTCTCCCATATCAGCGCGGCGATTGACGGGTCGCCTGTTCCGAGACTCAACGCTTCCTCGGCTACGGCGAGCGATATCTCCGCCTCCGGAAAGTGCGCCAGCATCCTGCGAGTATTTCCCTTCTGGCTCCACGCTGAGGCACGGGCATCCTGCGCAGAGGGCATTCGAGCCACCACTGCGTCTGCGAGAGTTGTCGCGATCTCGGCCCAATGGACCATTCCGCCGACGTCGTTGTAACGGAGGGAAAAGCTGTAGTCACGAAGGCTCAGGATGTCGTCTGGAGAGACTGATCGAGGAGGGTTCGACGCAAGGAGCAAACGCCTCCACGGGGGCTGACCCTTTAAGCGTTCGAGCAAAGGCCGGCGTTCGAGGGTAATCATGGAAGATGTGTCGGATTTTCTACCACGACCGCCGGCCCTGTCAAGAATAGAAAAGCCCTCTCTTTAGCCTCCGCATCCTCCCCCAAGAGGGTCAAGACAGCCACCGCCATCGGTGTTGGAGCCACCGCCTCCAGGCGTGGGCTTCGGATCGAGCGCCACCCCGCCGGTGAGCCAGGCGGTGAGGTCGCTCCAGAAGCCCGCGAACCATTCGAACACGGAGTCCGTGGCGACGGATCGGGCATCCCTCTCGTGTACGAAATCTTGAGCGGCGAGTTGCAGCGGCGCGCACAACAGGAGAATGGCAAGAGCGCCTGAAGAGATCACTTTGCGGACAAGAGAGCGACTACGCAGAATCATCGGATACCTCCCGTGAGTTCGGACGCGCATTTGTTGCGAATCCGGAAGAGATTTTATGGCAAGCAATGACCTCTGTAAATCGAGGCCCGGACGTGCTTATGGTATGCCCTTCAGGGTGCCTCCTCTATGAACAAGAGGTGTCAGGTGGGCTCGGGGGCAGGACGCCCATGAAAGAGAGTGGGGGGCGAAAGGCCCCCCGTGGCGACAAACCTCAGGGGTATGGGATCGGACTAGACGGCGTGGAGCTCGATGTCCCAGGGGTGATCGCGGCTCGCCTCGATGCGCACGAGCTGGAGGTGCAGGCGCGTGGGCGAGGTCGGCGGCTGTTCGGGGTCCATCCACAAGGCGAACCAGCGGCCACCCAGGCGGACGACCTGCAGCCCGGCGTCGTCTGGAGTGTAGGTGGCCGTGGAATCCTGCGGGTTGAACTGGATCTGGACGACGCGATCGTACAGCCATCGGCGGAGCGCCTCGCTGAACCGATCGAGGTCCACCGGGGTCGACTCGGGCACATCGGACATAGGGATTCCTCCTCCTTTGCCTTGCTGCGCGTCATCGGTTCTTGCGGGCACCAGCTCTTGCGCGGACGAGCGGACGGTCGGCGAAGCGGAAGACGGGAGCCGTGACCGCGGCACAGGTCGGGCAGCCGGTCAGCAGGTGCCGCACGATGCGGCGGTTGTCGGCCTCGCCGAGCTCGCCTCGCAGGAACTGCACGAGCTCCTGCGGGCTCGGATGAACTTCCTGCACCCGCCCGTGGTCGCTGGCCGCAAGAGGTATATTTGGCCGTGTTTCAGGTATATTCACACCTGATTGTGAGCACAAAGTATCTGGTACGTCAAGCAGAGATTTGGTACGAGGAACCCGGAATGCCTGAAGCCACAAGGCGCGACGAGGGGCTGGCGGAGCACGACTGGACTGGGCTACACTCCCGCTCTGTGTCTGCTCTAGAAGGTCTCGGACAAGCCCTCGAAGCTCTGCGACGGCGGAGAGGCTGGAGCGTCGCCGAGGCCGCTCGCCGGACGGGCATTGACCAGAGCAATCTCCTCAAGTACGAGCGCAATGCCAAGGGCATCACAACCAGGACGCTGGACCGGATCCTGGACGGCTATGAGGCCACGCTGGCGGAGCTGGCCGCGAACCTGAGGGAGGTGCAGAGCGGCCCGGCGGTTCGCTGGATCGTGCCCGGAGAGGTCAGCGAGGCGGACCTCAAGCTGGTGGTAAGATGGTGCTCGGTAAGAAGTGGGCCCCCGACGACGAGGAGGACGACGAGCCGGAGGAGGAGGCCCCGGACGAGGCCCCGCCGAACGGCGGAGAAGACGACGGCTAGCCGGCGGTGCTGCGCCGGGCGGGTTGGCGGACTTCCCGCTCCAGGTAATGCAGCGCAGCTTTCAACAGCCCGACTTTGGGAGACTCCATCGCCTCGCGGAGCAGGGAGGCCGCGGTGCTCTCGCGGGCGACCCCGAGCGCATCGAAGACCGCGATCACTTCGCCGCAGAGCTCGCGGACCTCGCCCGCCCGACCTTCGCCGGCCAGGAGCGCCGCCAGGTGCAGGGTCGCGAGCGCCTGCTCGTACACCAAACCGGCCGCGGCGAACCACTCGCGGCAGCGCTGATACCCCTGCTCCGCGGCCAGCCGGTGGCCGAGCCCGTCGTCGATTTGGGCGTTCAGGAGCTCGATCCGGATGGCGATACCGGGCTCTCGACTGGCGCAGAAGAGCCGATTGCACTGCCGGCTGAGGGCATGAGCGTGCTCGTACTTGCCGGCTTCGCAGAGGCCCCAACAAAAGCACTGGAAGGCGGAAATCCGTAGCTTGTCATCGGCGCGGTCGTCGAGCGCGGCGAGCGCGTTGTAGAAAGCTACGAGCCCCTTCTGCGGGTCGCCCGCCTCGGTCAGGGCCATGCCCTCGTTGATCAGAGCGGAGGCGCAGTTCTCTGCATCGTCGAGGGAACGGTAGTGCTCGGCGGCCGTACGGAAGCTCGATGCCGCCGCGTCGAGCTTGCGAAGGTCGTGGAGCAGAACGCCCTCGCCGCACGTCATCTCCGCGCTGAGGGCGGGCTTTTGCGAGCCGGAGGCCCATGCTGCCTTGGCCTGCTCCATCGCTGGCGCCGCCAGAGCGAACTCGCCGCGGCGGCGGTGCGCATTGGAGAGGTGGAGGTAGGCGCGGCAGAGAGCGTCGGCGGCAGAGGTGCCCGGTGGCAACTGTCGCGCCACGGCAACGGCCGTCTCCGCATAGTCGAGCATCTCGTCGGGATCGCCGTAGCGATGCTCCCAGCACTGTGCGACGAGGTGCTCGACCAGGGCGGGATCGCGGTACCGGCGGGACGAACCGGCGGCCAGGAGGCGGCGCGGGCGCGGGAACTCCAGGAGCTCTCGCGCGAGCTCGTGCGGTGGGCGGAATCGGCTTGGCAGCATTTTGTCGTTCCTCGGCGAGCCGTAATAACGTAGATGCAGGCAGGCGAGGGTGTCAAGGGGCGGAGGACCGCGGGATCACGCCGCCCCTTGCGTGCCCAGGACATCACGTCAGGAATGGCAGCCGCCCCAGGGGTCGATCATGCACGAGCCGTCGCCCTGGTGCGTGGCCGGGGGTGGGTTGTCGGCCCCGTCCAGCCCGAAAAGCGCGGCCAAGGCGTCGACCACGGCCGCCCACCAGCTCACGGCCGGCCTGTCGCCGTGGTCCCCGGCGGGCCAGGCCTGCGCCGGCGCCACCACGACGCTGAGCGCCAGCGTCACTGCGAGCACACAGATCCTCATGCGGTGTCTCATCGTCATCGGCTCCCCTGCGGCGGCGGCGCCCTCCATGGGCAGCGTCCCGCAGTCCGGCCAGTGTCGCACGGGGGGGAGGAGCGGCGACGAGAATATATAGATATTTCGCAATGAAAAGGATATTTGCAAGACCGGACCCTGCGGCAGCAGCGCCCTCCATGGGCGGCGCCCCGCATTCCGGGCAGTGTCGCACGGGGGGAGGAGCGGAGGAGGAGGAGACATAGACATCTTGGAATAATATGTATATTTGCCAAGTACGGACGGGCAGGGACCGCCCGCACTTACGCCCGCGCGGGAGAGAGGAATATATCGATATTCTGCAATGAAATAACCAGCGATGAGGACGGACCGGGGCGGCAGGAGAGAGCTGCCGCCCCTGGGCTGCGGGTCAGAACGGGGGGAGCGTGCGCTCGAGGGCGATTTTGCCCGCGTGCTCGAGGGCCTGGCCGCCGGCGGCGTGGAGGAGCCAGGCGAGATCACCGGGCACCGAGACGACGGCGGCGACGACGTTCAAGGCCGCGAGGAGAGGCTCATCGAAAAACTGGAAGTGGCCCACGACCTCTGCGCCCTCGAAGACGGGATAGCCGAGGGCGTCGGGAACTTGGCCGAGGCGGAACCGCGGGGGCCGCTCGGTGGAGGGGATGACCGCGGCGGCAAGACGGGCGACGTCTATTTGCTTGAAGGAGGCCTGCGGCTGGGTGCTGAACACGCTCGTGCCCTGCCGGAGAACCGCCCAGCCTTCTTCCATGGGGTGTGGCTCCAGGTGCCAGGGATCGGAAGTCGGAACGGGGATGCCTGCCTCGGTGGCGGTGACCGGCTCGTCGTCGCAAGGCGACAAGAGCGCCAGGTACTCGGGGGTGAAGATGTTGCCGGGGGCAGGGGCGGGGGCGGTGCTAACATCGAGCTCGGTGCGCATAAGGGATGCTCCTTTGCGTGCCTGGGGCCCGGCTGAGTTACCGCTCGACCGGGCCCCGTTTTGTTTGCCGGGGCTGAAGACCCCGGGGCTGCGGACGAAAACCAACATTGAAAGTATAGGCGTAAACAGGGCATAAGTCAAGCGTTTTCAGCAGCTTGCGGCACGAAAGACGGCTTTGCCGGGGGGAGCCCCCGGCCCCCTCTCCCGCGGGAGAGGGGGCAGCTCGGCCCCGCCGGCCGGACGGGCACGGACGAACACGGACAGACCCGGGGGGAGGCCCTGAGGGCGGCGAGCGAAGCCCAGGAGGGTGACGGTGCGCCGGGCGGTGCTGAAGTCGGGGCCGGTTGCATGGCCGCTTGGACAGGGTGCCCGGTGCGCTGCCTGCGAGCGAAGGCCGCCCCAACCGCGCACTTACCTGGATGGGCGGGCGGGGGAAAGTTGGACGGCCGACTGGGTTGGGTGACACGAGACGGGAGAAGGAGCGAGCGACAGGCACGGACGAGCACGGACTGGCACGGCAGGAAAGGCGCCGGTCTCGCGAAGAGGCTGGCACCTACCTACCTATCTGGCCTTGCAGCAGCTGCCCGCCCGTGGTGTGCTCGCCTGGCTGGTAAAATGCCTCCGACGACGAGCAAGGGAGAGGCGGAAGGTGGGGCGTCGGGAGGCCGACGAGAGTCCGGTCAAGGTGGAGACGGTGGGTCATGAGGAAGCAGAGGCAGGGAGGGTGACTCCTCTCCCCGCCGTCGGCTTGACTGGACGTTAGGTAGGAGAGGGTAGAATCCCCTGAACCCGTTCGTTCGGATCTTCGCGGCTTATGTGCGAGAATAGCATAACGACACCTGAAACTTTGGAGCCACTTTTATGACTCAGGATTCTAAACCGGGTTCCGCTCCGAAAGCGAAGCCACTGGAAGTAACTGGAGTCGTGCTGCATCGGCAGCCGGACGTGTATGTGACCGCGCTACCTGGAACATGGTTGCTCGCACACTCCACGCCGTCGTGGCGAATCGAAGACCCGCAGAAGGGATTTCAGAGAATTGTCAAAGAGCAACGGGCAAAAGAGATCGCCAGGACCGTTCTTGACACGCATAGAACGTTCCCAAACGCTATAACGCTCGCCACGACAGCTACGTCTTTCAAGATAACTGATAACATCCTAGAATTACCAGGCAATGCGAAGTTTTTGGTCGTTGATGGCCAGCATCGACTGTGGGCACAACATTACTCGGAAGTTACTGGGACTTACCCATGTATTATTCATATGGACCGAACCGAGCAACAAATGGCAGAGTTGTTCCTCGAGATCAACGATAACCAGAGACGTGTACCTTCGTCCCTACGATGGGATCTTGTGCGCTTGGTTCGAAACGATGATAGAGCCACGACTATGACAGCTGATATAGTGTTTGAACTGGCAACGAGACGTGAGAGCCCCTTTTACTCTGTCGGTATTGATCTCACAGGCGAGAAGAACGCCCTGACCATAAAACAAGGATCTTTGGCGCCAGAAATCAAGACGTTGGTTAGTCGGCATCTGAAAAAGGGAGGGAAGGGAGGGGCTGAGTTCGAGGATTATTTGGGTTTGCTGATTCGATTTTTTGTTGCCATCAGGTCACTAGATCCTGAAGGTTGGGGTGACTCAAAGTCAATCTTCTTCAAGGCTCGCGTTCTGAGGGCACTCTTGAGAGTTCTATCCGACATGTTGAACACCACACCAATCGATGCCCTTACAACCGAGCGGATCCGGGAACAGCTAGCTCGGATTGACCAATCAACATTGTCCGAAGCAGAAGTTCGACGAATGCAAGGGTCGGCGGGCGTACAGGACCTGTATACACAGATGCGTGACCAGGTATTTGGGAGTGCTGGCGCATGAGGCTCTTTGACCTACCGCAAGCGAAGTATTTTTGTACCCCGTCAGCGACGATTAAGGCGGCTATCAGCAGCCAGTCCCTGCCTTCATTTCATAGCGCAATCCCAAAGGGAGTTGTGCTGCTCGAAGAGGGTACGCTTCGCTACCAGGTGCACCAGGTTAACCTTCTCAATTCAATCGATCGTTGGCTGGTTTATTCATTGGGCCATTATCGGCGTTCAGTGGACATGCTTGTGCCGGTTTCAGCTCCGTGGGCACACGTGACACTGTATTACGCGTCGTTCTTTGCGGCGAATGCCATTCTAGGTATCTTCGGAGGATGGATCGGGCATACCCAATCCGGCAATCGAGTAGTGGATGTCGCGCATGGCAACCCTGGCTCACAGGAACTACGCATTCATCGGCGCCTAATCTCTCCCAGCGGAGCATCTGGAAGTCACAGGGTGTTCTGGGATTTCTTTTATGATGGGATTGCGTCAATTGCGGCATGGGCACCCGCCGAACTGGCACCTGCTCTAGCCCCAATCAACGGCGACTTCGCCTGGCAGATCGCCGAAAGAAATAATGTAAACTATGATATGTTCCATGCTTGGACAGCGTCGACTCTCTTTTTCAGCACCTTTAAGCCAGCCAAGCTGAAAACCTTGCGAGGACCCTTACAACTGCAGTTTGAAGCTACGGAGCGACTGATCAAACTGGCCCTGCATTTCGCAAAAGCGGTCTCGCTTTCTACTGAAGCCGTTGAAGGTTGCGGCGCCACCGGGACAAGGCTACAGATCCAGAAGAGGCTCGCAAGTCAAGCGCCGCCAAGCGTTGTCACTCAGTCAGGATTCCATGGACTGCTGGATATCTAATGCATTACCTCTCCCCCGCCGCTTGGAACAGCGACTGTAAGGGCATGGACAGACAACTCTCAGACTGGCGGACCCAAAGAGTCTATAGGCGAGTTATGATCCGATCCACGATTGCCTTGGCCACTGTGCGATTTGGTGCGCACTCATAAATCAGCGAGAAGACCTGTTGGTATGCTTGTCGGTGCACTCTAGAGAGATGTGCGAGCGGAACTGCCGCCCCGTCGTCTCCTGTGACCTTCGCGACTTCCCGTTTAAGCTTTAGCAGCTCTCTCTCAGGCCGGGCGTCTTGTGGCGGTGCAAAGAGTTCGCCATGACTGACTCGTTCAGCTTCAGCAATAGCGGCCTGGATTTCGCGCAACAGGCGGGCTCGCTCTGCCTTTCCGACCGCTCCTTGCTTGACGATGGCGAGCTTTTCTCTCGCAATCTCAATATTCCGAAGGAACTCGCGCCAGCGATTTCGCTGTATAGAGCCGGTCCGGCATCGCTTAGTTAAATCGCGAGCTAAAAGAGTAAGATGACTTAAGACGTTGAGATAGTGGGTGTTCTGCTCAAAGTTGTCGCGGCGACCGTTCGGAACTACACGATTGTCAATGACGTGGATTTCGCCTATACTCCAGCTGTTAAAACGAGGTTCGGCGAACAGATCTTCTAGAAGCCGATCGTCCCCCACTTGAATATTTCCGGCGCGCAAGCGAAGGCCCTTCTGCAGCGTATGGCCAGGCAGTGCGCCGGTGTAGCCGTGGTGCAAAATCCACCCGAGGGCTGCAGTTTCACCATCCATCCCTGGAATCGCAATCATTTGCAGGTCAGTGACAGCGTCTCTAATTCCGCTGCCAAGTTCGATATGGTCCCGATGTGGTCTATAAACCGGCTGTGTCATGCCAGGAAGCCTGATCTCGATCTGTCCCAGCTTTACTCGCGATTGCAAAAAATTTACAATCGCCTGCCCGTGTAAAAAATCAGGGGGAAACGGAACCGGCCCAACCTGTGAAAGGTACGCATTGATTGCAGCCGTGTCTAGAAGCTGGTCGTTCCTGTGACGGATAATTCCCTGGAGCTCAACCTCGAAAAAGTGGCTCGGGAAACCCGCCGATGGTATTTGTCGTACTGTTACGGACTCAAGAATTATATCACGAAGGTGCTTCTGTCGCTCGTCCTCCGCTCGCAGTAGGCTTTTCAGCCTTCGACAATCCCAGCGAATTTCGCTAACCAGAGTTTCTCCGCTGGCGCGAGACCGGAAGGTGAGTTCCTGGCAATAGCCCAGCCCTGCCAGACGTCCTACACCTCGGAACCCCCTGGCGCTCCGACCTCTCTTGCGGCTCGCTCCGAAAGAGGTTAAACGTTCGGCAAACTCAGCCGAGGGCACACCGATACCATTATCCCTAATGCGCACGGTGCGACTTTCTGGATCGATGTTGAAATCGATGAACCCCGGCGCGCCGTCAGCGAGGATTCCTGCTTCGCGCGCATCGTCAATGGAGTCCGCCGAGTTCTGGACATACTCACGATAGATTGACATCGGTACGACGTACATGCTCGTGCTCAGTAACTCTAAGATGTCCTTGCCTACGGTGATCTCGCCCGCGATAGGGCTCCACGGCTGTTCAGGCACAGGGCGGCTAACCGATATAGTTTGCGAACTCACAAACCCCTCACAGTCTGATCGTTTGGCGCGACGCGACCGGCGCATCGTCCTGTAATCCCGCATCCTCAACGAGTTCATCCTCAGGGGGGATAGCAGTAGGAGGCCCTACTGCGGAAGTTCGCTGGGACTCCCAAATCCGACGCTCTTCTTCCTTGCTTATGGGCTTGTAGAACTTCAAGACTTCCCGGAGTTGACGGTCCAGAGTTTCGCGTTCCAATTTCGGAATCTGACGTGGTTCGCATGCTAACAAGCCTAGAAGTTCAGTTTTCTGCGAAGCATGCAAGCGCGATATGGCTTTGTTATACGCATCAAACTCGGCACGGCCACCACGTTTCTCGTACCAGTCACGATTAAAAATATACCGATGCGGACGCAAAAGTAGCGCTGCAAACTCTTCAACAGTATCGCCGAAGGCACGCCTGAAGAATTCCGGGTCACCGCTGACTACGCCGTGCGTCGCTTGGAGGATGATCTGCATTGACCTCAATTGATAGCGAGTCCAATGTTCTCCAACATGGGAACGGTCAGGCAGATCGGTCGGCTGATAACGCATGGGAAACGACCAAATCCGTAGCCCAAGGTCTTCGTTAAGAGTCACATTCAGCCGCATGCGCTCGAAGAGGTCGGCGGGCGAGTCGTGGAAGTTATAAAGCATGTAATTGGACATCTCTGCTAATCCAAACTCGTGGGCGTACCGGACAGCACGCTCATACGGCCCTTTCAGTCCGAGATGATCAAAGGCTATGCGCAGTGGTTTGATGCAAATAGTAGAGAGTTCACGCAGGAAACCTCTGTCCTTGCAGAGGATACGTGCGTCGACGCCTTGGTTGAAATCGACGCGTCTCTGCACTGGGACGCGCCCGCGAGAGAACTTCGCACCCGGTGTGAAGCCGAGGTCCCGAATCTCAGCGATGACTTCATGGAATCGCGGCGATGCCACGATGTTGTTGTCCATCAAAATCAAGTCCTTCTTTGGTCCGTAGCGCTGATCAATGGCTCTCACGATTCCCGCAATTGAGTCTGTGTCGCGCTGATTACCTTCAAGCTTAGGGACGCCGCAGAAACTGCATTTGCGGATGCAACCTCGCGATGCATACGCGAAGTACGCGTCCCACACCGGATAGGGGTAGGTAATTTGATCGAGGATGCTGTAATCCGGGATGAGATCCTCGATAGGCACGCCGTGGATGTCGTCTGCATAGAGTTCCTCGGAAAATGCGTCGAGCTTCAGGGAAGCCGCTGGCGATTTGTCCAAGAGACCCTGAATGAACCTTATGCCTCGCCAGCGTGACTCGGCGCAGAAGCGGGCGTGCATAAGGGAAGCTGCGATTCCGCCGACAAAAATCTTATCGGCGTCTCCATTCGTGACCTGAAGCGCGAAATCGATGGACGTCGCGATCCTCGCGAACTCAAATGAGAAGAGGGTGGTGATGTAAACCCGATCCCACGCAGTACTCAAGACGGAGGTGTCCTCGCCTTTGACGAAGCGCACGTTGTCCCTTTTGCCGTAAGGACCGTGGTACTGGGCGATCTTCATTAGTCCCAAGGGTGGGTACTTGTTCTTGTAGCCGGGTTCCATGAGCAGGATGTTTTTATTAGCCATAAGACACCCCCAGAAACTTCGGCTTGGTGCGCGCGCTACGCAGGTGCAAGAGTGCTGCCTTAACGCCGGTCTCGCCACCTAGACCACTCAAAGGGCCGGAACTCGACCAGTCAATGTCATTGATGAACTCGGCAAGCCTGCCCATCAGAAAGCGTCGATCGCATGGCTGTTTTGCGCGGACGCTCTCTTCGTACAGATCCGCAGCCAGAGACATTAGCGCATATACCCCAACCCCCTTGGTGATCAAGTGACGTCGCGGGTTGTCCCATGCTGTACGCAAGAGCGTCGCGACACAGATCCAGAAATCAATGATAAGATGGGCCGTGTTCTCAGGGTTCTGTCTGCCCAGGTGGCGGGTCTGCCGGAGGAAGCGCTTAATGGCCTTCTGCATAGTTCTTAGCGATGCCCGGCGGTGAAGCCCTGAGGTACTAGAGCCGCCGAGGTCAAGTTGGCGAAACCAGGGCGAGCTGTCACTGTTATTCAATTGTAGCGCGACGAACAACTCGGGTCGCTCTTGGGCGAGATCGGTCGCGAGACTCGCGTCGTGGAAGTCAAGCAGGCTCGTGCTAAGCCCCTTGGCTTTACTGTTTATCGTGTTGAAGACCTCCATCTCCTCCCGTTCGGAGAGACCGAGATAGCACATGAAGGGGAGGTTGACGGCAAGGTCGTTAAGGTAACCTAGCCGGTGCTGGCAGTCCACTTGCGCCAGCACCTTTCCGACCCCAGGAGCAACTGCCAGCGAGGCCAGAGGCGAGCCGGTCGAGATAAGGCGCCAGGCACCGTCTGGCCTCGGCCGGGCATTGAAGGTGAGGGGAATTGTCGAGCTCCACTCCTGCTGGATGTACTTGCGGAAATCGAGGCTGTGCTGTGGGTTGATGCGGCGCTGGTATCCGCGACCCGTGTCCTCATTGAGGACATCGGCGAAGCTCAAGGCATGCAGCAGATTGGCTGGCGCGAAACCAAGGAGGACTTCCCGGTGTGCCGACTCTCCGAGTACACCCTCTAGAGTAATCTCCTCGTCTACCATCTTGCAGCTCCTCCCAGCACAAGATGCAGCCATAGACTGCAAATCTAGCCGAGAATGGCTGCGCAGTCAACCCCCTTGGACGACTCGGCCCCGCTGGATCGACTGGCCGGAGGGCCGGGCCTCACTTCGCGCCCAGCTTTGACCGCAGCGCCTGCACGCGGGCAGCTATCTTCGTGAGTTCAAAGAGGATCTTGCTCTTGGTCTGGCCGTCGGTGCTAAGGACAGGGTCCACCTTGTCGCTCGTCAACCATTTGCGAAAGGTGGTGATCCGCTTGAGCTGCGATGAGCTCGCTCCACCGGCAAGCGCGTCCTCGTGTGCCTCCTCAAAATCGATAATGCCCTCTGCGAACTTCTTGAGTACCTTCGATCGTGCCTCACAAATGAGCGGAAGTTGGTCGCGGACCTGGACCGCCTTGGTGATCTCCCCTGAGTTGATCTTGTGTACAATAACGTCATCAAAATCGTGATATAGCTCTCGTGCTTTACGGATCTTGGGAGATTTTAGGTACTCGTCGTAATAACTCCATCGATCAGTGGCCGTCTCGTCATGATCAATCATGAATTGATAAGTATCAATCAGGTGCTTGACCTTTCGGGAACTTAAGCCGATCTCACTGGCCAGGGTCTTAATATCTACTTTGTGATCCACATACCGGCGATATAGAAATCCCGCCTGCTCGTAGGGAGCCCAATCTTTCTTGCCTTTGATGTGATATTGGCCAAGGAGCGCAAACAAGAGGGAGTGGTCGATGTCAGAGGGTAAGAGCGTGCACTTTACCTTTGCCCAACGAAGCGGCTCTTGCTTGGCGAGATGCCTATATGCTGCCAAGCGGCTATTACCTTCGACGACCTCGAGGGACCCATTGATCACCACGAGGGGGTCCGTGAGACCACCATTCTGTCGGATGTCGATTATGAGAGAGCGAACATGCTCAAGTTGGAGGAGCTGATCTTGAATCTCTTCTTGTGTTGGATCTTTGCCTTTGGCACGAACGATCGAATAGATGCGAGGATTGTCCGCAAAAAACCGCAGCCGGCTCTGCTCGATAAGGGCAGTCGATACAGGTATTTCTTTACCCCGGATCGTAAGCGTATTGACTGCGTCGCTAGCTTGCCTACCTGTGGTCATTGTCGTGCTCCTCAATCCCTAGTACCTCCCGTATCATCTCGCCGAAACGATATGAGACAGCTTGATGGTACTTTTGCTTTGTAATATCACCCTGGCCGAGATTGGCGGCGAGGCTCTTTGCGGCCAAGAGTACGTCGACCCATTCGTCGACAGTCGAAACCGCTATGAGGTTCGTTACATAGCATTCCTTATCTTGCGAGATTCGATGAATCCGGTCCTGTGCTTGCAAGTAATCGTCGAGGCTAAACGATCGATCGTAGAAGACTGCATGATTCGCCACCGTCAGCGTCAGGCCTTCTTTTGCCGAGGCTGGCGTTGCGATTAGGACCCTGCATTCCGGATTCTGTTTGAAGGAGCTAATTGCGGCGTTGCGCTCTCCAATACTCCGCTTGCCGTGAACCCGGACCGTGCCAAATTCCCGAAGTTCCCGTGCCAGCCAGTCTACATTCCTTGTAAAGGAAGTCCATACGATGATTTTCTCACCTGCGTCCGTCACTTGTGCCACGAGTTGCTCTAGTATTGGAAATTTCGCCGGCGTTGCGCGGTACGAATCATCAACGAGCGCGGGATGCGAGGCCACCTGCACAAGGCGCAATAGTCGCTTTAGCATCTCCTCTGCATCATCTAAAAGCGGTTGGCCTTCTCGTACGACTATTGCAGCGAGATCTTTGCGATACCGCGCGTAAATCTCTGCTTGGCGATCCTCAAGATCGACTAGAATTGTGCGTATCTGTTTGTCCGGCAACGTGACTCCTGCGGTTTTCTTCGTCTCGCGCACACTGAATGGACGGAGGCGCTCAAACACTGTCGCCAGTACATTCTCAAACTTGGTTACTCGGGCCTTGTCCCGCCACAAGTCGTTGGAAAGATCGACCTCAGCCCGGAACTCGGAGAAATTCTCCCCGAGTGCTGCACCGTGGTCGAGAAAGTAGATCTGTGCCCACAGGTCATAGGGTCTATTTGCAATGGGAGTCCCGGTCATGATTACCCGACGGGCAAATCCTCCCGAGAGGCCAATGATAGTCTTGGTCAAACTGGCTGCCGGGTTCTTAATCTTCTGCGATTCATCCAGGAAAACAGCCACCCTGCGGGTCTTAAGAAACAACTGGAATCGCTTGGCTTCGGATCGCAGAACCTCGTAGTGTGTCAGGTACAGTCGTGCGGGACTATTGAACCCATAGAAGTTCCCCTTTCGGTCCTGATCGAGTACCCGCGCGCGAAGATAGGTGTGCTGGCGGATTTCGTCGCGCCAGTTTTGGATAAGCCCCTTCTTAGTAACGATGAGCACCGAGTCGACTTGGTCTAAGCTCAGCCACAGCAACGCCAAGTCGAGGCAAATCTTGGTCTTGCCGAGACCTTGCTCATGGAAAATGGCAGCATACTCTAAATCCCGGACAGCTTCGACAGCAGCGATTTGATATGCGAAGCTTGGGTGCTTGAGTTCGAGTGATGGTTTCCGCTGTACTCGAAGCATGTTCGTTATCCTGCCAATTCAGTGATCACGATTGCCCGTACACCCGCGCATTGAAGTTGTCGCTGTAGTTGTGCCACTAAGTTCTTTGCCCTAGCCTGTGCTTGCCAGGGAACGGCGACCACGAGAATCCCGCTCGGCTGCAACCGGAGGAAGGTGAGGAACGCAGCGAGCTGCTCGCGCGAGTGCTCGGTCTCCAGGTCTTCCACTGTCTTTGCTTCACCAAGGATCGTGATCGATGGAGGCGCATCTATGGCGAAAACGTCAGGAACGAAACCGCCGATGCGCGGCGGTTTTTCTGCACCAAGAAGGTTCGGCAAGTCATGAAATACGGCAAGCTGGTATGCCTGATACTCGGCACGAACATACGACACAATCCTACCTACCAGATGTAGATGCACGAGAGACTCTGCCATCAGGATCTTGCTTCCCTAGAGGGATTCTGACAGGGTCATTAATTCAGCAAGTGCAGAGGCGGCTTCGCTGAGCTGTTGCGCGGTATCAGATGCTGGCTCAGAACGCAAGCGTTCGGCATCGCGCCAGGGTAGAGCGTAAATGGCTTGTGTGAGAGCTTGTGCCAGCGCGCCAATTCCGACTTCGGAGAGTACTTTGTTGAGGTCGGGGCGATCAAGGACTTTCATTGCGGCTTTCGCATCCTGCTTGACGAACACCTCTCTTGCTTTCTGATTGCGTAGAATCCGCGGAAGGGACCGAACGGTGTTCAAGGGCGAGAGCTTGTCGTCATGAATCCACTGAGAGAAGTCAGTGAGCGTGAAGCCGGTAGCGAGGATTGCCTCTTTGATGCCGGGCTTTTGCAGCTCAACGAAGCCACTAAAACGTCGTGTGTCAAATTCTGAGTCATCAGAGAGTACTGGCCGGTAGTATTGTTCCATATCGGAGAAGGCATTGATGCTCTCGACGACTTCCTTCTTCCTTCCACCACTGAACTCGACAATACGTTCAAACGACAGGAATTCCTGGGTGCGTAGATGGTGTAGATACTTCGCTTTGGAATAGGGGTCCCAGGGGCGGGTGCCAACAAGATGTATTTGAAGACGGATGGCATCGATTTGTTCCCGCGGCATGTGGTCGTATACGAGTGAAGGAATCCGCGTCCAATCTCCTCTTACCTTCTCGTTAATGAAACTCGTATAGAGGGCGACCCTCGTGTTCCCTTCGATGCACACGAGGGTTCCGTCCGCACGCCGATTGAGGATTACCGGCTGTATGATCCCGCCGTTGGTGAGGATAGAGTTTTTGAGCTTCTCAAAACTGGCACTGCTCTCGCTCTCGTCGTCCCCGGCGGCGCCGAGCGCCAGATAAAACTGTTCAGGCGTAATATTGTCCCCGTACATCTCTAGGAACTTGCGAATGCGCGGGTTGTCTTTATCCAGTTCAATGTCTTCGACAAGCACGGTCTCATGATTTCCGATATCGGCCAAAGTACCTCCTTGAATAGCAGAACTCTTGTCTCGGCCCCTCTCTCCGGGGGAGCTGCTAATTCTCATTGGCTCAGGATCTTAGGCGAATTCTTCGAGAGCAGTCAAGAGTATCTTGTGAACCTACGGCGCTCTATCGCACGCGAGCGTCATCCTCGCCCGGAATAAGTGCAGGAATAAGTGCCTGGCACCCGCCGCCGCCGACACCCGCCGCCGTCGTCAACACCGCCGGCACCCGCCGCCGCGATGGCGGTGATCACGCGGTCGACGAGCTCGCTCATGCGGGAGGCCAGCGTGATCTTCAGGCGATAGCCATTGGAGAGGGCAACCACGAGGGTTGCCCCTACGACGTGGGATGGCGCGGGGTGGGGCATCACGGCCTCCTGCGGAGGAGATAGGCCTCCGCCCAGGCGGAGGTTCCGCCGGTCGGGTGCTCGATGGAGACGAGTTGGCGGAACTGGCCGGGATGCAGCTCGCTCAGCCCTGGATGCGGCCTGCACGATCAGGACCGTGGTGTCGAGGGCCAGGCGGCGCGGCTCAACGCGGCGCGGATGCGAGACGAAGCAAGAGGCATCATGAACGCCGCTCGGCAAGCTCGACTGCGACTCGCGTAGAATGGGCGAGGCACGAGGCCTGCCTGCATGGTCTACTCCGACTTCCTGATCCGGGCTCGCGAATGGAGAGAGGGAGAGATCCTCGTCGAGGTGAATGCTTCCCCGGCCGGGCGGATGCGCGACCCACAGCGCGCGCCGCTGGATCGGGCCACCGTCCTCCCCTTCCTGCGCGATTTGGAGCAGAAGATTCCGCGGGGCCGTTTGATCGAGCTCGGGCAACTCTTGGCGGACGCTCTCTTGCCCGCGGTCGTCCGCGAGATGCTGACGCGCAGCCTGGACTCCTTGGAACCCGAGAAGGGCCTGCGTCTGCGCCTCGTCCTGGATGATCCCAGCCTCGCGGCGCTTCCCTGGGAGTACCTCCATCGGAGCCGCGCCGGGGGCGAACCGGGTCTGGACGGCTTCCTCGTCCTTGATCGGCGCATCTCGATCGTGCGCGACGAGCCGATCCCGCTGCCCGCCCTACCGCTTGCCGCAGCGCCGCGCCTCCGGCTGGTGGTCGGCTTCGCCGCGCCGGAGGATGCCCCGCCCCTGGATCTCGACGCCGAGCGTGTGGCCATCGCCCAGGCTCTGGAGGGGCTCGACCGTTTCGAGGTCTCCTTCGTGGAGTGCCTGACGGCAGAGACGATCGGGCCCGCCGTCGAGGGCGCCGGCGCCTTCCACTTCGCGGGACACGGGGGCTTTTCCGAGAAGCACGGGCCCGAGGGCTTCCTCGTCCTGGAAGACGAGCGCCGCCGCTCTTTCCGCTTCCCCGCCGAGTTGCTCGCGGCCCTCCTGCGTGCCGCCGGTGTCCGCCTCGTGGTGCTCAACTCCTGTAAAGGCGGCCGTCGCGGCGGAGCGCGTGTCTGGGGCGGTCTCGCCGCGGTCCTGACGAAGGCGGGGATTCCCGCGGTGCTGGCCATGCAGGCCTCCATCCATCACGAGAGCGCCGTCCGCTTCAGCCGCGGGCTTGTACCGCGCGCTCGCGGCAGGGCTATCCCTCGACGAGGCGATGACCGCAGGGCGCCTCGCCGCGCTGGCCATGGCGGACCCGGACGACGCCGACTGGGGTCTGCCGGTGCTCTATCTGCGCTCGCCGGACGGGCTGCTCTTCCCGGCGGCGGCCGAGCGGGCCGAGGACCGCGCGAGGATCCGGATCGAGATCCGCCAGCGGGCGGCCCGGCTCCTCGGGGTGCTGACGGGAGTCGCGGCCGGGGAGATCGACGGTGGAGAGGTCCGCGTGATCCAGGATCTCGACGCGGTGGGAAGCACGGACGAAAGGACGAGAGCCGGGTGGCGCCGCCGAGGACATACAAACATATCCGCTTAGCACTAACGCTGAAGACCCATAGTGTAAATCCCCCAATCTGCGATGACCGTTCTGTCCACCTTGATTCCGTATTGAGAGCATATAAGGTCTAGTGCAGTGATCATCGCTGGGCTCATACGAGCACCTACGATGATCCGGCTTATCGGCTCAGGTAGGTTGTAGAAGGTATCAGTCGTAATCACGCGCACTTCCTGTTCATGGTTCCAAATCGTGCTCTTTCTGGAGAGGACTGTACGCACAGTCGCATTTATGTCGCTTGGCCCGATGAAGTCGGAAAGGTAGAGGAACTCGTCGTCGTATCTCACTTCCGTTGCCTCGCTGGGAGGCAGGTCCACTTCTATCGCCAGCCCAGTAAATCCGCCTGCGTAGTAGGCCCAGAGAAGATGGTTGTCGAAGATCTTGCTCAGGGAGCACACCCGGTAGGAGCGTAGAGCATCGGTGACGGCTTGTCCGAATTCAACCACTGCGAGCGCGTTGCCTTCGTCGTTTCCTACTCTGATATCGCCTTCTCGGATGTCGTTGAGAGATCTCGCTTCGCAGCAAAAGAGCCGCTTGTTGATCAGAATATCGATCACAAACTCGAGATTCTCGACGGTTCTAAACTTGTAGGCTTTCATGGGATCGGCTCTCATTCCTTCTCTTCCTTGAGCATCGCAAAGCGAAGGCCACCCGTGGGGGGACACAACCAGTGGCAGGGCGCGAGCTCCTCGGGCTTCCGAAGCGCAGTAGCAGGAACTCCTGAGATACGTGACCCCCGTGGGCGGGTCCGAAAACGAGCCCTTTCGACACCCAGGCGAAGAAGAAATCTCAGAGGGTTTCGCGGTGGGGATTGTGCCTCGGCCCTCGCTTGCTGCCAAAGGTCTCTCAATGCCTTGGCAGCTCCACCAAGGACGGCAGCACCAGCGAACGGATCGCGACTGGAGATGGCTCCAGCAGTAGCAAGAACTCCCATCGCGAAGGAATAGGTCGTCAGGCTGCCCTTGCATTTGGCGATGAGGGCTCGAAGATGGGCGTGCTGAGCAGAGCGAAGAAGCTCGGCCACCGCGTTTTGGAGGCGAAGGCGGGCGGCGTCGGCTTGGTCTAGTGAAGAGTAGTAGCCGCTCATCAGCTCCTTGAACGCCGCTTGGAACTCCACAAGCTCGTCGCGGTAATCGACCAGAAGGGCGTCAAAGTCTGCCGGAGCCATACCATCTATCCAAGGAATTTCGAGGTCCAGGATGGCCACCGCGGGGTCTGAGAGATCAGCACCCACCGAACCCGCAGCTACTTCCGCAAGGGCATCTAGTCCCGGAGAAAGCGGGAGAGGGCTGAGGCCAACCAACTCAGCCGGAGCAACAAACAGCCGTCCATCGGAGAAGGCTTGGCCAGCCTCCTCTACAAGCCACTGCGCAATTGAATCAGGCATCAAGGAGGCGAACCCAAGTATTGGCCACCACTGACGCTCGCTCTTGCTCTCTACGACCGTACCGGCGAAGGCGATGTAGCCCCAGCCGGAGTCAATAGGGATGTCGAGAGGATGCCAATGGTCGATCCATCTCGGCGGAGATAACTGGCCCGTGTAGACAAAGTCAACGGGGATTCCAGCCAGCGCCAGCCTGCGATAGGCCCACCGCATCTGATTCACGTGGGTAGCGGGGATGAGAAGAGGCTGAACGTTACGCGCACGGTTGAAGAGGAGGCGCCTCACGAAGTTGCCCCGAGCCCAGAAATCAAGGGCAACGGAGCGGGATTCGGAAAGCTCCTTCATCCAGCCGAGACAGGCAGTATAGGATGGCTCGTCAGCAGAGTGGTGAAGATCGAGCTGTGCATCCTCATAATCGGGATTGCTGGCGACCATTGCCGTTGCTCCCTAAGTCCTTCTATTTCGAGCGGCCCTAGCCTTCACCGAGGAAACCGGCCGCCCGGGATTATCCGTCGTCTTGACGCCGACTGAGCTTCCAGAGCCAATGCACTGGGCTTGCACGAACTTGACCCGCCAGTTGCATAAATTTCCCCCTCGATAACCTGCAAAGGCCCGTATAGTGGGGCTCCGGAGCGTATTCTCCATCCGCCGCTGGATCTCACCGGGAGTGACATCCAGGAAAGGGAGAAAA
>Ga0126309_10000188_pt1 | contig 20856 bp, 18 predicted proteins | sample Plot56_FD_92541 | JGI IMG/M metagenome (GOLD analysis project Ga0126309, IMG submission 92541) | Serpentine soil microbial communities from UC McLaughlin Reserve, CA, USA - Plot56 | ecosystem: Environmental > Terrestrial > Soil > Grasslands | place: USA: UC McLaughlin Reserve, Lake County...
GGGGGGGGGGCGGCTGGGCGGGGGGGGGGGGGGGTGGGGGGGTTTTTGGGGGTGAGGGGGGGGGCCGGGGGGGGGGGGGGGGGAGGTCCTCCGGTATCATCCCGGCGTGATGCAGAGATCGTTGCGCCGCCTGATCCCTCTCGCGCTCCTCGCGCTCGCCCTCGGTGGAGCCGCTGGGCCTGCGCCTGCTGCGCCGCCGGAGGTCCGCTACGTCTTCCTGCTGAGTGGCAACCGGGCCGGGTCGGCCACCGCGTGGACCGTGTCCGGCCGCGAGCAGGTCTTCACCTTCGAGTACAACGACCGGGGCCGCGGCGTGAGCCTCACGACCCGGGAGGTGATGGACGAGCAGGGCGTGCCGGTGCGGGTGGAGATCAGCGGCTCCGACTACTGGAAGAACCCGGTCACCGAAACGTTTGAGCAGACCGGCGACCGCGCGGTCTGGAGCAACGCCGCCGAGAAGGGGGAACGGACTCTCTCGCGTCCCGCCTTCTATCTCGGCTTCAACACCTCGCCTCTGGAGGGGGAGGTCCTGGCCCGCGCCCTGCTCCGGGCTCCCGGCGGGCGGATCGACCTGCTGCCGGCGGGCGAGATGCGGCTGGCGCAGGGTGGCTCTCTGCGGGTTTCGGCCCAGGGTGCATCCCGGACGGTGGAGCTCTACAGCCTCACCGGCCGCGGCTTCGAGCCGGACTGGCTCTGGCTCGCCGAGGACCACCGCCTCTTCGCCTGGTACGACGGATGGACGACCCTGATCCGCGAGGGGTGGGAGAGCGCCGTGCCGGATCTGGTCCGCACCCAGGAGAGCAAGAACGCCGAGCGCATCCGGGAGGACGCCGCCCGGCTCGCTCACCGCCCCGCCGGCCCCTGGGCGATCCGCGGCGCGCGGCTCTTCGATCCGGCCACGGGCGCCGTCCGGCCGGACACCACCGTGATCGTCACGGGCAACCGGATCACCGCCGTGGGGCAGGACGGAGAGGTGAAGATCCCGGCCGGCGCCGAGGTCGTCGACGCCCGGGGCAAGTTCCTCATGCCCGGCCTGTGGGACATGCACACGCACCTGTCGTCCGTCGCCGGGCCGCTCAACATCGCGGCGGGCGTGACCACGGTGCGCGACCTGGCCAATGACATCGATCTGCTCGCCGAGCTCTCCCGGAGCTTCGACGCGGGCACGGCGATCGGGCCCCGCGTGATCAAGGCCGGCATCATCGACGGCCCCGGCCCCTACGCCGGTCCGACCAAGGCCCTGGTGGCCACCGAGAAGGACGCGCTCGCCTGGGTCGACCGCTACGCCGATCTCGGCTACGTGCAGATCAAGCTCTACAGCTCGCTCGATCCGAAGCTCGTGCCCGTGATCGCGAAACGGGCCCACGAGCGCGGCCTGCGGTTGAGCGGCCACATCCCCAACGGGATGACCGCGGAGCAGGCGGTGCGCGCGGGCTACGACGAGATCCAGCACGTCAATTTCCTGTTCCTCAACTTCCTCGACGGGGTCGACACCCGCACGCCCGCCCGCTTCATCGAGGCCGGCGAGCACGCGGCCGAGCTGAACCTGGGCTCGCCGCGGGTGCGCTCGTTCATCCAGCTCCTCAAGGAGCGGGGCACGGTGCTCGATCCCACGGTCAACATCTTCGAGGACCTGTTCACCGCCCGTCCGGGGGAGATCGCTCCCGGGTCTGTCCCCGTGGCCGGCCGGGTGCCGTCGCAGGTGCAGCGCGGCTTCCGGAGCGGCGGGTTGAACCCGTCGCCGGAGAAGGCCCGGCGCTACGCAGACTCGTTCCGGAAGGTTCTTGCCCTGGTGCGCACCCTCCACGACGCAGGGGTCCCGATCGTGCCCGGCACGGACGCTCTATCCGGCTTCGCCCTGCACCGCGAGCTGGAGCTGTATGTGGAGGCGGGGCTCCCGCCCGCCGAGGTGCTCCGGATGGCCACGCTCGGCTCCGCGCGCGTGATGAAGAGGGAGGCGGAGCTCGGCGCGGTGGAGCCCGGCAAGCTGGCCGACCTGATCCTGATCGACGGTGATCCGGTGGCGCGCATCTCCGACGTCCGCCGGGTGACGCTCACGGTCAAGGACGGGGTGGTCTTCGATCCCGCGGCGGTCTACGCCACGCTCGGCGTGAAGCCGGCGGTGTGAGCGCTCCGCAACCACTCCGGCGGACGTTCCGGACCGGCCCGGGCGACGAGGCCCAGCGGCTCGACCGCCTCGTCCTGCGGCGCCTCGCGGACATCCCGGGCCTGTCCCGCGTCCGCATCCAGGAGTGGATCGAAGCGGGGCGCGTCCGGATCGGCGGTGTGGCGGTCACGCGCTCCTCGGTCCGGCCCGCTCTGGGCACCGAGGTGGAGGTCCTCTTTCCCCACGCCCGCCCGCACCCTCCGCCGGCGGCCCAGGAGATCCCGCTCTCCATCCTGTTCGAGGACGACTGGCTCCTGGCTCTCGACAAGCCGCCCGGGATGGTGGCGCATCCCACCAAGGGGCACGCTGACGGGACCCTGGTCAACGCGCTGCTCTTCTATCTCGGGAAGGCCAAGGGCGGTGCGGGCCTGGTCAACCGGCTCGACAAGGGGACCTCGGGAGTCCTGCTGGTCGCCAAGGCGCCGGACGTGCACGCCCGGCTCGCCCGGGTCCTCGCCACCCGCGAGGCGGAGAAGGAGTACCTGGCCGCGGTCTACGGCCCGGTGCGCTTCCCCAAGGGGAGGATCGACCGCCGGATCCTGCGCGCTCCGTCGGACCCCGGGCGCCGGATGACCTCGCGCACCGAAGGCAAGGACGCCGCGACGTTGTGGGAGCGGCTCGCAGAGACCGGTGGTGACGACGGTGGGATCGCGCTCCTGCGCTGCCGGCTTTTGACCGGCCGGACCCACCAGATCCGGGTCCACCTCCAGGCGGAAGGGAGGCCGATCGTCGGCGATCCGCTCTATGGCGAGCCGTGCTGGAAAGGGCTGCGCGATCCCGCGCTCGCCGCCGCCTGCCGGGACTTCCCCCGTCAGGCCCTCCACGCCCGCCGGCTCCGCTTCCCGCACCCGGTCACCCGCGAGCCGGTGGATGTGGTGGCGCCGGTGCCGCCGGATCTGGCGGGCTTGCTCGCGATTGCTTGGCACGGACATTGCTTTCTCTGAAGCCAGGCCGCAAGCCGTACTGGCCCAGAATTTTCCCATTAAGGAGAGACGATATGAAACCGTTCAAGCTTTTGGCGATGCTTTTGGCGTTGACCCTGCCGCTGGGGATTGCTTGCAAGGGACAGGAACAGGCGGAAGTGGACGATCCGGACGATACCGCGACCACTGTCACCGAGCAGGAGATCCCCGGGGTGAACAGCCCGGGCGATCTGAACCCGGTCGAAGCGCAGACGATGATCGATGACGTGACGATCGGCCACAAAGTCACTCCCGAAGGGACGATCGCGGCGGAAGACCAGGGCGACGATTTCGCCCCGGGCGAGACCGTGAACATCACGATGGAAGTCGGCGATGTCCCGGCGGGCTCGGCGGTGAAGGTGGTCTGGTACGGCCCCGGCGAGACCCGGATCAACGACGAGCAGAAGACGGTCGAGGCGGGCGCGTCGTACTTGGCTTTCCAGACGGATACGGCCTCCTGGCAGAAGGGCGACTATCGGGCCGAGGTCTGGATCGGTGACGAGAAGGTCAACACGCAGCAGTTCCAGATCGTCGACGCCGACAAAGCAGGCAGGTAAGAAGCTGGCAGGTGACGAGCAGCAGCGAGTTTGTCCCCTGATGCCGGCGGCGCCTCAACTCCCTGGGCGCCGCCCTTTTTGCCCTCTGCCCTCAGCCTTGCGGGTGCCCGACCGAGCCCTCCAGGGGCCTTGGGCGGGCGGTCTTCTTCGCGGGATGGGGGAGGATCTGCCGCAGGTAGGGCTCGATCCCGCGCTCGGGATCGTAATTCTGTGGATACCCCAGCGAGACCTCTTCGCAGCGCACGCCGTCCCGCTCATGGGTCGCCCTTATGTGCAGGTGGCCGTAGATCACCGCTTCGGCGCGAAAGCGCAGGTGCCAGTCCTCGGTCCGCCGCGTGCCGCACCAGATGGAGAAGCGCGGGATGCGCGGCAGGATCGCCAAATCCCGCCGTAGCGGGAAATGATTGATCAGCACCAGCGGACCCCGCGCCGCCGCCTCGGCCAGCCGCGGCTCCGCCTGCTCGCAGCGCACCCGGCACCACTCCTCCTTCGTCGAATACGGATCGGGATGGAGCAGCACCTCGTCCGAGCACAGGAGATTCTCCTCCGCCGCCCATTCGATCGCCTTCTCCTGCGGGATGTCGTCCGGCCGGAAGCTGTAGTCGTAGAGCAGGAAGAGCGGCGCCAGGATGCAGCGCTGTCCGCCGGTTGATCCCTCGGTTGATCCATCACCTGGCCAGGTGACAAACGGGTCCTCCGGCGTCAGCACGCCGTACTCGCGGCAGATCTCGACCTGGCGGAGGTACTTCTCCTCGCCGCGCAGGTCGCCGGGCTTCGTGGGGATCGTCCACAGGTCGTGGTTGCCCGGCACCCAGAGGAGGCGCGCGAAGCGGCGTGAGAGGAGCGACAGGGCGAAGCGCAGGTGCTCTTCGGTCTCTCCCACGTCCCCGGCCAGGATCAGCCAGTCGTAAGGGTGCGGGCGCAGGGTCTCCAGGGCCCGGCGCGTCACCTCGTAGCGGAGGTGGAGGTCGGCGATCGCATAGAGCTTCATCGGGTTGGGTCAGTTGACCGGCTTCTCGCCGTCGGGAGGTATGGAAACGGCGGCCCCGGCTTCGTCCAGGAGGGACTGGACCTCGGGGGAGAAGGTCTGGCGCTCCTCCTCTTCGGCCTCGGTGCGCTCGCCGGGGAAGAGCAGCGCCTGGCGCACCTGCCCCTCCTCCGAAACGCTCACCTCGACCACCGGATGGCGCACCGGCTCCATGGAGTAGTCGGGGTGGTAGACCGCGCCGCCCCCGGAGGGGATGCCGAAGCCGCGGACGTGCTCGCCCGCCTTGGGCACCACGCGGGTGAGCTGCGTCCAGTTCGGCTCGTCGTGCGCGTCGACCACGAACGGCACCAGGCGGAAGGTGTCGAACATCCCCTGGTCGTCCGCCCCTTTGAGCCCGAGCTGCACCGCGCCGGCCGAGACGCCCATCAGGAGCGCTCCGGCGTAGTAGCGCTCGACGATCTTCTGCTGCAGCCCGTTCGCCTGGAAGGCCTCCCAGCCGCGCCGGGTGTCTCCTCCCGCGAGCAGGATCAGCTCCGCCTGGTCCATGGCCTCCTTGTCGTCCGCCGACATCTCCGCGGGGATCATCCGGGTCTGGCGGATCCCCACCTCGCTCATGGCGGCCTTGAAGAGGTCATAGAACTCGGGAGCGTCGCCATTCGAGGCGCCGATGTAGGCGGCCCGGATCTCCTTCCCCGGCTCCTCGTCCTCGATGGCTTTGCGGACGCGCTCGAGGAAGGCAACGTCCTCCTCGCGCCAGAACAGGAGCTGGCTGTCGGCCAGCAGAAAGATCGGCTTGATCGTCGACACGTCGCGGATCTCCTCCTTCGGGAGGAAAGATTATCTCACTCGGCGTATCCCAGCGCCCGCAACGCCTGGACGTCTTCCGGCGCGATGGTCACCTTGGCCAGGCGGTCCGAGTCGGCCAGCCCTTGGCGGAGGCCGGTGAGCCAGGCCTGGAGGCCCTGTGACGGGTTCGGCGGACCCTGCGCCAGGCTGCGGAGCTCCCGCGGGTCGCGGAGCAGATCGTACACCGAGCGCTTGTGCTCGGCGATCCGGAAGATCTCCTTGCGCATCTCCGGGCCGGACAGGACCGCGATCTCCAGGAGCCCCTTGCGGCGGGCGCTCTCGGCTTCCTGCGGCGACAGGACCGCCCCCTTGTGCGCCTGGAACCACATGACCCGCTCGCGCGGCGGCTGGGCCGTGCCGCGGAGCACCCCAGACCAGTCGTACCCCTCGAACGCCGCCGGGACCGGCAGGCCCGCCAGGCTGAGCAGGGTCGGCGCCACGTCGATGTTGAGCGCCGGAGCGTCGATCGTGGTGCCCGGACGGATCTTGCCCGGCCAGACCATGCCCAGCGGGATGTGCAGCGTCGGCTCGTAGAGGTTCCGCCCATGCCCCCAGTAGGAGTGCTCGCCCAGGCTCTCGCCATGGTCCGCCGCGAAGACGATGAGCGTGTTGGCCGCGAGGTCCGGATTCCCCTCGATGGCGGCGAGCAGGCGCCCGACGTGGTAATCCGCGAAGGCGACCTCGGTGTCGTAGCGGTCGCTGCGCGAGACCTCCTTCGTCGTCGAGATCTTCAGCCGCGGAGCGACGCTCTCCTGCAGGCGATAGGGAGCGTGCGGCTCGACGTAGTGGACCCAGAGGAGGAACGGACGGCGTCCGCCCGACTCGCGGCGCTCGCCGAGCCAGTCGAGGGCGGCGTCGGTCAGATCCTCGGCCGTGGCCTCCCCCTTGAACAGGCCGAGCCAGCGTTTGCGGGTGAAGACCTCCCCATAGTGCCCGAAGTGCTCGCCGAGCCCCGAGATCCCGTTGCGCAGGGTCCAGTTGCCCACGATCGCCGCGGTCTGGAAGCCGCGCCGGTCGAGGATGCGGGCCGCCGACATGGCGTCCGGCCGCAGGCGCAGGCCGTTGCGGGTGGCGCCGTGCTCGTGCGGGTGGACCGACGTCCAGAGCGAGCAGAGCGACGGATTGGTCAGCGGCTCCACCGTCCGCGCCTGGGTGAAGCGCGCGCCCGCGGCGAGCAGCCGGTCGATGTGCGGCGTGGTCGGCCGGCGATAGCCATAGGCCGAGACCCGGTCGGCGCGCAGCGTGTCGACGGTGATCACCAGGACGTTGGGAAAGCGCTGGGCTGGCCGCTGCACCTGCCGCTCGGCCAGGGCGATGCCGACAAGACCGCCGAGCAGCAGGAGGAGCACGAGGGCCGGGGCAAGCCCTTTGCTATTCTTTTGGGCATGGAGATTCGACCCGAGCCGCAGCCGGGGCCCGCGCCGGCGGTCGAGCGGGAAGCGGCCGCGCAGAGCGGCGAGCCGCCGCGGTGGGGCAAGGGGACCGAGTTCGCCGAGGACGGCCGCTTCCTCCAGGGGCCGAGCTCGCGCACCTCGGAGCTGGCGCGGCTGTTCCGGATCTGCACGGACTTCGTCCGCGGCTTCCGCGCGCTCCACTTCGTCGGGCCGTGCGTGACGGTCTTCGGCTCGGCCCGCTTCGGGGAGACCCACCGCTACTACGGCCTCGCCCGGGACGTCGGGGAGCGCCTCGGCCGCGCCGGCTTCACCGTGCTGACCGGCGGCGGCCCGGGCATCATGGAGGCCGCCAACCGCGGCGCGCGCGACGCCGGCGCTCCGTCGATCGGCCTGAACATCATCCTGCCGACCGAGCAGAGGCCCAACCCCTACCTCGACCGCTGGGTCGAGTTCCGCTACTTCTTCGTCCGCAAGGTCATGCTGGTCAAGTACTCGTACGCCTTCGTGGTGCTCCCCGGGGGCTTCGGCACCATGGACGAGGTGTTCGAGTGCGCCACCTTGATCCAGACCGGAAAGATCCGCAACTTCCCCCTGGTGATGATGGGAACCGACTACTGGGCACCGCTGCGCGAGTTCATCTGTCATCGGATGACCGCAGAGAAGACGATCCTGCCCGCGGATTGCGAGAGGATCCTGTTCACCGATTCCGTCGACGAGGCCATGGACCACATCCTGGGCGCCGCCACTCGAGAGCTCGGCCTGGTGTGGGAGGCCGCGCCGCGCTGGTACTTCGGGGAGAGCGGATTGCAAAAACCGGGCCGCGGGACTCCCTAAAGCAGCATGCTCGCGAGGTTCGCCAGGGCCGAGCGCTCGCCCTTCTCCAGGTTCACGTGGGCGTACAGCGGATTGCCCCGGAGGCGGTCGATCAGGTAGGAGAGGCCGTTGCTGTGGGCGTCCAGGTAGGGCGTGTCGATCTGGAAGATGTCGCCCGTCATGACGATCTTCGTGTTCTCGCCGGCGCGGGTGATGATCGTCTTGACCTCGTGCGGCGTCAGGTTCTGGGCCTCGTCCACGATGAAGATCACGTTGGCCAGGCTGCGGCCCCGGATATAGGCGAGCGGCACGATGTGCAGCTTCTCCGTCTCCACCAGCTCGTCGACCTTCTTGTACTCCCGGTCGCGCTCCGCGAACTGGTTCTTGATCACCCCCAGATTGTCCCAGAGGGGCTGCATGAACGGATTGATCTTGGAGAGGACGTCCCCCGGCAGGAAGCCGATGTCGCGGTTCGACAGCGGGACGATCGGCCGCGCCAGGAAGATCTGGCGGACCGTGCGCCGCTGCTCGAGCGCGCCGGCCAGCGCGAGCAGGGTCTTGCCGGTCCCCGCCGCGCCCGAGAGGGTGACCAGGGGGATGTCCGGGTTCATCACCGCGTGCAGGGCGAAGGTCTGCTCGGCATTGCGCGGCGACACGCCGTAGGCCATCGACTTCACCACCCGCTCGATCCGTTCCAGGCGCGGGTTGTAGTAGGCCAGGGCCGACTTGCTCTCGCCGCGCAGGATGAAATAGTGGTTCGGCGGAGGCGCCGGGCCCCCGAGGTCGGCGACCGGCACGTACTCCTCGCGGTGGAGGCGGTCGACGACCTCCGGGTCCGCGACCTCGATCTCGGACTTCCCCTTGTAGAGGTGGTCGAGGTCCTTGATCTTGACCGTCTCGTAGTCCTCGGCGGGCAGATTCAAGGCGCGCGCCTTGAGACGGAGGTTGATGTCCTTGCTGACCAGGATCACCCGGCGGTCGGGCTCGGCGCGGGTGAGGCCGATGGCGGCGTTCAGGATGCGGTGGTCCGCCTTCTTGGCGCCGAAGATCTCCGCCGCGTCGATGTGCGCCTTCTCCTCGGTCAGGACGCGGAATTTGCCGCGCGCCGATCCGTCCAGGGGGATCCAGTCGCTCAGCATGTTGCGCCCCGCCAGCCGGTCGAGCCAGCGGATGAACTCCCGCGCCTGGAGGTTGAGGACCGAATTCCCCTTCTTGAACTGATCGAGCTCCTCGAGCACGGTGATCGGGATCGCGACGTCGTGCTCCTGGAAGTTGTTGATCGCGTTGAAGTCGTAGAGGATGACCGAGGTGTCGAGGACGAAGATTTTGCGCTGGGAATCGGCCATGAGATCTTGCGGCAGCTCCGGTTCTAAAACGTTCCCGCAAGGCTAGCGCATTCTGCGGAGAACGAACAGCCCCGTGACCGTGAGGAGCGCCGCCAGGGCGGCAAGCCCCCATCCGCCGACCGCCGGGACGTCGAGCACCGTCGCCGGCCCGGCCAGCGCCGTGCAGACGCCGTTGTCGACCGCCAGCCCCTCGAAGCCGCCCAGCTTGGTGCCGTCCTCGAGATGCACGGTGGCGACGACGGTCGCCTGGCCGCTCGACGTGTCGACCGTGAAGATCCGGCCCGGGTTGCGCAGCCCCGCGTCCTCGATCCCCCAGAGCACGCCGTCGGCGTCGAAATCGAGCCCGCCGTCCGACGCCTTGATCGGCCCCAGCGGGCCGACCGGGGTGGCCGCGCCGGTCTGCGGATCGATCCGCACCAGGTTGTCCCGGCCGTCGCCGCCGAGACCGAAGATCCCGCCGGGGCCGGCCGCGAGGCCGGTGACCTCTTGCCCCTGATCTCCGATCAGCGTGGCCGTGCCCGTGAACCGGTTGACCTGGTAGAAGCCGGTCGGGTTCTTCGGCGCGTCGGTCGACATGTAGAGCGTCTGGCCGTCGGCGAAGGCGAGGCCGGTGTCGGTGATGTCCACGCCCAGGTTGCCCACCTGCTTGCAGGCGCCGGTCGCGATGTCGCAGGTGAGGAGGCGGTCGGTGACGTCGTCGACGCCGTACAGGGTCTCGCAGTTGCGGTCGAAGGCGAGCCCCTCGACGTCCTCGAACCCGGTGGGGCCGATCGGCGTCGCGAGACCGGTCGCGAGGTCGATCGAGTAGAGATAGTCATCCTGCTTGTCGTTGCCGTCGGAACGGACCGAATAGCCGGTCTGCGCGAGGAGTGGGAACGCTCCTGCGAGGAGGATCGTGCCGAAGGTCCAGGAGCGCCTGCCGCGTCGTGTCATACCGCGTCTCTCCTTGCTCTGCATGGCTCTGCGTTGCGGGTGCGCGAAGAGTACTACAGAAGGATAAGATCTGCGCCCGATGCCCGGCTCCGATTCGCAGGTCTCCCACGCACCCGGTGCGCTGACCTCCCGTCTGCGGCTGCTCGCCGCGGCGGCGCTCTTCTCGTCCGGCGGCGCGGCGGTCAAGTCCATCCAGCTCACCGCCTGGCAGGTCGCGAGCTTCCGCTCGGGCGTCGCCACCCTGGTCTTCCTCCTGCTGCTCCCCGAGGCGCGGCGCCGGCCGACGTCGCGGGTGCTGGCGGTTGCCGCGGTCTACGCAGCGACCATGATCCTGTTCATTCAGGCGAACAAGCTGACCACGGCGGCGGGCGCGATCTTTCTGCAGGCCACCGCGCCGCTCTGGGTGGTGCTGCTCAGCCCGTGGCTCCTGGGCGAGCGGATCCGCGGGCGCGACGTCGTGTACATGGCGGTCCTCGCCCTCGGTCTCGGTTGCTTCTTCGTGGGGATCGATCCGGCGTCGGCGACCGCTCCGAACCCGCTGCTCGGCAACCTGCTCGCCGCCGTGTCCGGGTTGACCTGGGCTCTGACCATCATGGGGCTCAGGGCGCTCGGCCGGACCGGCGCGGACGGAGAGAGCTGGGGTCCCGCCTCGGCGCTCTGGGGGAGCATCTTCACCTTCGCGGGTTGCCTGTTCCTGGCCCTGCCGGTCGGCCCGAGCACACCCAAGGACTGGCTGATCATCGGCTATCTCGGCATCTTCCAGGTCGGCGTGGCGTACGTCTTCCTGCTCCGAGGCATCCAGCGCGTGCCGGCGGTGGAGGCGTCGCTGCTCCTCCTCCTGGAACCCGTGCTCAACCCGGTCTGGGCCTGGATCGTTCACGGCGAACGGCCGGGTGCCTGGTCGCTGGCCGGCGGTGCGATCCTGCTGGTGGCCACCACCGTCAAGACCGGGCTCGACGCGCGGCCTACCCGTGCGCTTTCAGCTCGTTGACCACCATCTGGATCTGCTGGTCGGGCTCGTCCATCAGCGGGATGCTGCCGGCGCCGCGGTGGCCGCCGCCGCCGTAGCGCGCGGCGAGCTCGCCCACGTTCGTCTTGCAGGTCCGGTTGAAGATGCTGTGACCGAGCAGCAGCATGGGGAAGGCGCGGTTCGGCCCCCAGTGCACGCGCACCGAGACGTTGGACTCCGGGAACAGGGCGTAGATCAGGAAGCGGTTCCCCACCGGCACGTGATCCAGGTCCCGGAAATCGGTGAGGACCACGTTGCCGTCCATCCGGCTGTGGCTGCGCAGCTCGGAGCGGAAGATCTCCTCCTGGCTCTCCAGCACCTCCACCCGCCGCCGCACGCCGGGGTCGCGGAGAACCTCATCGATCGGCGTCCCCGCTTTGAGCAGGTCCACGAGGTGGAGGAAGTACTTCTCGAACGTGCCGAGGCCGGTGCGGCCGTCGATGGTGAAGCCGAGCTGGATGTATCCCGCGGGGCTCGTCACATCCTCCGGCGTGAGGTTGGCCGAGTCGAGGCGGTCCGTCTCGCGGACCAGCTCGGCGAATTGGGGCAGGGCGGCCTCTCCACCGTAATACTCGTAGACCAGCCGCGCCGCCGACGGCGCCTCGGCGAACACCCCCTTGAAATCCCGCGGCACGTGGGGCGTCGCGGTGTGCAGGTGGTGGTCGAACCACATGGCGCAGGCCGGATGGAAGGGAAGGTTGGCGATGATGTCGTCCGGGCGGATGTCCGCCCGGCCCTCGGTGATGTCCTGGGGATGGATGAGCGCGATGCTCGAGATCGGCTCTTTGAGAGTCAGCAGAACGGCGCAGGTCAGGCCGTCGAGGTCACCGCGTGTGACTAAACGCATGATGCCGACGATTATAGCGATGATCGTCGCGGTGTTGCGCAGCCTCGAACGATCGCGGGTCCGCGTATCGCTTTGCCACACCCTGGTATCGCTCCGGCGTATTTCCGGATAGAGTAGACCTCCATGGACATGCTTGACACGACCTCGGGACACGGCCGGAAAGGCCGGCAGCCCCTCCGGGATCCGGAGATCGACGCACGGTTCTACGAGCTGCGCTCGGCGCTCGGCCAGGGGCTGCGGGCGCTGCGGGTCAAAAACGGGATGAAGCAGGTCGACCTGGCAGAGCGGCTCGATCGGAGCGCGGCGGCCGTGTCGTTCATGGAGTCCGCGAAGCCAGGTGCGTCGATCGAGCTTCAGATCAAGGCGCTCTTCCTGCTCGGCGCCTCGCTCGAAGACATCGCGCGGATGCTGCTGACCCCGCCGGAGCGGACGGGGCGCTCCTAGCCGTTGAACCAGCGGCGGCGGACGATCCGTGAGGCCTCGCGGAACGAGACCGCTTCCAGGGTCCTCCCCTTGATCCCTTCCTCGATCATCAGCCAGGCGCGGAGCACGTCCGATCGCACCTTCCACTGACGGAACAGGGGAAGGATGCCGTCGACCAGCTCCTGCGCCTCCTCATACCGCCGGCAGACCGTGAGGATCTCGGCCAGGTCGAGCGTGGTCAGCGCGAAATCGTGCTGCATCCCCCGCTCGGCGTAGTGGTCGAGGAGCTGGCGGAGGTAGACCTCGCAAACGTCGAAATGCCCTTCCTGCCGGGTCAGCGCGGCTTCGAGATGGAGGATCCGGCCCTGCCAGAAGGCCTTGTTCGTCTGACGGTGGAACTTGGGAGCCCACAGCTCGTAGAGGTCGCGGGCCTCGCAGACCTCGCCGAGCTCGCAGCGCAGGAAGATGAGATGGTAGCGGGCCACCAGGTCGAGATGCGGGCTGCGGCCCGGCGTGAGCAGCTTCACGGCCTGCTCGGTCAGCTCCAACCCCCGCTCCGGCTCATACCAGCCGATCGCCGAGGCCTGCTGGAGAACGAGCTTCGCTTGCAGCTGGGTGTCGCCCACCTCGCAGGCCTCGCTGGCCGCGGCGCCGAGGACCTCCACCGCTTCCTCGATCTTCCCGAGGTCGGTCAGGAGCGAGCCGTAGACCGAGAGGACGTTCGCCTCTTCCAGGGGATCGCCCGTCCCCCATTCGAGAGATTCCAGAGCCTGGTCGATCGCCTCCTGCGCCCCCGCGAGATCGCCGAGCAGCCGTTTGCAGTTGGCGATCGCCGCGAGTGTGCCGGCCCGCAGGTCGGCCACGTCGGACCTGCGATAGCGGTCGAGCGGCAGCCGGTGGACGACCTCCAGAGAGAGATGGCAGAGATCCAGAGCCTGGAACGGGTCGTCGAAGACCATCGCCTTCCCCTGATTGAGGAACAGCTCCTGGAAGCCCCAGGTGTAATACCGCGGATCGTCCCGCACCAGGAGGAGCCGTTGGGCGGAGTCGAGCGGTTGGAGCTCCTTCCGCCAGACCGTCTCCGCGAGCACCCGTTCGGCCCCGATGCTCGCGGGCGACTGCAGATTCTCCGGGATCTGGAGATCGGGTCCCACGGCCGTCTCGGCGCTCACCGACACCTGCCGGAGCTCTTGCCGGCACGTCTCGCAGGGGAGGAGCAGGTGGCGCATCACCCGCCTCCGGTCAGCGCCCTTGAGCTGTCCCTGGGCGAATTGAAGGAGAAGGTCCTTTGCGACGTGCTGTCTGGGCATGGGCTCTCTCCTGGTCTCAGGTTCGCCTAAGCGTAGCAAAAAAGGCCGGGGAGTGCACCCCGGCCTTGTAAGAAAGCGCGGTTGAATTTGCGGAATCTGTTCAGGAGTTACAGGGACCGCCGTTGGGATCGCAGATCGCCCGGCTGTCCGGCGTCCCTTCGGGAGCAGTCGCCCCGTTCGTGCATCCACCGCCGTTGGGGTCGCAGATCGCGCTGCTGTTCTCGACCCCGAAGAAACCGGCGATCGGACTCGTGAACCGCTCCCAGATCTGGGATAAGGACAGGGTGAAGCCCTCATCCTCACCGGTGAGCGGCAGGGCGTGAGCGGGCGCGGACAGAGCGGCGACGAACAAGGTGATGACACCCGAACGGATCAGATAACGAAACATAAGAAGCTCCTTTCAGTAGTCCGGAGAGCTCCTCCGGACACCCTCTAGAAGAAAGGTATCCTGAGGGGGCCTGAAAGGGACTTAAAAGGGGGAGAAATGCAGGTTGTCCTACTCGGACGTGTAAAAACCGGCCCGGCTGCTCGCACTTTTCGCCGGCTCGATCCCGAACCGCACCCGGTAGCGGACCCGTTCCGGCCCGCCTGCCTCGCCCTCTTCGTGGAGCTCGGCGATCTGCTGGACGCCGGTGATGCGGAGGTCGGCCTCCACGGCCAGCGTCTCGGCGCTCCGCCGCGCCGCCTGGAACGCGGCCCGCTGCGCCTCCTCCCGGCCCTCGCCGGCCGCGTCCGGTCCCTGGCCGATCACTTCGATGTATCTGAGTCGTTCGTCGCTCATAGCCGGGGATCATACCCCGTGTCCCGTTTCCCCTGGCCTGGGTACTTGAGCTTTCGGAGGCGCTTCAACGCGCCCTCACCCAGAAAGGGGACGGAAATGTCAGGGATTCGATCGATCGCATTCTCTCGGGTGCTGGGTCTGGTCCTGGCGCTGGTCCTGGCTCTGGCGCTCGCGGCGCCGGCGGCCGCGGCGCCGCAGAAGCCACGCCTTATCGTGGAACCGGGCGCCGGCACGCAGCGCATCCTGGTGGACGTGGAAGTCGGGAATGGACAGGTCCGGCGCAGCCTGCTGCGGGTGACCCCCGCGGCCGTGACGCCCGGGGCGACGGGGTGGGATCCCGCGGGCAGGGCGGCGTTCGTCACCTGGCAGGAGAACGGCGAGCGCTGGTTCTCCGCGGCCCGCGACGCGGCGCGCACCTGGTCCGAGCCGCGCGCCATCGCGACCACGCTGCGCCTGCGGGCCGGCGCCGCCGAGCCCGGCCGCCCCATGCCGGCGGTCGCCGCCTCCCTCGCCCTGCCTCCCGAGGGGCGGCTCTTCGTCGTCCAGTTCCGCACCCTGGGTCTGCCCGAGTGGCGCGACGCCTTGCAGAATGCCGGCGCCGAGGTGCTGAGCTACCTGCCGTTCAACGCGCACATCGTGCGCGTGCATCCGGCCCTGGTCCCGGCCCTCGCCGCCCTCGACTTCGTGGAGCGGGTCGAGCCGTACCATCCCGGGTACCGGATCGAAGAAGAGCTCGCCGACTGGCTGCGCAGCGAGGCCGGTCCGGCCGAATTCCGCGTGCGCTCCATGGCGTTCGAGTGGGGGCCGGACGGCAAGGAGCGGATCCGTCAGGCCGCCGAGGCGGACGGCGCCCGTGTCGCCACCTGGTTCCCCAGCGGCCACATCCTCGAGCTCTGGGTGAGCCGCGACCAGCTCCGCCATCTCGCCGCCCACGACGAGGTGCTGTGGATCGACCGCTGGTCGGCGCCCGAGAACGACATGGATCTCGTCCGTGCCGACTCCGGCGCCAACTGGTCCGAGACCAACTACAACACCTGCGGCCAGGGCGTGCGCGGCGAGGTCCTGGACGGGGGCTTCGAATCGACCCACATGGATTTCGACGGGGTCCTCCTGCACGGCTCCAACAGCGCCGCCAGCCACGGCACGAGCACCTACGGCATCGTCTTCGGCAACGGCAATCGCGACGGCGACGGCAACGCCCAGGGGACCGGCCAGCTCGTCTGCAGCGGCGTTCAGGGCATCGCGGCCGACTACGACTTCATGACCGACCGCTTCGCCGAGACCCAGCAGCTCAAGGTCTCGCCGTACTTCGCCTCGTTCCAGAGCAACTCCTGGGGAGATGCCCTGACCACCCAGTACACCAGCATCTCGAACCAGATGGACGACATCATCTGGCGCCTCGACATCGCCATCGCGCAATCGCAGTCGAACGCCGGCACCCAGAGCAGCCGGCCCCAGGCCTGGGCCAAGAACATCATCAGCGTCGGCGGCATCTACCACCAGAACACCCTCTCCACGGCGGACGACGCCTGGCAGGGCGGCGCCTCGATCGGCCCCGCCGCGGACGGCCGCCTCAAGCCCGACGTCAGCTACTGGTACGACAGCATCTACACCACGACCAGCGGCAACACCTACACCACCAGCTTCGGCGGCACCTCGGCGGCTACTCCTGAAGTGGCCGGGGTGATCGGTCTGATCGTCCAGCAGTGGTCGGACAACGTCTGGGGGACCAATCCGCAGGGGAGCACGGTCTTCGAGCGGCAGCCCCATGCCTCGACGATCAAGGCCCTCCTGATCAACAGCAGCCAGCAGTACCCGTTCACCGGCACCACCAGCGACCTCACCCGCACCCACCAGGGGTGGGGCCGGCCGAGCGCCCGCGTCGCCCGCGAGCGCGCCGCCAACAGCCTGGTGGTCGATCAGGCCACGCCGCTCCAGCTCAACCAGACGGCGACCTATAACGTAGCCGTGGCCTCGGGCACGGCCGACCTCAAGGTCACCATGGTCTACCCCGATCCGCCGGGCACCACCTCCTCGACCCTTCACCGGATCAATGACCTGAACCTCAAGGTCACGTCTCCGTCCGGCACCATCTACTGGGGCAACAACGGGCTGGCGGCGGGCAACTGGTCCACCTCGGGCGGCAGCGCGAACACGAAGGACACGGTGGAGAACGTGTTCGTCCAGAACCCGCAGGCCGGCACCTGGTCGGTCGAGGTGAGCGCCGCCGAGATCAACCAGGACGCTTACCTGGCCACGCCGGAAGCGGACGCCGTGTTCGCTCTGGTGGCCACCGGCGGCATCGCGCAGCCGGCCTTCTGCGGCAACGGCGTCAAGGAGGGCGGCGAGTCCTGCGACGGTCTCGACCTGGGCAGCCAGACCTGCACCTCGCTGGGCTTCGGCTCCGGCACGCTCTCCTGCACCGCGAGCTGCACCTTCAACACCTCGCAGTGTGGCGGGATCTGCAAGCCGGCAGGCCAGACCTGCACCGCCAACGCCGAGTGCTGCTCCGGCTCCTGTAAGAACGGCAAGACCCGGACCTGCCGCTAGACCCTCCCGTACGGGCTGCGGAACGGCTTCCCCAGACGTTTCGCAGCCCGCTTCCCGTGGTATTCTCTGGTTATGTCCATTCGGCATATCCGTGTCGGCGCTCTCGCGGCGCTCCTCTTCGGGCTCCTGCTCGCACCTTCCCTGATGGCGGAGCCTTCCCTGGTTCGCGACTTCTATCCCGGGACGGAGCAGATCCAGGTCTATCCAGACGTCTACAGCTCGCGTCTGGTGGTGGACGGGGTCTACTACTTTGCGGCCACCGATCCGGCGCACGGCTGGGAGCTGTGGCGCACCGACGGCACGACGGCCGGTACGTACCGCCTCACCGACGTCTGCCCGGGATCGTGCGATTCCAATCCGACCGGGATCCAGCTCTACCAGGGGCAGATCTACTTCGCCGCGAACGACGGCGTCTCCGGCATCGAGCTGTGGGCGAGCACCCCGGCTTCGGGCAGCGCCCGGCGGGTGCGCGACCTCTGTCCGGGGCCGTGCAGCAGCTATCCGCGCAGCCTGGAGGGGAGCGGAGAGCGCCTGCTGTTCATCGCCTCGTCGGGGTCGGAATGGCAGCTCTGGTCGAGCAACGGCTCCCGCCGGGGGACCTCCGTGGTGCGGAGCTTCTGCCCCCTGACGGTCACGCCGGACGGCTATGCCTACAGCTGTGCCGAGGGGCTGTTCCGGCTGGGCGACCTGACGCTCTTCCATCTGAACGGCGAGCTCTGGCGGACCGACGGCACCGCCGCGGGCACCGGGCCGCTCAGCGACGTCGTGCCCGGCCTGCCGAGCTCCTTCCAGGGCGTGGGCCGGCTGGGCAACCTCCTCTTTTTCTGGCACGGGGACGCCCTCTGGCGGACGGACGGCACCGCGGCCGGAACCCTGAAGCTCCGGACCGCGGCCGAGCTCGGAATCAACCCGGCCCTCCTCTCCTTCGGCGACACCGCCGTCTGGAACGGGATGCTCTTCATCGAGGCGGAGTGGGGGAAGATCCTGCGGACGGACGGAACGCCGGAAGGAACGCTGGTCCTCACGGACCTTCCAGACTCTCCCAATGTGATCGGATTCGCTCCCCTCGAGGACCGCCTGGTGATCCAGTTCCAGCTTCCGGATTCCCTCTGGAGCACCCAGGGAACGCCGGAGACCACCCATCCGCTCGAGCAGCCTCCCGGCTACTCCTACGGCATCGCCGCCGCCGGCGACACGGCCCTCGTCTGCATCCAGAGCCCGAGCGATGGGTCGACGCAGCTCTGGCTCCTGGACGGCGCCACCGAAGCGATCCACCCGGCGCCCTTCGAGGCCGGAAGCTGCTCCTCGATCGGGGATGGACCCAACCTCGGAGGACGCGCGATCTATGTTGGAGGCGTCGGGGAGCTGTGGGGGAGCGACGGCACGGCGGCCGGGACCTCCGTCATCTACGATTTCGGCGAGGTGCCGGCCTCGGGCGGTCCTCTCGACCAGATCGCCTTGAATGGCCAGCTCCTCTTCTCGGCCAAAATCTCGGAGATTGAGGCGCCGCTGTTCCTCTCGGACGGCACGGATGCGGGCACGCGCGTGCTGAGCGAAGAGGCGGGGTGGGCCCACGGCTTCGCCAGGGTCGGCAACCAGGTGTACTTCGAAGCCTTCAAGAAGGCCGACCCCGGTACCTACCCCGTCCTGCAATCGCTGGGTCTCTGGAGGACGAACGGGACGCCGGCGGGGACGGTGCAGGTCGCGCCGGACGTCCGCGACTACCGCTCTCCCATGCCGGTAGGCGGCTCGCTCTTCTTCACCGCGGCTCGGGAGTACAGCTACTACAACCAGCCCGACCTGGAGCTGTTCCGGACGGACGGCACGCACACCGGCCTCGTCAAGAACATCAACAACCATGCGCGGGACACGGGCTTCCACCATATCTGTTACAACGAGCCGTCGGATCCCGGCCCCGGGATCGCGCTGAACGGCCGGCTGCTCTTCGTGGCCGACGAGGGACGCAACGGCCGGGAGCTCTGGGTGAGCGACGGGAATGCGCCGAGCACCCGGCTGCTGCGCGACATCAACACCCGCCGTCTCTCCGAGCCGCCGCCGCAGAGCTGCGACGGGCGCACGGAAACCGGCCTGGGCTCGGATCCGCGGGACTTCGTCCGCTACCGCAACGGCGTCCTGTTCACGGCCGACGACGGCAAGACCGGCCGCGAGATCTGGTGGACCGACGGCACCGCGGCCGGCACCCGCCGCGTCGCCGACCTGCGGCCTGGACCGCAAGGCGCGGAGCCACACGACCTCGTGGCCTTCGCGGGCAAGGTCTGGTTCATCGCCTCCGCGCAGGGAGTCGGGGAAGCGCTCTGGCGCACCGACGGCACCTCCCAGGGCACGCAGCTCGTCCATTCCCTCGCCGTGGGCGGACTGCCGTCCTGGGCGCGCAGCCTGACCGTCGCCGGAAACCGTCTCTTCTTCCAGGTCTACAACGAGACCACCGGTGCCGAGCTGTGGACGAGCCGCGGCACCGCGGCCTCGACCCGGATGGTCACCGACCTGCGCTCCGGCCCAGCCGGTTCCTACCCGCAGCAGCTGACCGCCGCCGACGGTCTCCTCATCTTCGCCGCGGACGATGGCGTGCACGGCCTCGAGCCCTGGCAGAGCGACGGCACCGCGGCCGGGACGGTCCTGCTGGGCGACATCCATCCCGGCCTGGACGCCTCGAGCCCTGGACCCTTCACCCCGATTTCCGGCGGACTCGTCCTGACCGGCGCGAACGACGGAGAGCACGGCCGGGAGCTCTGGGCGATCCCCGTGGAGGACTGAATCACCGAGGATTGTGGTACATTTCACCGCGGCCACCGGCGCACCCGCGCTGGTGGCCGCCTGCCTGTCCCCATCGTCTAGAGGCCTAGGACTCCGCCCTTTCAAGGCGGCAACGCGGGTTCGAATCCCGCTGGGGATACCAAACGTTCATCGGGGGGTGCAAAGCGCTCTAACTCCTTGTAGAATGAGGAGCTTACGGCGGTTCGAACCTCGCCTTTCACGATGTGCAGACCTTCCGGGAACAGGAGCGACTGGAACCTCTGGCGCTGCTCCAGGTTGGATTCCAGCCACATTCTGGCGGCGTTCAGGGAGACTTTCTCGGCGAAGGCTAGGACGGCTTCGACGTCCAGCTCGTCGGTTCTCTGGCCGTGCTGCTCCATCTCGGCCAGGACCAGGCTCTCGTTGAGCTTGGCGAGCTGGTCTTGGTAGGTGTCCTGGTCGATGGCCTTCTGGTAGATGAAGGCCTCCAGGAGCTGGTCTTTGCGGCGCTTCAGCTCGACAACCTTACGCTCGGCGGCGGCTCTCTGGGCGCGACGTCCTGTCTCCGGGTCTCCCAGGTATCGAGGACGATCCGCCGGAAGAGGGCCAGGAACTCAGGGCGCGGCCGGAGCTGCTCCAGGAGGGTGAGGAACTTGGTTTCGAGCTCGTGCCTGGGCATGTTCGTCCGGCGGCAGTGGGCCTTGGGCGGGCAGTGGTAGTAGGGGTAGCGCCGGCTGTGGCGGCCCTGCGACCAGGAGCCGGTGAGCGGCTTGTGGCAGTGGCCGCAGGTGAAGAAGCCTCGCAGCGGAAAGTCCGGATTGTTGCGCTCCTTCGGCACGATCAGGCCATCGGTACGCAGGAGGCTCTGGCACTTCCAGAAGGTCTCGGCATCGACTAGGGGCGGCCAGTTGCCGACCGCGTCGATGTTCCAGGTGGGCTGGTAGACGCGGCTGATGTAGAGCTGGTTCGACAGCATCTCGCCCCACTTTTGCGGCCCCAGCTCGCCGCCCCGTAGGGTGCGGAGGCCTTGCGCGGTGAGGACTTCGAGGACCTGGACGCGGGTGTAGAGGCCGGTGGCGAAGCGCTCGAAGCCGAGCCGCACGAGCGGCGCCCGCTCGGGGTCGAGCTTCATCGTCTTCGCGTCTGGGAGATAGCCCAGGGGCGGTCTCCAGACCC
>Ga0126309_10000189_pt1 | contig 20816 bp, 22 predicted proteins | sample Plot56_FD_92541 | JGI IMG/M metagenome (GOLD analysis project Ga0126309, IMG submission 92541) | Serpentine soil microbial communities from UC McLaughlin Reserve, CA, USA - Plot56 | ecosystem: Environmental > Terrestrial > Soil > Grasslands | place: USA: UC McLaughlin Reserve, Lake County...
CGGTTCCTGCCCTACGCGCGCGAGGGCATCGCTCCGGCGCGCGCCGTGCTGGTGGGCTCGGGACACACCGCGCGCAGCCTGTGGGAGGCCATGGACGACCCCGAGCTCCCCGCTCGGACCCGCCTGGGGCCGCCCGGGGTGGACGTCGAGGCCTTCGCGCCCCGGACCCGCCAGGAGGCCGCCGCCGGCCTGCGGGACCTGGCCGAGCGGCTGGCGCAGGACGGCGGCGTCGGGTCGGAGGCGGCCTTCTCGCGGGATCGGGCCGAGGCGGCGGGGGCGCTGGGCCGTCTCGGGTCGGGCGACGAGGGACTGGTCGCCTTCGTGGGCAAGCTGATCGCCGCCAAGGGCATCGACCTGCTGCTCGCGGCATGGCCGCTGGTGCTGCGCCGCCGTCCCGGCGCCCGGCTGGTCGTCGTCGGCTTCGGCGCCTTCCGGGAGGCGGCCGAGGGCCTGGTCGCCGACCTTTCCCGTGGCGATCTCGGCGCGGTGGGCGAGCTCGCCGCCCGGGGCCGTGCGGTGGAGGGCGGGCCGGCCGGCGTCCTGCGCCAACTCCAGGACTTCCTGGAGGGGCTGGCGGCCGATCCCGAGCGGCGCAGCTCCTATCTAGCCGCCGCGCAGGACCTGCCCGAGAGGGTGGTGTTCACCGGTCGCCTCGAGCACCCCGAACTGGCCGACCTGCTTCCGGCGTGCGACGCGCTGGTGGTCCCCAGCACCTTCCCCGAGGCGTTCGGGATGGTGGCCGCCGAGGCGGCGGCCTGCGGGGCACTGCCGATCAGCGCGCACCACTCGGGCCTGGCCGAGGTGACCCGGACGCTGGCCGCGGCGGTGCCGGCGCCGGCACGCCCGCTGCTGCGGTTCGGGCTGGGGCCGCGAGCCGTCGACGAGCTGGCCGACCGCATCGTCGAGTGGCTCGAGGCGCCGGCTGCCCTGAGGCGCGAGACCAGCCGGGCGCTCGTGGCCACGGCCCGCGAACGCTACTCGTGGGAGGGGGTGGCCAACGGCGTGATCGCTGCCGCCCGGGGGCGTCTGGACGCCCTGCCGGCGCCTGGCGCCGACGACGCGCCGGAGGCGCGTGAGGCCGGGACCCTGGGATAGAGTTGCGCGCCCATGCGGCTGGCTGCGACCGGATCGGCATCCCGCCTCAGCCGGCCCGCCGGCCTGGTGCTCGGGGCCTTCCTGCTGCTCGCCGTCGGCGGCTGCGAGGTCAAGCGCGGCCAGCCGGACCTGGTGGACGGCAAGCGGCTGTTCGTCTCCAAGTGCGGTTCCTGCCACGTGCTGGGCCGGGCGGGCACCAAGGGCCAGGTCGGCCCCAACCTCGACCAGGCGTTTCAGGCGGCGCTGGGCAGCGGGTTCGGGCGCAGCTCGGTCCGCGGCATCGTCGAGAAGCAGATCCTCTATCCGCTGCGCGGCGGGGCGATGCCGGCCAAGCTGGTGACCGGGCGCGATGCCCAGGATGTCGCGGCCTACGTGGCGGCGGTCGCCGACCGGCCGGGTAAGGACACCGGGGCGCTGGCCACGGCGGTCGGCGGAGGCCAGAAGCCCCTGGCGGTCGAGCAGGGCGGCAAGCTCGACATCCCGGCCGACCCGAACGGACAGCTGCTGTACTCGTTCAAGAACGCACAGGCCAAGCCCGGGTCGGTGACGATCAACTCACCCAACAAGTCGTCGGTGCCCCACAACATCGCCATCCAGGGCCCGGGCGCCAGCCAGGTCGGGCCGATCGGCCAGGGCGGTCAGATCTCCACGCTCCACGTCACCCTGAAGCCCGGGACCTACACCTTCTACTGCAGCGTCGACGCCCACCGCCAGGGCGGCATGCAGGGCAAGCTCACGGTGAAGTAGCGCCGCGTCCCTCGAGCCGTGCCCGCAGCTCGGCGCCTCGCCCGGCGGACACGGCGCGAGCGGCCCGGCGCTCGTCGAGCGGCACATGCCGGGCGGCGGCCAGCTCGAGCAGCTCCTGGCGCTCCTGGCTCTCGCGAGCGCTGCGCAGGAACAGCCAGGCGAACAGCCCGATGGTCAGGAGGCTGCCCTCGACCATCATGAGCCCGCCCGCCGCAGACTGGTCGCGCAGCGGGCTGATGCCCCAGCGGGCCGCGCCGGCATCGTAATACGGATAGAACACGGTGGCCGACCACAGCAAGGCGTTGGCCAGCACCGCCCCGGCCAGCCGGACGGCGACCACGTAGCCCAGCCTGGCCAGGTTGCCGAACCACTCCGGCTTGGGCAGCGGGCCCAGCAGCGCCATCCACATGTTCAGCCCGAAGGCCAGGAACATCGCGTGCTCCAGCGCGTGCACCAGGGAGTGCCGCAGCGCGGCCTGGTAGAGGGCCGGGAGGTGCCACAGGTAGAGGTCGATCGCCCACAGTGGGAGCGCCACCGCCGGGTGGGCCAGCACCCGGAGCCGGCCGAGGACGGGCAGTGACAGCACCGGGGCCAGCATCGGGCCGGTCAGCCCGAGCACCAGCAGCAGGGCTCCCAGATCGGCCAGGAGCAGGTGCTGGGCCATGTGGGCCAGCAGCAGCTGCTCGCTCAGCTCGTCGAGCGGCGGGCTCACCGCGGCGACCGCCGTCACCAACCCCGCCGCGAAGCACGCCACCCGCCAGGCCGGGACCGGGCGACCCTGGGCCGCCAGCCGGCGCGCGCGCCGGTGGTATCCCCAGCCGCAGGCGAGGGCCAGGAGCAGCGGCGGCAGCCCCTCGCCCAGATGGGACCCCAGCTCTAGGGCAGCCGGCGACGGCGCGAGGCTCACGGCCCTCAAGGGTACGACTCGGTGACCGTCTCCCGGCCCTCATCGCGGTCGGCGCGCCAGGCCAGACGTAGCGCCCGCGCCAGCAGGAGCGGGACCGCGACCGCGATCAGGGCGGCGAGCAGCCAGAACGTCCAGGCTCCGACCACCGGCGGGTGGAACAGTGCGGCCCGGCGGAAGGCCACCGGGAGCTCGGTGAGCAGCGGGACGGGTCGCGCGCGCAGGAAGGTCAGCTCGAGGTTGCCGCCGGCCGGGCGCTGCCGCCCCCCGCCGCCGAGCCCGAGGCCGCTCTGGGAGGACCTTCGCACCGCGGTGCCGACGAGCTGGACCGGCTGCGAGCCCGCGTTTCGCACGCACACGTCGATCGCCCCCCCGTGCCGTACGCGGCCGACCGTCGCGGTGGTGGGGGCCCCGGGGTAGTTGATCCGCGTCCGGTAGCCCCCCGCCGCGCGCCCCACCCGGACCACCCGCCCGCTGCCGTGATCGAGGATCGCGACCTCCAGGGCGGGGCCCGGACGCCCCCCGGTGTCGGTGGTCGGCGCCACCCGCTCGAAGCCCTCGATGACCGGGACGCGCCGCTGGCAGGCCCGCTGTCCGGGTCCCAGGGTCGCGACGGCCTGGTTGGGAGCCACCCCGTTGCTGAAGGCCAGGCTGCGCCGGTCGAGGGCCAGCGCGGCGATCGCCGCGACCACGACCAGCGTCGCGCCGCCGAGCAGGAGTGCGCGTGCGCCTCTAGGCATAGAACCGGCCGATCACGATGCCCAGTGAGAACACCTGCAGGGCGAACAGCGCCACCAGCAGCGCGCTGATCGCCAGCGGCCGGCGGGGCCGGGGCAGGTTGGCCAGCGCGGCCGCCACCGCCAGTCCTCCGATCGGCAGCAGCGGCAGCAGGTAGCGGCCCTGCAGCAGGGACAGGTGGAGGTCCAGGAATTGGCGGTATTCCGCCCAGTGCAGGCCCAGGACCAGGACCGCCGCGGCGGTGCCCAGGAAAGCCAGCACGCCGGCCTCGACCGGGAACCGACGGCGCGCCAGGGCCAGGACCGCCCCGACCACGACGATCGCGCAGCCGACCGCGATCGCCACGTAGGCCCAGGCGGGGAGCAGCAGCTCGGCCCACCCGAAGTTGCCCCAGGCGCTCTTGATCCAGACGTCATAGCCCCAGAACGCCGCCAGGTTGCGCACCGGCGTCTGGAAGGGAAGATTGGGCAGGTAGGCCTGCCACAGATAGGACAGGAAGCCCCGCGGGGTGGCGTGTCCGCCCCCGGACAGCGCGCGGGTCAGGCGGTCGCCGGCGCCGCTCACCACGACCGCTACCACCGCCGCGCCGACCAGCGCGGCGGGCGCGGCCAGGCGGCGGACGCTCAGCGAGCCCCTCCGCAGGACCGGCCAGAGGCTCAGAGCGAGCGCCAGCGCCACCGCCGGCAGGAGGCCGAACGAGGTGGCCTTGATCAGCAGCGCGACCAGCGTGGCGGCGAGGAGGGCGAGCACGCCGCCCACGCTCGGCCCCCGGACGAGCAGGCGCACGCCGAGCCACAGGACCAGCGCCCACGCCGCGATCATTCCCGCGTCGGGATTTATCGCCGCGCTGATTGCGGTGCCCCCCGGCTGCAGCCCGACCAGGGCGGCCGCCGGCAGCTGGGCCATGCGCTCCCCGCCGGTGATCTCGCCCACCATGAGCCAGGTGGCCACCACCGCGACTCCGAGCAGCAGCAGCGACCACACCCGCATCGCGTACCAGCGCGTGAACAGGCCGGTCCACGCGGTGATCCGGTAGGCGAGCGCCTCCCAGGCGTAGTAGAGGGGTGGGTTGCCGCCCGCCGAGTTGGTGGCGCCGCCGTCGCGCCGGGCGCCGGCAGGCAGATGCCGCTGGCGCTCGCGCCAGCGGGCGAATGCCGACGCTCGCCACTCGGGGCGCACGGAAGGTCGGTAGATGGGCGCCTCGTAGTTGGAGAGCCGGCGCGCCAGCTTCTGCTCGGTGGAGAAGACGTCATGGCCGGCCCGCGGCCCCCGGCTGGCCTTGTGGCCGGCCTCGGCCAGGATCTGGACGTAGGCGACGTGGACGGGCTCGTCCGGCGTCTCGGCGGGCGGCACCAGCAGGGCCCAGGCCAGTCCGGCGATCAGCACCGCGCCCAGCAGCGACCACAGCGCCGTGGGGACGTCGTCCAACCGGGCCAGCAGGGAGCGCCGGACCGGCCGCCGCAGCGGGACCGGGCCCGCGGTTCCGGGTCGGTGGCTGGGCGTCGGGATCGGCCGCAGATGGCGCGAGGAGCGGCTCAGAGGACCGCCCGCCCCACCAGCACGAGCACCACGACCACGGCCGCGGTGACGGCGACGTAGATCAGGAACCGGAAGGCCTCGGGCTCCGAGCGCAGCGGGTTGAGCATGGCGAGCCGGGGTCGCCTACAGGATGTAGATCGTCGTGTAGACGATGATCCACATCACGTCCACGAAGTGCCAGTAGATGCCGGGCACCTCGACCCCCCGGTGCTCCTCGGGCGAGTAGTGGCCCCGGAAGGCCCGCACGGTGGCCATCGACAGCAGCATCAGCCCGATGCAGACGTGGGCGCCGTGCAGGCCGGTCAGCCCGTAGAAGATCGATCCCTGGGCGCTGTCGTGGGGGGCGTAGCCGAGGTGGACGTACTCGTTGACCTGGAGGAACAGGAAGGTGATGCCCAGCAGGAGGGTCGAGAGGATCCCCGCCCGCAGGCCGAAGCGGTTGCCGTTGCGGATCGAGGCCTGGGCCCAGTGCATGGTGAACGAGGACGAGATCAGCACCGCGGTGTTGACCGCCACCGGCCCGGTGGGGATCTCCTGTCCGGGCGCCGGCCACGGGTCTCCCTGCACCACCCGGATGAAGAAGTAAGCGGTGAAGAAGGCACCGAAGATCATCACCTCGCTGATGATGAAAAGCAGCATCCCGAGCAGCTGAGGCTCGACCCGGGAGGAGCGATGGGCCTCGGGCGGATGCTCGGCGTGGGCGACGGCGGCGGCTTCCATCAGCTCGTCACCTCGGCCCGGTCGTCCGCCATGACGTGCTCGACCGGGACCGTCGCCGAGTCGCGCAGCCGGTCGAGCAGATCGCCCCGCAGCCAGGCCGAGCGCGCCGGCGGGAAGGTCGAGACCACGACGTCGTCGACGTGGAAGGACTGGAGGGCGTTCATCGCGGCGGTGTACGGGTCCGGGTCGCCGATCATCCCCGAGCACAGCAGCCCGGCCGAGCGCAGCGACTCCAGGGTGTGGCGCAGGTGGCGCCGTGCCTCCCCGGCGGCCTCGCCGGCGCCGCTGGACTGCGGCATGACCACCACGAACAGGTCGGGATCCTCGGACTCCTGCGCCTTCTCGGTCAGCCGCGCAATCAGCTGCTCGCTCTCAGCCGTCTGGTTGGCCACCACCAGGGTCACCCTGAAGGTCAGCCCCTCGCTCTGGATGTCGGTGACCACGTGCTGGACCGGAAGCCCGGAGGCGTCGGCGACGCGATCCACCAGGTCGCGCCGCAGCCATCCCGATCGGCTGGCGGGATGGGTGGAGAGGATCACCTCGTCGGCCGAGTATTGGCCGATGGCGTCCATCGCCGCGGCGAACGGGTCGGGATCGCCGACGTCGCCCACCACGTCGATCCCCTCGTGGGCCATGACCTGGCGGGCCAACTCGACTCGCACCTGGGCGGCGTCGCGGACCGCCTCGTCGTAGATCACGGCGCCGTGGCGCGGGCGGTGCTGGGGGACGACGAGAAAGAACCGGGCGTCGCCGGCCGCGGCGCGCTCGCGGACGGCCTCAAGGAGCGCGCGTCCGCCGATCGTCTCGTTGGCCATCACCAGGACGTTGGCCATCCGATCATCCCCTCCCGGCGTCGTGCCCGCGAACGGTCATCCGGTCACTCCACCCCGGGATGGGTGGCGGAGGCGGCGCTCGCCGCGGCCGCCGGCTTGGGCTCGGGCGCCCGCTTGAACACCCCGTGCACGGCTCCCGGCACCCCGTACTCGTACGGGCCGCCGACCACGGTGGGGACCGTGTCGAAGTTGAAGATCGGCGGCGGCGAGGAGACCTGCCACTCGAGCGTCAGGGCCCGCCACGGATTGGCTTCGGCGCGCGGCCCGTGGCGCCACGAGGCGACCATGTTGTAGACGAACACCAGGCTGCTCAGCCCGACGATGAACGAGGCGACCGAGATGAACAGGTTCCAGCCGGCGAACTTCTCGGCGTAGTCGGCGACCCGCCGCGGCATCCCCTCCAGGCCGATCACGTGCATCGGCCCAAAGGTCAGGTTGAAGCCGATGAAGGTCAGCCAGAAGTGGACCTTGCCGAGGGTCTCGTCGTACATCCGGCCCGTCATCTTCGGGAACCAGTAGTAGACCCCGGCGAAGATGGTGAACAGCGAGCCGCCGAACAGGACGTAGTGGATGTGGGCCACCACGAAGTAGGTGTCGGAGACGTGGATGACGATCGGGATCATCGCCAGCATCACGCCACTGATCCCGCCGAGCACGAACATGGTCAGGAAGCCCAGGGCGAACAGCATGGGCGTGTCGAGATGCAGCACCCCCCGCCACAGGGTAGCCAGCCACGAGAACACCTTGATCCCGGTGGGCACGGCGATGATCGCCGTGGTGATCATCATCGGGACGCGGATCCACGGCTGCATGCCCGACACGAACATGTGGTGCGCCCACACGGTGAAGCCGAGCAACACGATGGCCAGCAGCGAGAACGCCATCATGCGGTAGCCGAAGATCGGCTTGCGCGCCTTGACCGCCAGGATCTCGCTGATGATCCCGAAGCCGGGCAGCATCATGATGTAGACCGCCGGGTGGGAGTAGAACCAGAAGATGTGCTGGTAGCTGAGGACGTCGCCGCCGTGGCCGGCCTGGAAGAAGTTGAACCCCAGGGCGCGGTCCAGCAGTACGAGGAACTGGGAGGCGGCGATGAACGGCGTCGCGATGACCACCAGCAGCGAGGTGGAGAAGTTGGCCCACACCAGCAGGGGCATCCGCCAGAACGACATCCCCGGCGCGCGCATGGTGATGATCGTGACCAGGAAGTTCAGCGCGGTGGCCACCGATGACGCCCCCGCGAACTGAACCGCCACCGTGAAGAACAGCTGGCCCAGCGGAGCGTCGGTGGACAGTGGCGCGTAGGCGGTCCACCCGGTCGCGAACGATCCGCCGGGGACCAGGAACGAGGCCATCATCATGAGTCCGGCGATCGGCAGCAGCCAGTAGGACAGGGCGTTGAGCCGCGGGAACGCCATGTCGGGCGCCCCGATCATCAGCGGCAGCACGAAGTTCGCCAGGCCCGCGAACACCGGGATGACGAACAGGAAGATCAGCAGCGAGGCGTGGACCGAGAACAGGCCGTTGAAGGTCGCCGAGTCCACGAACTGCATCCCCGGCCTGGCCAGCTCCGCCCGCATCAGCATGGCCAGGACCCCGCCCACCAGGAAGAAGAAGAACGAGGTGACGGTGTACTGGATGCCGATCACCTTGTGGTCGGTGTTGACCCGGAAGTAGTCGCGCCAACTCCGCGCGCCGTGGCCGGAGTGGTCCTCGGCCCGCGTCGGGCGTCCCGACGCCCAGTAGAACCAGTAGTCGAACGCGCCCAGCCCGACCAGGAAGAAGAGCGGCGCGCCGATCAGCGAGACCACGGTGACCGCGTCCGGATCGACCACCGGCTGGTACCCGTAGAGGGCGCGGACCAGCGTGGTGAAGGCGAAGCAGAACACGACCCCCGCCACGAACGCCCAGCCGCCCCGCAGCAGGCCGGGGGCGCGCAACCTGGCCACCATCTCTACCTGTCCTCCTTGTCGCTCATGACGGCTGCGCTCCGGCTCGGGCGGAGGCTGTCGCAACGGATCTCTGGCGGCTCACCCACGCCTGGAAGCGCGCCCTGGGCAGCACGTGCGCCGTCTGGCGCATCGTGGCGTGCCCGAGTCCGCACAGCTCCGCGCAGACCACACTGTAGTCGCCGGTGCGCGTGGGGTTGATCCGGTACTTGGTGGTGACTCCCGGCACGGCGTCGATCTTGAGCCGGAACTCGGGTACCCAGAAGTCGTGAATCACGTCCTTGGAGCGGACGTGGAACTCCACCGGGAGCCCCTTGGCCAGGTAGAGCTGGTCAGAGGTGATCGACTTGCCGCCCGGGCCCGCCCCCGGGTACTGAAAGCTCCAGGCGAACTGCTGGCCGGTGACGTTGACGACCATCTCGTGGGCGGGCCTGCGCTCGATCTGGGTCAGCACGACGTAGGCGTACGAGCACAGGCCCACCAGCAGGATCGCCGGCACCGCGGTCCAGATCACCTCGAGCGTGGTGTTGCCGTGGATCGGCGGGCCGTCCCTGAGCTCCTCGCCGGGCCGCATCCGGAACTTCCAGACCGAGAACAGCACCACCACCTCGACCAGGACGAAGATCGGCACCGAGAAGATCAACAGCACGTCGTAGAGCGTGTCGATCTGGTGCGCCTGGGCGTCCGCCGCCAGGGGGAACCAGTTGATCGACAGCGCGACGGCGATGCCGATCGCCGAGGCGATCGCCCCGATGATCAGCATCTGTGCAAGCTGATGTCTACGCAAGGCGGGGAGCGGAAAGCGGCATGACCGTGCGGGATCCTAGCGTCCGCATGGCGTGGTTCTCCGCGTTAGGATTGAGGCAGACGTTGCAATAGCGAGGGAGGCGGTATGCAGGTCAGAAACGGCATGAGCGAGACCGTCCTCACGGTCGGCCCCCAGCACAGCCTGCGCGAGGCCGCCACCCTGATGAGCCAGCGCGAGGTGGGGGCGGCGGTGGTGATGGACCCCGAGGCTGCCGGGCCGGGGATCGTGACCGAGCGCGACGTGCTCAAGTCGATCGGCTCCGGCCAGGATCCCGACGCCGAGCGCGTCGCCGAGCACCTCACCGCGGACCTCGTGTTCGCGTCGCCGGACTGGTCGCTCGAGGAGGCCGCGGTGGCCATGGTCAAGGGCCGCTTCCGCCATCTGATCGTCATCGAGCACGGCGAGGTCGTCGGCGTGCTGTCGGTGCGCGACATCATCCGGTGCTGGACGCAGGACGGCGCCACCTCCGAGATGCCGCGCCCGGCCGGTCACGTCCCGGCCTGAGCGATCCGACATCCGGACCGCCCGCCGCGCCCCCCGACCGGCGCCCCTCCGGCGCTACACATGCAGGCCGGCCGCCTCGAGGGCGTCGTCTCGGTCCCGATAGAACCGGAGGAAGACCGGCCTGCCTGCCTCGAACCGCCACAGCCACGCCACGCGCCAATCGACCGTGGGACCGGCATCTCGGCTCTGGGCGCGGCAGTGGAGCAGCGCGACGACCGAGTCGCCGGCGATACGGGTGTCCTCGACCTCCCAGTGGTAGCTCTGCCAGACCTCTCTGACCCCTTCGTAGAACCGTCGAATTCCGTCGGGCCCGGTGTAGGTGTCGGGGTTGAAGACGCGCTCGGAGAAATCCATCACGAAGTCGTCGTCGCAGAGCTCGACCAGTCCATCGACGTCGCCCCGGTTGAGCTGCTCGTAGATCCTCCGGACCATGTGGGCGTTGCGCTCGGACATCGCGCGAGCCGGGACCGCCTAGGGGACGATGACCAGCTTGCGGTGGGGCGACGCCTGCTGGCGGGCCCAGGCGTCCGCGACATCCTCGAGCGGCACCCGCTCCACGTCGAGGCGCAGCTCCCCGGCCGCGGCATGGGCGGCCATTCGCTCGTACGCCGCCCGCTTGATCTCGCGCGGCGCGGCGAAGTTGGTGTGGCCCAGGATCTCGAGCACCCGCCCGCGCACGGCGGCCGACGAGATCAGCGCCTCGGGGCCGGCCGACTGCCCGATCTGGACCAGCCGGCCGCCGCGGTTGGCGGCCTGGAGCGCCGCCGCCGCCGGCTCGCCCCAGACCGGGTCGAGGATCACGTCCACGCCACCGCCGGCCGCCTCGGCCAAGGCGCCCGCCAGGTCGTCGACGGCGCCGATTTGCACCGTCGCGTCGGCGCCCAGCTCGACCGCCTGCTCGAGCCCCTCGCGGCTGCGGGCCGCCGCCACCACCCGGGTCGCCCCCAGCAGCCGCGCCGCCTGGACGGCCACCCGGCCCACCACCCCGCTGGCCCCCAGGACCAGCACCGTCTCCCCCTGCCGAAGCCCCCCGCGCCACTCCAGGCCCAGCCAGGCGGCCAGCCCTGCGATCCCGAAGCAGACGGCGAGCGCCTCGTCCAGACCCTCGGGGAGCGGGATGGCGTCCTGGGGGTCGATCGGCGCCCGCTGCGCGAACGACCCGAACGGCGGCGCCGACCCGTCGAAGTAGACGCGCTCGCCGCCGATCCGGCGTCCCACCCCCTCGCGCCCGACCACGCACGGCAGCGGCGGCCGGCCGCCGTAGAAGGTCCCCGACGCGATCGAGACGTCCACAGGGTTGAGGCCGGCGGCGAGCACCTCCACCACCTCCTGCCCGTCGCCGGGCTCCGGGTCCCGGAACTCGCCCGGCTCGGGCGGGACGCCGTACTCGTGCAGGATCGCCGCTCGCACCGGGCCGCCGACTCAGTGCTCGAGAGGGAGCTCCTCGATGTCGCGCCGGGTGTCGCGGATCCAGCGGATCGTGGTCAGCACAACGATGATCAGGCCGACGGCGGTGATCGCCCAGCTGAGCACCAGGCCGACGACCGCCAGCGTCACGCCCAGGCCGCTGAGCACCGGGATCAGGCTGGGCGCGGGAAGGTGGATCTCCTCCCCGACCGGGGGCACCTCGGGGGCGACCGACTCCCGCTCGTCCGGGGGCGGGGTCATCCCGCGTTGTAAACGGCGGCGGCCAGGAAGCTGGCGCCGAACATGAACAGGGCGACCGCCGCCGCTATCAGGCCGGTGCGGATGTTGCGTCTGGCGAGCCGCCGGTCCATCGCGGGGATCCTAGACCTTGACGTCCACCACCATCGCGGCGAACAGCAGCGCCAGGTACAGCAGCGAGAACAGGTACAGGCGCAGGGCGCTGCGGCGGTCGGCGCGGCGGTACAGGATGAGGCTGCCGGCGATGAACGCGCTGCCCAGCGCGACCGAGGCGACCAGGTAGATCCCCCCGAAGAAGCCCACGCAGAACGGCAGCTGGCTGACCGCGTACAGCAGCACGGTGTACAGGACGATCTGGCGACGGGTCTCGCGCTCCCCGCGGGCCACCGGCATCATCGGCACGCCCACCTTGGCGTACTCGTCGCGCATCAACAGCGACAGCGCCCAGAAGTGCGGCGGAGTCCAGTAGAAGATGATCGCGAACAGGTAGAGGGCCGTGGGGGCGAGGGATCCCCGCGTGGCCGCCCAGGCCACCAGGGGGGGAACCGCGCCGGCGGCCCCGCCGATCACGATGTTCTGGGGAGTCGAGCGCTTGAGCCACATGGTGTAGACGCCCACGTAGCCGACGAAGCCGGCCAGGGCCAGGCACGCCGCGAGCAGGTTCACCGCGAGGGTCAGCTCGACGAACGCTGCGGCCGCCAGCGCCAGCCCGAACCAAAGCGCGGCACGGGGCGAGATGCGCCCGGCGGGGACCGGCCGCCCGGCGGTCCGGGCCATGCGCGCGTCGATGTCGCGGTCCCAGTAGTGGTTGACCGCGCCCGCGCCGCCGGCGGACAGGTAGCCGCCCAGGCACGTCAGGGCGACGGTCTGGAGCGAGGGGCGCCCGGCCACGTACATGGTCGCCACCGTCGTGGTGAGCAGCAGGGTCTGAACCTTGGGCTTGGTCAGGCTGACGTAGTCGGCGACGACCTGGCGAGCCGCGCCCGCGGGCCCGGCCAGGGCCGGGCGGACCGTCGTGGTGGTGGCGCGCACGCCCATCACGCCGGCGTGCGCTCCGGAGCGGTGGGCCCCTCGGCGTACGCCGCCTCGGTCGCCAGCTCGACCTGGCGGCGGATGTCCTTCATCGGCTCGACCGACCGGACCCGGGGGATCACGTCGAAGTTGTTGGCAGGCGGCGGCGACGACGTGAACCACTCCAGCGTGTTGCCCTTCCACGGATCGGGCCCGGCGATCACGCCGGACCGCAACGAGCGGACCACGTTGACCACGGTGACCAGGACGCCCAGCGCCAGCACGAAGGACCCGATCGTCGAGATCAGGTTGTAGGTCGACCACCCGTAGTCGGCCGGGTACTCGTAGATCCGGCGCGGCATCCCCGACAGCCCGAGCGAGTGCTGGACCAGGAAGGTGGCGTTGAACCCGATCAGGATCAGCCAGAAGGAGAGCTTTCCCAGCCCCTCCGAGAGCATCCGCCCCGACATTTTGGGAAACCAGTAGTAGAGCCCGGCGAAGATCCCGAACACCGATCCGCCGAACAGCACGTAGTGCAGGTGGGCGACCACGAAGTAGGTGTCGGTGAGCTGCCAGTCGACCGGGAAGATGGCCAGGAAGATGCCGGAGATCCCGCCGATCACGAACACCCCGATCAGCCCGGCGGCGAAGAACAGCGCGGTGCGCATGTGGATCGTCCCCCGCCACAGGGTGGCCAGCCAGTTGAGGATCTTCACGCCGGTCGGGACGGCGATCAGGAACGAGGCCAGCATGAAGAACGACAGCACCACGGTGGAGATCGGGGTGGCGAACATGTGGTGGGCCCAGACCAGCATGCTGAGGAAGGCGATGGCCACGGTGGAGGCGGCGATCGCCTTGTAGCCGAAGATCGGCTTGCGGGCGAACACCGGCAGCACCTCCGAGACGATGCCGAACGCCGGCAGCGCCATGATGTAGACCTCGGGATGGCCGAAGAACCAGAACAGGTGCTGCCACAGCAGGGGTGAGCCGCCCAGCGCCGGGTCGTAGAACCCGGTGCCGAAGTGGCGGTCGAGCAGCAGCAGGGTCACCGCTCCGGCCACCACCGGCAGAGCGGTGAGGATCATGATGGCGTAGACCAGGATCGTCCAGCAGAACAGGGGGATGCGGCTCCAGCCCATGCCGGGCGCCCGCATGTTGAACAGCGTGGCGATGAAGTTGATCGAGCCCAGGATCGACGACAGCCCGGTGAGGTGGATGAGAAAGATCCAGGCGTCGATGCCGCCGTTGGGCAGGTAGGCCGACGACGACAGCGGGGTGTAGCTGGTCCAGCCGGCCTCCGGCGGGCTGAAGAACAGCGACGCGTAGAACACGACTCCGCCGAACAGCAGCAGCCAGTAGGACAGGGCGTTGAGCCGCGGGAACGCCATGTCCCGGGCGCCGATCATCAGCGGCAGCACGTAGTTGGCGAACCCGGCCAGGATCGGGACGACGAACAGGAAGACCATCGTCGTCCCGTGCATGGTGAACACCTGGTTGTAGGTGGCCGGGTCGAGGAAGGTGTTCTCCGGCACGCCGAGCTGGATGCGGAGCAGCAGCGCCTCCACGCCGCCCAGCAGGAAGAACACGAAGGTCGTGTAGAGGTAGAGGATCCCGATCCGCTTGTGGTCGGTGGTGGTGATCCAGCTGGTCCAGCCCCGCGCCTCGGGGAGCACCCGGTCGGCGATGATCTGGGGACGGGGGATGGCTCGCAGCCCCTGCCCGCGGGTGGCGACGGCCATCGTCCTAGCCCCCGCCGCCCGGCGTCGACGACGGCGGCTGTGCCTGGGCGGCGGTGGCGCGGTTGGCGGCGTCGATCGTCTGCTTCTGGCGCTGGATCCAGCGCTGGTACTGCGCCTGTGGCACCGCCTTGACCAGAGCCACCATGTTGGCGTGGTTGCGCCCGCACAGCTCCGCGCACTGGCCGCGGTACACCGCGGGCCGGCTGGCCCGGAACCACGTGCGGTTCACGTAGCCCGGGACCGCGTCGAACTTGCCGCCCAGCTTGGGGATCCACCACGAGTGGATCACGTCCTGGGCGCGGATGTCGAGCAGCACGGTGGTGTTGACCGGGACCACCATCTCCTCGTAGGCGTACGCGCCGTTGGGATACGTGTAGCGCCACACGTACTGCTGTCCGTTGACGTCGACGTGGAGCCGTTGCCCCCCGGCCGGGAGGGGCCGTCTGAGCTGGCCGGCGGCAGCCGACGCCGGCGTGACGCCTCCCGTCGCGGGCGGCGCCTTGATGCCCGAGAGCTTGGCGAACGTGATGATCGTCAGGACCACCAGGATGAGCGCGGCGGCCACGGTCCAGCCGATCTCCAGGCTGGTGTTGCCCCGGATCTGGGCCGCGACCCTTCCCCGGCGGTAGGCGAAGCGAAACAGCGAGTAGATGAGCGCGATCTCCACTGCCAGGAACACGAAGATCGCGATGTAGCCGGCGATGCGGTAGATCGAGGCGATGTCGTTGGCGTTGGGCGAGCCGCCGGACTCCGGCGTGATCGCCCCGGCCATGGCGCCGGTGGTCAGGACCAGCGACGCGGCCACGGCGGCGAGCAGGGCCAGCGCCAGCCGGCGCAGGCGGGTGGAGGCCCACGGAGGCAAAGCCGCGCGATCCTATCGGTCGCCGACTGGGCGCTCCACCTAGTGCAGGGCGTCGCGAGGCCCGCCTCGGGCCCCGCCGGCTATTCGAGGTTCACCGGGTCGCCGCGCGCCGCCGCCCGCCGGTTCGGATCACGCTAGGCGCCGCCGAACCGGGCCGCGCGCTTCTCCACGAATGCCATCACGCCCTCGAGGAAGTCGTCGGAGCCCGACATCTCGCGCTGGATCTGCGCCTCCAGCTCGAGCTGGTCGTCCATCCCGGCGTACAGCCACTGGTTGAGCTGGCGCTTGGTACCGGCGTAGGAGCGGGTGGGCCCGGCGGCCAGCCGATCCACCAGCTCGTCGACCTTGGCCTCGAACTCGCCATCCGGCCACACCCGGTTGACCAGCCCCCAGTCCAGGGCCTGACGCGCCGGAATCCGCTCTCCGAGCATCGCCATCTCGAAGGCGCGGGCGTGGCCGGCCCGGGCGGGGACGAACACGGACGATCCCCCGTCGGGGACCAGGCCCACGTTGACGAAGGCCAGCAGCAGGTAGGCGGACTCCTTGGCTACGACCAGGTCCGCGCATATGGCCAGCGAGCATCCGATCCCCACCGCGGGCCCGTTGACGGCGGCCACCACCGGCTTGGGCATGCGCCGGATGCCGGTGATGATCGGGTGGTAGCGCTCGGTCAGGACGTGGTAGACGTCCGGGCGCCCCTCCTCGGTGCGAGGATGGTCCTCGCCCATCTCCTTGAGGTCGGCGCCGGACGAGAAGCCGCGGCCCGCGCCGGTGATCACCACCGCCCTGGTGTCCTCGTCCTCCGCGGTCGACTCGACCGCCGCCCGCAGGTCGAGCCCGAACTGCTGGTCCCAGGCGTTCATGCGCTCGGGCCGGTTGAGCTCGATCTTGGTCGCCGCGCCGCGGCGGTAGAGATTGACGGTGTCGTACGCGTGGGACAGCTCGTATGCGCTCATGGCCGGATCCTAAGCCGAACCGACCCCGCGCCTAGACTCAGGGCGTGCAGACGTCCAGCGTGCGTATCCGCGAGGTCGGCCCGCGCGACGGCTTCCAGAACGAGCCCGAGGTGCTGGCGACCGCCGACAAGGTGCGGCTGATCGAGGCGCTCGCCCGCACCGGACTGCACCGGATCGAGGTCACCAGCTTCGTCCGAGCCAACGTCATCCCCCAGCTCGCCGACGGGCCCCAGGTGCTCGAGGCGATCAACGTCCCGCCGGAGGTCTCGCTGAGCGTGCTCGTCCCCAACGAGCGGGGGCTGGAGCGCGCGCTCGAGCACCGCGGGCGCTTCCACGAGGTCAACTGCTTCCTCAGCGCCTCCGAGACCCACAACCGGCGCAACGTCAACCGCTCGATCGAGGAGTCGCTGGAGGGGCTGCGGCGCGTCCTGTCGCGGGCGAGCGAGGCGGGCCTGCGCTCCGAGGGGGTGATCTCGGTCGCGTTCGGCTGTCCCTACGAGGGCCACGTGCCCCCGGAGCGGGTGTTCTCGATCGCCGCCGCGCTGGTCGACGCCGGGGCGCAGGAGATCGCCTTCGGCGACACCACCGGCATGGCCAACCCGCGCCAGGTGCGTGAGTTCTTCCCGCGGGCACGGGAGGCGCTGCCCGGAGTGGAGCTGACCGCCCACTTCCACAACACGCGCGGGCAGGGGCTGGCCAACGCCCTGGCCGCGCTGGAGGCCGGGGTCGACTCCTTCGAGTCCTCCTTCGGGGAGCTCGGCGGGTGCCCGGTGCCCAGGGGGGCCACCGGCAACATCGCGACCGAGGACTTGGTCTCGATGCTGCACGAGATGGGAGTGCGGACCGGCGTCTCGCTCGAGCGCCTGCTGGCCGCCGCCCGCCTGGCGCAGGAGACGCTCGGGCGACCGCTCGGGAGCCATGTCCTGACCGCGGGGCCCGTCGAGTGGGGCGAGGGCTGACCGCCGGGCCGGCCCTCCGACGAATTCAGCGGCCGGAGAACTCCGGCTGGCGCTTGTCGCGCAGCGCCCGCGCCCCCTCCGCGTAGTCGCCGCTGTGGGCGCACAGCTCCTGGACGGTGGCCTCCAACTCGAGGCTCGCCGCCAACGCCGGCTTGGCGGCGGCGTCCATCACCCGCTTGGCGTGGCCGATCGCCAGCGGGGCGCAGGCGGCCAGCTCGCCCGCAAGCGCCTCGGTAACCGAGTCGAGGTCGGTGGCGGGGGCGACGCGGTTGACCAGGCCGATGCGCTCGGCCTCGGTTCCGTCGATCAACCGGGAGGTCATGATCAGCTCCTTGGCGCGCCCGACGCCGACCACCGCCGGCAGGCGCGAGCATCCGCCCACGTCGGGAATCAGGCCCACCCGGGTCTCGACCAAGCCCAGCAGCGCATCCTCCGCCGCCACTCGCAGGTCGCAGGCCAGCGCGAGCTCGAGGGCGCCGCCTATGCAGCCGCCGTGGATCTGGCAGATCGTCGGCTTGGCCATCTCCTCGCACAGGTTCCAGGTCTCGAGGATCGGGTGGCGGAAGGCGCGCAGGTCGTCGGGCGCCTCGGACAGGCCGACCAGGCCCTCGAAGTCCATGCCGGCCGAGAACATCGGCCCCTCGCCCCGGAGCACCACGCAGCGCACGTCGGGCTCGTTGGCCGCCGCCCTCAGGGCCACCCCGAGCTCCTGGATGAGCTCGCCGTTGATCGCGTTGCGCTTCTCCGGACGGTTGAGGACGACGTGGCGGACTGCGCCGCGGTCCTCGCTGATCACATTGGGCATGCGGCCTCCTTTCGGCGCCTGGACCCTACCGGCAGGGCCTCGGGCCGGGCGAGCCGCCTGGCGGGCGGGGCCGCGGGGGACCGCGCCGGAGGCGTAGGCTGCCCGCTTTCCCGACGGCGACGACGGAGGGCTGATGGCGCAGGTACAGCGGATCGGGGTGCTCGGTTGCGGGCTCATGGGGCACGGCATCGCGCAGGTCGCGGCCCAGGCCGGGTACGACGTCGTGGTGCGCGAGGTGGACGAGGACGCGCTGGCCAAGGGCATGGGGAGGATCGAGAAGCAACTCGCCCGCGCGGTGGAGAAGGGCAAGGCGCAGCAGGACGAGGTCGACGCGGTGCTGGGGCGGATCGACGGGACCACCGACTACGGCGCCCTGGCCGACTGCGACCTGGTGATCGAGGCGATAACCGAGGACCTGGAGCGCAAGCTCGACATGTGGCGGCAGGTGGACGGGATCGTCAAGGACGGCTCGTGCTTCGCCACCAACACCTCGTCGCTCCCGGTGATCGCGCAGGCCGCGGCCACCACTCGTCCCGACCGCTTCCTGGGGCTGCACTTCTTCAACCCGGCCCAGGTGATGAAGCTGGTCGAGGTGGTGCGCGGGGTGACCACGTCCGACCAGGCCTTCGAGACCGGCCTCGAGTTCACCCGGTCGATCGGCAAGCTGGGCGTCCAGACCCGCGACACGGCCGGCTTCATCGTCAACCGGCTGCTGGTCCCGTACCTGCTCGACGGGATGCGCGCCTACGAGGAGGGCGTGGGCTCGATCACCGAGATCGACGAGGCCATGAAGGCGGGGGCCGGGCACCCGATGGGACCACTCACCCTGTCCGACTTCGTCGGCCTCGACACGCTCGGCGCGATCTGCGACGTCATGTTCGACGAGTTCCGCGAGAAGCGCTTCGCCCGTCCGCCGATCCTGCGCAAGATGCTGGCGGCGGGGTGGTACGGCCGCAAGTCGGGCATGGGCTTCTACGACTACTCGGGCGACCAGCCGGTCGAGAATCCCGGCCTGGCCCGCTGAACCTATTCGGGGCTGGGGGCCCCGCCGATGAGGTTGCGCAGGCGGTCGCGCAGCGCCTGGCGCTTGGCGTGACGCGCCGCGGCCTCGGCCTGCTTGTGGGGGTGGCGGGCGTAGCGCCGGTGCGCCCAGGGCGTGCCCGGCTTGGCCAGCCGGATGGCGCCGACCAGCGCCACCGGGGCCACGAACAGCCCCACCAGGCCGGTGGCGACCTTGCCCTTCAAGAAACAGACGGCGACCAGCACCAGGTCGATGATGGCGGTCACCACCACGGCCGCGGTCGACCCCGCCCCGTCCACGTCCAGCGGCGACAGCCCGACGAGGACCAGCAGGGCGAACAGCACCGCCAGCACCACCGCGTCCACCGACTCGCGGCCATCCTCGGTCCAGTACACCTCCTGCAGGCGCAGCCAGAGCGCGAACTCGTCGAGGGTCAACCCGGCCCCGACTCCGAACAGCGCGGCCAGGATCTCCTTCCACGGGCTCGACGGGGCCACCGCGAACTCCAGGAATCCGGTCACCATCAGCAGGCAGATGCCCCACACCAGATGGTGGATGTGCAGGCCGCTGCCGGTCTCCACGTTTCCCGGCCACCAGCTCACCTGCGCCCGGATCATCCGCGCGCTGGTGCGGATGAATCCGAACGAGAGCATGAACGCCACCAGCAGCACGAAACCGGTGCGCTGACCGGTCCCGGCCCGGGTGGTGAACAGGTCGGTCTGGAGGTCGATGCCGGCGAGCACGACGCGGCCATGCTAGTGGCCGTGTCGGGTGACGCCGCGCGCCGGGCCGTCCGTACACTCAGCCGCCCATGACCGACCTGCGCCAGGCCATCGAGCGGTCCCGCGGCGGCGGTCCCGAGCGCCATCGCGAGAAGGCGCTCCAGCAGGGCAAGCTGCCGGTGCGCGAGCGCGTCGCCCGGCTGGTCGACGCGGGCTCGTTCTCCGAGGAGGCCATGCTGGCCAACTGGCAGGAGGACGGGCTGGGCGCCGACGGCGTCGTCACCGGCACCGCCACCCTGGAGGGCCGCCCGATCGCGGTCATGGCCAACGACCCGACCGTGAAGGCCGGATCATGGGGGCCCAAGACGGTCGAGAAGATCGTCCGGATCCAGGAGCAGGCGCTGCGCCAGCGGATCCCGATGGTCTACCTGGTCGATTCGGCCGGCGCCCGGATCACCGAGCAGGTGCAGATGTTCCCGGGACGCCGGCACGCCGGCCGCATCTTCTTCAACCAGGTGCAGCTCTCCGGGGTGGTCCCCCAGGTGTGCGTCCTGTTCGGGCCGAGCGCCGCCGGTGGCGCGTACATCCCCGCCTTCTGCGACGTGGTCATCATGCGAGACGGGAACGCGTCGATGTACCTGGGCTCGCCGAGGATGGCCCAGATGGTGATCGGCGAGGACGTCTCGCTGGAGGAGATGGGCGGCGCCAGGATGCACACCGGCGTCTCGGGGTGCGGCCACCTGCTGGTGTCCTCCGACGAGGAGGGCATCGACGCCGCCCGCCGCTACCTGTCCTACTTCCCCAGCCACTGGGAGTGGCCGCCTCCTATGGCCAAGCCGCTCGCGCCCGCGTCGGATGCCGCGATCGGCGACATCGTGCCCGCCGACGAGAACAAGCCATTCGACATGCGCCAGCTGCTCGACGCGCTGGTGGACGCCGACTCGTTCTTCGAGGTGCACGACCGCTGGGCGCGCGAGGTGATCGTCGGTTACGCGAGGCTCAACGGGCGGGTGATCGGCGTCGTGGCCAACCAGCCCAAGGTCAAGGGCGGCGTTCTGTTCGTGGACTCGGCCGACAAGGCGGCCCGGTTCATCTGGACGTGCAACGCGTTCAACCTGCCGCTGCTGTTCGTCGCCGACGTGCCGGGCTTCATGATCGGCACGGCGGTGGAGCGGGAGGGCATCATCCGCCACGGCGCCAAGATGATCAGCGCTGTCGCCGAGGCGACGGTCCCCAAGA
>Ga0126309_10000190_pt1 | contig 20793 bp, 21 predicted proteins | sample Plot56_FD_92541 | JGI IMG/M metagenome (GOLD analysis project Ga0126309, IMG submission 92541) | Serpentine soil microbial communities from UC McLaughlin Reserve, CA, USA - Plot56 | ecosystem: Environmental > Terrestrial > Soil > Grasslands | place: USA: UC McLaughlin Reserve, Lake County...
TACGACGACGCCACGGCCTACCTGTCGGACACAGCGTTCGAGGAGCTCCAGGAGACTTCACTAGAGAGCCTCGCCGACGCTCGGCACGGCGACCATCCGGTGTTCCCGCTCGCCGGGCACATGTTCACGGTCGAGAACGGTACCGAGCGGGAACGGCTGGCCCGGGCGGTGCCCGCCGCCGTCGCCCGGGCGGCGGAGCAGATGATCGAGCCGGAGCTGGGCGAGTACGCGGGCCTGCCGGCGGTCGCGAGGCTGGCCGAAGAGGCCGGCTCCTGGCCCGAGGAGACCGAGGACTGGCGCTGGTGCGCACGCTTCGCCCACCAGGTGATCGAGCGCCGCGGGACCGGCGGCGGCAACTTCCGCCTCATGTACTCGCGCTTCCTCTCCGAGACGGGCTACCCCCAGGCGGGTCTGGCGGCCGAGGCCGCCGCCCGCTGGACGGCCCTGGCGGCGAGCTTCTTCGCGGCGAGCGAGCGCGACGAGCCCGACGCCGCGTTGTGGAGCGAGATCGGGCGGGCCGCCGAGGCGTGCCGAGACGCCGAGGAGAGGCTCTGGACGGAGCTCGCGGCCGCTTCCCGCTAGGCGCCGAAGCGGGCGAAGTACCCCGGCCAGCCTCCGGAGCGCTCCTCGTGTTTCAGGCCCGCCGCCTCGGCTCGGGCGCGCAGCCGGCCGAAGGCGACGTAGTGCGGGTCTCCGACCAGCTCGCCGACGACCAGGCGGCCGCCGGGCTTCAGCACCCGCTGGATTTCGCGCAGCGCGGCGTCCCCGTCGGGGATCTCGCCGAGGACCGTCACGAGCACCGCCGCGTCGAAGGAGTCGACCTCGTGGGGCAACGACTCGGCGTTGCCGCGGGTGGGCGTGACGTTGCCGGCACCCGCCTCCTTGGCCCGGCTCATCGTGTGGTCGAGCATCTCCTGCTGGATGTCGAAGATCTCGACCTCCCCGCCCGGCGACACCCATTCGGCCAGGTCGAGCGTGTAATAGCCGGTCCCCGGGCCGATCTCCAGGATCCGCTCGCCGGCCGCGGGTCGCAGCACCTCGCGTAGCCGCGACCGGGTGATCAGCGGATGTGGCGCCTCGACCCAGAACCGCTGGCTGTAGGGACACGCCGAAGGGTTCCTCCGCCACCAAATCGCCGCGCCGAGCACGGCCGCGACCCCCGGCAATAGCAGGCGGCGCAAACTCAGCCGCCGGTGATGAAGCCGACCTTGTGCTCGCCCGAGTCGATCCGGAGGAACGCGACCTTGCCCAGGTGGAGCGAGAGGACGCCGTCCTCGGTCTGGAGGTCGTGCCACCCGCCGTGCTCGAGCGCCTGGCGCAGCTCGCGAAGCGCCTCGTCGGTGAGCCGGGCGGAGACGACCTGGCCGCCCTCGAACCCGATCTCGACCCGCTGGGCCTGGGCCATCAGTGAGCCGGCTCCACGATCTCGGTCAGCACGCCGCCCGTGCTCTTCGGATGCAGGAAGGCGACCCGGCTGCCGCGGATCCCCTGGCGGGGCTCGTCGTCGATCAGGTCGATGCCGGCGCCGCGGATGCCCTCGAGGGCGGAGTCGAGGTCGTCCACCGCGTAGGCGACGTGGTGCAGCCCCGGCCCCTTGCGGGCGAGGAACTTGCCGACCGCCGTCTCCGGCCCGAGCGGCGCCAGCAGCTCGACGTGCCCCTCGCCGACGTCGAGCAGCACCGCTTCGACGCCCTGCGTCTCGACGGTCTCGCGGTGCGCCAGCGCCATCTCGAAGCTTTGCTCGTAGAGGCCGATCGCCGCGTCGAGGTCCTCCACGGCAACGCCGATGTGATCGATCCGTCCGAACACCCGCCGCAGTTTACGTGGGCGGAGGAGTGCCCTCTTCCGCGGTCTCGGCCACGCCCTCGGCGCGCAGGATCTCGGCGAGCGCGGCGACTCCGACCTCGAGCTGGTCCGGGGTCGGCTCCTTCGTCGCGACGAGGCGCTGGATCTCTCGCCCGGGGCGATGAAAGGCGCGGGCCAGGGGCGAGCCGTGGTGGCGGTCGCTCCAGGCGAACATCTCGACCGCGATCGAGGCGCCGCCGATCCCGACGCCGGCCCGGGCCAGCGCGGTGGGACGCGCGACCAGGCGCTCGAGGAGGACGCTCCCGCCGCCGGAGAGGAGCATGATCGGAGCGATCAGGTTCGACCCGCAGCGGTCGTGCTCCTTGGGCACGTCGGCGGGATCGGGGGCACCCTGCTCGTAGGCGGCGATCGCCTTGTGCTCGACGCCGTGGTAAGCGGCCAGGTCGCGGTCGCGCAACGCGACCACGGCGGGCACCATGCCGAGCGCCTGCACGGCGCTCTCCCGGGCGGCGGAGGGGCCGCCACGCCGCCGCAGCGCCGCCGTCAGCGCCAGCGTCCCCCCCGTCGCGGCGATCACGCGCCAGTCCTCGAACGGCAGGCGCGCGGCAGGCAGGGCTCGGCGGACGGCCGGCAGCACCGCCATCGCCTCGGCGAGCTTAAGCGGCCCGCGGACCCCCGGAACGCGACCCGCCAGCCCGGGCGCCACCCGCGGCTTGGTCTCCGAGGCGACCGCGATCTCGCCGTCGCGGCCGCGGACCGCGGCCGCCCAATGGGTCGGCCCGTGGATCAGCAGCCCGTTGCGAAGGGCCATGCCGCCGAGCCGTAGCCGCTCGTCAGCCATTGCCGAGCAGCCTCCCGGGGAGCCAGCGGAAGAACTCGGCCATCAGCTCGACGTCGGCCACGGCGACCCGCTCGTCGGCGCTGTGGATCAGCGGCTTGACCTCCGCCAGGGACATCGCGTTCTGCGGGCAGAACCCGAAGACGGTGGCGCCGAACTCCTTGCGGAACCAGTGACTGTCGCTGAAGCCGGGCATGACGGACGGCAGGACCGCCGCGCCGGGATCGGTCGCCGCGACCCAATCCGTGATCGCCTCGGCGAGCGGGCCGGAGAACTCGGAGCGGTTGCCGACGACGTTCTCGATGAACTCGACCTGCCAGTCGCCGTCGCCGAGCACGGCGCTGATCCGCTCGCGGACCTCGGCCTCCTCCATCTCGGGGGGCACGCGGCAGTCGACCTGGAACTCGGCGCTCGACGGGATCACGTTGGGCTTGCCGTTCGTCGCGGTCATGGTCGGGGTCAGCGTGACGCCCAGCATCGGCTCCGCGAGCAGGTCGGCGAGGAGCCGGTCCGCGGCGCGAATCTCGGTCAGGGCCTCGTCGGGATCCGCCCCTGGCCGGCCGAGGAGGCGCTCGAGGAAGAGCTCGGTGTCGGGCGTGGTCTCCCGCGGCGGCTGGGCGCGGAGCCGGTCGAGCACCGGCGAGAGCTTCAGCAGCGCGTTCTCGCCGACGCTCGGAAGCGAGCCGTGCCCCGCGACGCCCCTCGCCCGCACCCGGAAGCGGAAGACCCCCTTCTCGCCGACCGAGAGCGTGTAGAAGCGGCGGCCGCCGAAGTCGATCGCCTCGCCGGCGCCCTCGTTTACGACCATCTCGCAGCGGACCAGGTCGGGGCGCTCCTCGCAGAGCCACTTGGCGCCGTAGTGGGCGCCGGCCTCCTCGTCGGCGGTGACGATCAGGAGGAGGTCGCCGCGGGCGGGGCGCCAACCCTCGCGGGCAAGGCTGAGGCAGGCCGCCGTCTCGGCCGAGACCTGGTCCTTCATGTCGAGCGCTCCACGACCCCAGACGTAGCCGCCGTCGAGGTCTCCGCTCCAGGGGCCGCGGGTCCACTCGGCCGGGTCGGCCGGGACGGTATCGACGTGGCTGATCATCGCCAGCGAAGGCCCCGGTGCGGCGCCGCGAAGGCGGGCGACGAGGTTGGGGCGCTCCGGGACGAGGGCGGCGGTCTCGCACTCCCACCCCGCGTCCTCGAGCAGTCCGCGCAGGAACTCCTGTGCCTCGCCCTCGTTCCCGGGCGGGTTGACGGTGTTGAAGCGGATCAGGCGGCGCAGCAAGTCGACTGCCTCGACGCCTACCTCTTGGCGGGTCGCGGCCTCCATTCGAGCCACCATACTCACCGCATGGAAGAGCGCCTGTTCGAGACCGACGCGGCGGAGGCACGCGACGGGGCGCCGCCCGCGGACGCGCCGCTGCCAGTCAGGATGCGCCCCCGTTCGCTCGACGAGTTGGTCGGGCAGGCGCACCTCCTGGGCGAGGGCTCGGCCCTGCGGACCGCGATCGAGAGCGGCCGGCCCCACAGCGCGATCCTCTACGGGCCGCCGGGGTCGGGGAAGACGACGCTCGCCCGGATCGCGGCGAGGGACGCCGATGCCGCCTTCGAGGAGGAGTCGGCGGTGAACGCCGGGCGGGCCGAGATCCGCCAGGTGATCGAGCGGGCGCGGGAGCGGCGCCAGGTGAGCGGCCGGGCGACGATCCTCTTCCTCGACGAGATTCACCGCTTCAACAAGGCGCAGCAGGACGCGCTGCTGCCGGCGGTCGAGGACGGCCTGCTGATCCTGATCGGCGCGACGACCGAGAACCCCTACTTCGAGGTCAACTCGGCGCTGCTGTCCCGCTGCCAGATCTACGAGCTCCATCCCCTCGCCCCGGCCGAGGTCGAGGAGATGCTGCGGCGGGCCCTGTCGGACCATGAGCGCGGCATCGACGATCCGCCGGAGATCTCGCCGGAAGCGATCGCGATGCTGGCCGAGCGATCCGGCGGCGACGCGAGGGTGGCCCTGGCGGCGCTGGAGCGCGCGGTCGAGCGCAGCCGCGCCGACGGTACGCCAATCGACATCGCTGCGGTCGAGGACGCGATGCAGCGCAAGGCGATCGAATACGACCGCGAGGGCGACCGCCACTACGACTACATCTCGGCCTTCATCAAGGCCACCCGCGGGTCGGACGTGGACGCCTCGCTCTACTACCTCGCGGTGATGCTGGAAGGGGGCGAGGACCCCCGCTACATCGCCCGGCGGATGATCGTCCTCGCCTCCGAGGACGTCGGCAACGCCGATCCCCAGGCGCTGGTCATCGCCACCTCCGTGGCGGCGGCCGTGGAGCACGTCGGCCTGCCGGAGTGCGGTCTGAACCTCGCCCAGGCAGCTGCCTATCTGGCCCTCGCGCCAAAGTCGAACGCCTCCTACAAGGCGATCGGCGCCGCGACCCGCGAGGTTCGCGAGCACGGGGCGAAGACTCCGCCCGATCCGCTTCGCAGCGCCGCCTACTACGGGGCCAAGCGGCTCGGCCGCGGCGTCGGCTACGTCTACCCCCACGACGAGCCCGGTGGCGTGGCCGAGGGGTCGCTGCTGCCCGAGGACGTCGAGGCCGGCCCGTTCTACGAGCCCACCGACCGCGGGTTCGAGGCAGAGCTCCGCCGCCGCGTCGACTCTCTGCGCCGCCGCTTCGGCCGCTGAGCGGCTCAACCTGCGCTCAAAAAAAGGGGCACAACTTCCCTCGGCAGTCCGTGTTTCTCAGAGCAGCCGGCCGGGGGTCTTGACTGGGGGCCTCCGGCCGCTTTTACGTTTGCGTAGCCGGGTGGCATGACAACTCCTAACATCCCGATTCATGGAAGCCGCCACCCAGCCCAAGTCCCGCGCCCGCCAGCCGAAGCAGCTCGAGTCGTTCAATCCGGCGACCGGTGCGTCGATCGGGTCGGCCGAGACGATCACGCCGGCCCAGGTCCAGAAGGTCGTCGACGACGTCGCCCGCGTCCAGCCGAGCTGGGCGGCGCTGACGCTCGAGGACCGCGCCCGCTACATGCGCCGCGCCGCCGAGGTCCTGCTCGACGAGCTCGACGACATGGCCCGGCTCCTGTCGCGAGAGCAGGGCAAGCCGATCAACGAGGCCTACACGATGGAGCTCCTGCCCACCGTCGACGCGCTGCACTGGTGCGCCGACGAGGGACCGGGGATCCTGGCCGACGAGAAGGTCGGCTACCCGCAACCGTTCCTGGTCACGAAGCGGAGCAAGTTCGCCTTCGAACCGATCGGCGTCGTCGGCGTGATCGCGCCCTGGAACTACCCCTGGTCGATCCCCTTCGGCGAGGTCGCGATCGCTCTGATGGCCGGCAACGGCGTGGTCCTCAAGCCGGCGTCGCTGACTCCGCTCCTCGGCGAGGGGATCCAGCGCATCTTCGACAAGGCCGGCCTTCCCGAGGGCCTCGTCCGCACCGTCCACGGCGGCGGGCGGATCGGGGACGCGCTCTGCAAGTCGAGCACCGGCAAGATCTTCTTCACCGGCTCGGTCGAGGTCGGCCGCAAGGTCGGTGAGGTCTGCGCCCGCCAGATGAAGGGCTCGGTGCTCGAGCTCGGGGGCAAGGACCCGATGATCGTCTGCGCCGACGCGCACCTCGGCAATGCGGTCTCCGGAGCGCTCTGGGGCGGCTTCGCGAACGCGGGGCAGACCTGCTCGGGCATCGAGCGGGTCTACGTCCACCGGGACATGGCGGATCGCTTCGTCGCCGGCGTCGTCGAGGGGGCGCGTTCCCTGAAGGTCGGCGACCCGCTCGACTTCGAGACCGAGATCGGGCCGATGACGTCCGCAGAGCAGTACGACCTGGTCCTCGAGCTGGTCGAGGACGCGGTGGCGAACGGCGCCACCCAGCACTGCGGCGGGCCGGCCGACGTGCCGGGGCTAGATGGCAAGTTCATTGCCCCGGTCGTCTTGACGGGCGTCACCCACGAGATGCGGATCATGCGCGAGGAGATCTTCGGGCCGGTGCTGCCGATCATCGCCGTCGCCTCCGAGGCCGAGGCGGTCGAGCTCGCGAACGACTCGGAGTTCGGCCTCGGCGCCTCCGTGTGGACCCGCGACCGCCAGAAGGGCGAGCGGATCGGGCGCGAGATCCAGTCCGGCATGGTCTGGGTCAACGACCACTCCTTCACCCATGGCGCCTGCCAGTGCTCCTGGGGCGGCGTCAAGCACTCCGGGCTGGGCCGGTCCCACTCCAAGTTCGGCTTCTACGAGTGCACCAACATCAAGCTGCTGACCTGGGAGCCCGGCCTGACCCGAAACTTCTGGTGGCACCCCTACGACCGGACCCTGGGGGACGCCGTCCGCTCCTCGGCGCGCCTGATCTACGGGCGCAACGGGGAGCGGGTCGAGGCCCTCAGGCAAGGCATCGGACCGCTGCTGAAGGTCGGCGCGCGGACGCTGCGCCGGGGGCGCTCCTCCTGAGCGCTCACCCTGGGCGGATCGAACGCGAGCGGTCGGAACGGCAGACGAAGATCGTCCCGGCCGTCCCCTCGGACCGCCGCCTCACGCGCGCATAGAAGCGCGAGAGGCTGACGCCCGCGAAGCCGGACACGGTGACCTCCCAGCGGCCCTGGGCGTCGGTGGTCGATGTCCCGAACACCGGGTCCTTGCCGGGGACCTCGCGCTTCAGCTTCACCTTGCGCCCCTGCTCGCAGGCCGCGTTGGGCGACAGGACCTTGCCGTGGAAGCGGAGGCCGTCGGCGGCGATCGTCACCTTCGAGCGGATCTTGACCACGTTGGCGCCGAGCGCGGCGCCGGCCGACAGGGCGACCGCGACCGTGAGTCCGAGGACCAGGATTCCGCGGGGGATGCGCATGTCTCGACGCTACGCCCGCGGGCCCGCGACGTCAACGCCGATTGGACGTCTGACCCATCCGCATCCACGCCGGCAGCGGGTTGCGGATCCTCACGTGCAGGTGGTCATCGTGATGGACAAGCGTCTGGACCACGCGGCGGGGACCGGTCAGCCCGGTCGAGGGGCCGACGAACACGAACTCGGCGCCGGCGCGGACGAAGCGGTCGACGAGGTCCTGCGCGAGGCGGCGGTCGATCTGAGCCGGACGCGCCGGCGGCCGCTCGAGGTCGTCCAACCGGGGGTAGTAGACGTCGGCGTCGAGACCGTTCTGGTGGGAGGCATGCCCGATCCCGCCATAGCGGCGGCCAAACCCGCCGCCACGCGGCCGGCTGAGGTCACCGATTGCGAGCCGCGGGGCGGCCGGGTTCGCGGCGCGATACGCACGGGCGACGCGGAGGAGGACGCGCAGCAGGCGGTCGGTCCCCCAGCGGCGCCAGGCGCGGTTCGGGTAACGGTGCCGGACCGGGTCCCAGGTGCGGAAGTCGCGGCCCTCCGCCGGGAGCGAGACGCCGTTGACCAGCCTTCCGTGGTCAAACGGCTCACCGAGGGCCAGCGAGGGGCGCCAGTCGATCCAGGGACGCTCGGCGACCACCGTGTTGGGGTCGGCGGCGGGCTCAGAGCGGGTGACCACGTCCTCGGCGCCCGCTCTCGCCGTGACCAGCGCCACGACGACGGCCGCCAGCGCCACGATCGGCAGGCGAGACATGTCCCAAGGGAAGCAGAAGCGCGCCCCGACGGGCTCGGGCCGCGACAATCCAGGGATGCCGAACGCGATCGAGCTGCGCGGCCTGCGCCGTGACTTCGGCCATCGCCCCGCGCTGCGCGGAGTCGACCTGACGGTGCCGGCGGGCGCCTCCCTCGCGGTCCTCGGGCCGAACGGCTCGGGCAAGACGACGCTGCTGCGGATCCTCGCGACGCTGCTGCGCCCGAGCAGCGGCGAAGCCACGGTCCTCGGCGCTCCCCTGCCGGCCGGGAGCTGGCGCCTGCGCGGCCGGGTCGGATACCTCGGCCACGAGCCGCTGCTCTACCGCGACCTGACCGGGCGGGAGAACCTCCGCTTCCACGCTGAGCTCCACGGAATCCCGGCGCCGGAGGAGCGCATCCAGGAGGCGCTCGAGGCGGTGGGGATGGAGGCGCGCGCGGAGAGCCGCGCCGGCGAGCTCTCGGCCGGCATGCGCCAGCGGCTCGCGATCTGCCGCTGCGTCCTGCACCGGCCGGATCTGTTGCTGCTCGACGAGCCCGACTCCCACCTCGACTCCGAGGGCCGTGAGCTGGCATCGCGGGTGATCGGACCCGACGAAGGGCGCACCCGTGTCGTCGTCACCCACGACCCCGAGCGGGTCCTGCCGGCCTGTGACCTGGTCCTCGTGCTCGGGCCGGATGGCGCGCCTGCGAGCGCCGAGGTCGCCGGCGACTTGGCGTCCGATGAAGCCCGCAGGGCTGCCGCGGGAGTGGTCGCGTGAACGGCGCCGCCCGCGCCGCCACGCCGTGGCGAACGGCGTTCGGCGCGATCCTCACCAAGGACCTGCGCATGGAGTTGCGCACCCTGCGTTCGCTGCCGGCGATGGCCCTCTTCGCGGTGACTACCTACGTCATCTTCCGCTACGCCCTCGACCGCACGACCCTGTCGGGGAGCCTCGCCGCCGGCGTCCTCTGGGCGACGCTGCTGTTCGCCGCGGTGCTCGGCATCAACCGGCTCTTCGTCGCCGAGCGCGACGAGGGCGGTTTCGACGCGATCAGGCTGGCCCCCATCGACCGGACCGTCCTGCTGGCCGCCAAAGCGGCGGCGCTCATCGCCTACCTGCTGATCCTCGAGCTCGTCGCGGTGCCCATCTTCGCCCTCTTCTTCCTCGAGGACGCGGCCGGCCTCGCGCCGCTCGTGCCGGTCCTCCTCCTCGCCGACCTGGGCTTGGCCGTCACCGGCGCGTTGATCTCCTCGATGGCCGTGAACTCCCGGGCGCGCGACCTTCTTGTGCCGCTCCTGCTTCTGCCCCTGGTGGTGCCGCTGATGATCGCCGCGACCGCGGCGTCGGAGCCGCTACTCGAGGCGGGCGGCCCTGCCTATGACCGTTTCGGCCTCTGGCTGGGGGTCCTCGGCCTATACGATCTGGTCTTCCTCCTCGTCGGATACGCGGTGTTCGACTTCCTGCTGGAGGACTGAACCGCGACCCCCGCGCCCCCTCGCCGACGATGTACGGAAAAGGCCTGAAAACCCTCTCGATCGCGACCGTGGCGACGCTCGCCGCGGCAGCCTGCCTGGTCTTCTTCTACGCCCCCAGCGACGCCGACCAGGGGTTCGTCCAGAAGATCTTCTACCTGCACGTCCCGCTGGCGATCGTCGCGCTCGCCGGTTTCGTCGTCGCCGCCGTCCACGCGATCCGCCACCTCCGGACGGGCGACCGCCGCCACGACGCCCGCTCCTACGTCGCGATCCACCTTTCGATCATCTTCGGGACCGCGGTCCTGGTAACGGGGGCGATCTGGGCCAAGGCCTCGTGGGGCAAGTGGTGGGTCTGGGACGAGCCCACCCTGGTCAGCTTCCTGATCGTCTTCCTCCTGTACGCGACCTACTACCCGTTCCGCTACGCGATCGAGGACTCCGAGCGCCAGGCCCGGTACGCCTCGGTCTTCGCGATCACCGCCGGCGCCTTCGTGCCGCTCAACTTCATCGCGGTGCGCCTGGCCGAGAGCCTCGTCCATCCCCGCGTCTTCGCAACCGCCGAGGGCGGCATGCCGGGGAAGATGTGGCTCACCTTCGCCGTCTCGATCGCCGGCATGGCGCTGCTCTGGACCACGCTCGTCAAGTTCGAGCTGACGGCCAAGAACGCCTCCGGGCAGCTGAAACGACTCCGCCGCGCCCTCGACGCCCCCGACGCCGGGACGCAGTCCCGGATCGCGCCGGAGCTTTCCTGATGCCCGCCCTGCCCCTCGACGAGGCCGGGAAGTACGTCGCCGGCGCCTACGTGGTCTTCCTCGTCCTGATCCTCGTCTACGTCGCGATCATGGCCTCGAAGCTCCAGCGGATCGAGCGCGAGCTGCGCGAGCTCGCCGGGTTCGCCGAGCAGCGCCGGCGCGGCGAAGGCGAGGGGGCCCCCCGGCCGCGGGGCGCAGCCGGCCGTGACGCCGAGACCGAGGAGCGGGTTGATCGCGTCGCCGAGGAGATGCGGGCCAGATGAGCGAGCTCCTCGCCCTTGGCATCTCCCACAAGACCGCCCCGCTCGCCCTGCGTGAGCGGCTGGCCCTGACCGAGGGGCGCGCCGTCGGCGTGCTCGGCGAGCTGCGCGGCAACGAGCAGGTCGCCGAGGCGGCGGCGATCTCGACCTGCAACCGCACCGAGCTCTACCTGGTGGTCAGCGATCCGGTCGAGGCAGAGTCGGTGGCGCTCGGCGTCCTCTCCCGCCAGGCCGACATCCGCCCCACGCAGCTGATCGGCCACCTGTACTCGCTGCGTGCCGCCGACGCCGTCCGCCACCTCTTCCGGGTGACCGCGGGGCTGGACTCGATGATCCTCGGCGAAGCGGAGATCCAGGGGCAGGTGAAGCGGGCCTACGAGCTGGCACTGGTCGAGGGCTCCACCGGGCCGATCCTCAACCGTCTCTTCCGCGGCGCGCTCGCAGCCGGCGGGCGTGCCCGTGCCGAGACGGGGATCAGCAGGAAGGGGATGTCGATCTCCTCGGTCGCGGTCGAGCTGGCACAGCGGGCGCTCGGTGACCTCGCCCAGCGGCGCGTCCTCGTGGTGGGCGCCGGCGAGACCGCCGAGCTCGTCGCGCGGGCGCTCGCCGCGCGCGGCGTCGAGACCGTCTTCATCGCCAACCGCCATTACGACCGCGCGATCGGGCTGGCCCAGCGCTTCGGCGGCGAGGCCGTGAGGTTCGACGAGCTCCCGGCCCAGCTCGGCCTCGCGGACATCGTCGTCTCCGCCACCTTTTCGCCCCACCACATCCTCGAGCACGACGAGGTCGAGGCGGTCATGGAGAGCCGCGGTTGGCGCCCGCTGCTGCTGGTCGACATCGCGGTCCCCCGCGACGTCGACCACGCCTGCCGCGAGATCCGCGGCGTCTCCCTCCACGACGTCGACGACGTCCAGGCCATCGTCGAGCGAAATGCAAGTGGCCGTGAGGCCGAGGCGAAGCGGGCCGAGGGCATCCTCGCCGCCGAGCAGGTCCGGTTCGAGCGCTGGCTCGCGTCGCTGGAGGTCGTGCCGACGGTGGCCGCGCTGCGAAGCCGCGCCGAAGACGTCGTCGAGCGCGTGCTCGCCGAGAACGAGGGGCGGTGGGAGTCGCTCAGCGAGGCCGACCGGGCGCGGCTCGAGGCGATGGCGAACGCAATCGCGAGCCGGATGCTGCACGAGCCGACTATGCGGATGAAGCGGGCGGCGGGCAGCGAGGACGCCTACCTCTACGTGAACGCCCTGCGCGAGCTGTTCGGGCTCGACGCCGAGACCGAGCCGGACGCCGAGTCCGACGCGAGCGTCACCCCGCTGCGCCGCGACCGGCGCCGCCGCGGCTGAGGTGCCACTCCGCCTCGCGACCCGGGGCAGCGCCCTGGCGCTCGCCCAGGCAAGGCAGGTCGCCGAGATGATCGGCGGCGCCGAGCTGGTCGAGGTCTCCTCCGACGGAGATCCCGGCGACAAGGCGCGTTTCGTCCGCGGCGTCGAAGAGGCGCTGCTCGAGGGGGCCGCCGACATCGGCGTGCACTCGGCCAAGGACCTGCCGGTCGAGATGCCGGACGGCCTCGTGCTGGCCGGGGTGCCGCCGCGCGAGAACCCGCTCGACGTCTGGATCGGCCCCGGCAGGCGCCTGGGTGACGTGCCCGCCGGAATCACGGTCGGCACGGCGAGCCTGCGGCGCGCGTCCCAGCTCCTCGCGGCCCGGCCGGACCTGAAGGTGGTCGAGATGCACGGCAACGTCGACACCCGCCTGCGCAAGCAGCGTGAGGGAGGCGCCGGCGCGATCGTCCTGGCCGCCGCGGGGCTGCGCCGGCTGGGCCGGCACGGCGAGATCTCGTTCCCGCTGCCGGCCGAGGTGATGACCCCGGCGGCCGGCCAGGGGGCGCTGGCGCTTCAGACCCGGTCGGCGGACGATCTCGCGCGCGACGCGGCGACGCGGATCAGCGCCGAGGCGGCCGTGGTTTCGCTGACCGCCGAGCGCTCGGTGGTCGGTGAGCTGGATGCGAGCTGCGCGACGCCGATCGGCGTCGCTGCCTCGATCGACGGCGAGGACCTCGTGATCGACGCCTTCGTCGGGCTGGCCGACGGCAGCGAATGGATCCGCGATCGGGTCGTCGGCGACGCGGCGGCTCCCGCGGCCCTCGCAGCCGAGCTTGCCGGCCGGCTCGCATCGGCGGGGGCCGTCGATCTGCTGCGGCGCGCCGAGGAGGCGGCTGCTTGACGGCTCGCCGTGGGGTCGTCTACCTGGTGGGGGCCGGGCCGGGCGATCCGGGGCTCATGACCGCCCGTGCCCTCGAGCTGGTCGGCACCGCCGACGTGATCTTCCACGACCGCATGATTCCCGACGGCGCCCTCGACGGCGCCCGCGACGGCGCCGAGTTGGTCTACGTCGGCAAGGAACCCGGGCGCGCGTCCGTGTCGCAGGACGAGATCGGCGAGCGTCTGGTTCGAGCCGCCCGTGAGGGGCGCAGCGTCGTCCGCCTGAAGGGCGGCGACCCGTTCGTCTTCGGGCGCGGCGGCGAGGAGGGCGAGGCGCTGAGCGCGGCCGGCGTGGAGTTCGAGGTCGTGCCGGGGGTGACGGCCGGGGTTGCGGCGACCGCATACGCCGGCATCCCCGTGACGCACCGCGATGACGCCAGCGCCGTTGCGTTCGTCACCGGCCACGAGGACCCCGGGAAGGGAGGCAGCGCCCTCGACTGGGAAGCGCTGGCCCGATTCCCGGGGACGCTGGTCTTCTACATGGGGGTCCGCCGGCTGGCGGAGAACGCGGCCGCCCTGATCGAGGCGGGGCGCAACCCCGCCGAGCCCGCGGCCCTGGTCGAACGCGGCACTCTGCCGGGGCAGCGGGTCGTCGCCGGCACCCTGGAGACGATCGCCGCCGATGCGGAGCGGGCGGGGGCCGGCGCCCCGGCGGTCGTCGTCATCGGCGAGGTCGGGGCCCGCCGCGACGCGCTCGCCTGGCTCGAGCGCCGGCCGCTCCACGGCCGCAGGGTCGTGGTGACGCGGGCACGGGCCCAGGCGAGCGGCCTGGCGGCGACCTTGCGGGCGCTCGGCGCCGAGGTCGTCGAGCTGCCGGCGATCCGGATCGAGCCCCGGATCGAGAGCGATGAGGTCCGGGCCGCGGTGGGTGCGCTTCACACCTACGCCCTCGTCTGCCTGACCAGCCCGAACGGGGCGCACCTTCTGTTCGAGGCGATGGTCGAGCAGGGGCGGGATGCGCGAGCCCTGACCAACGCCACCGTCGCCGCGATCGGGCCGGGCACCGCTGCGGCGCTGGCCGAGCACGGCATCGCCGCCGACGTCGTACCGGAGCGGTTCGTCGCCGAGGCGCTGGTCGAGGCGCTCGAAACGGTCGAGGTCAGCGGCAGACCGGTACTGGTCGCGCGGGCGGCCGAGGCGCGCGACCTGCTCCCCGACGCCCTGGCCGGCCGCGGCGCCAAGGTCGACGTCGTGCCACTGTACGAGACGGTTCGCGAGGCTCCCGACGAAGATGCGGTCGAGGCCGCGCAATCCGCCGACTACGTGACCTTCACCTCCTCCTCGACCGTCCGCAACCTGACCGAGGCGCTCGGCGAGCGGATGCCCAGCGATGCCCGGATCGTCTCGATCGGCCCGGTGACGAGCGCCGCCGCCCGCGAGGCCGGCCTGGAGGTACACGCCGAGGCCGAGCGCCATGACGTCGACGGCCTGGTCGAGGCGCTCCTCGCGGACGCGAGGCAGGGCTAGGCTGCGCCCGGTGGCGCTGCCGATCACCTTCCTCTCCGACTACGGCAACCGGGATGAGTTCGCGGGCGTCTGCCGGGCGGTCATGGCCCGGATCGAGCCGGAGGCGAGGGTCATCGACATCACCCACGGGCTCGCGCGGCACGCGGTAAGGCACGGCGGGGTAGTGCTGGCGCAGGCGCTGCCTTTCGCCGAGCCCGGTGTCCATCTGGCGGTCGTCGACCCGGGTGTCGGATCCAGTCGGCGACCGGTGGCGTTGCGGACCGCAGAGGAGGAACGGCTCCTGGTCGGTCCCGACAACGGCGTCCTCTCGCTCGCCGCCGAGCGCTTCGGCGGGGCGGTCGAGGCGGTCGATCTGACGGCATCGTCGTTCCGGCTCGAGCCGATCACCGCGACCTTTCACGGCCGGGACATCTTCGCCCCCGTCGCCGCGCGCCTGGCTGGAGGTGCGGTGCTGGCTGAAGCCGGCGAGCCGATACCGCCGGGCGAGTTGACCCGTCTTGAGCTGCCCGGCCCGCGGATCTACCCGGACCGGGTCGTGGCGCACGTCATCTACGTCGACGGCTTCGGCAACGTCGCGCTCAACGTGGGACACGACGTGCTGCCCTCCACCTTCATGCGCCTCGGCCACCGGGTCACCATCGACGCGGGCCGCGAGCGGGTGGCGGTGCCGTTCGCCCGGACGTTCAGCGACGTCGCGCCGGGCCAGGGGCTGCTCTATGAGGACTCGGCGCGAACGCTTGCCCTGGCGGTCAACCGCGAGAGCGCCGCCGAGTTGCTCGGCCTCCGGCCCGACGACGAGGTGACCCTGTCGCCGGCGGACTGACCTTCGGCCTGCCGCGGCGGCATCTGCGTCGCTGCGAGTCGACCAACACCGTCGCCCGGGAGCTGGCCGCGGCCGGGACGCCGGCCGGGACGGTCGTGACCGCCGACGAGCAGACCGCCGGCCGTGGGCGCCAGGGGCGCTCGTGGGTCGCCCCGCCCAGCGGCGCGCTGCTCTACTCGGCCGTCCTCCGGCCTCTCGAGCGGCGCCACCTGCTGCTGCCGATCGCGGTGCCGCTCGCGGTCGCCGACTCGGTCGAGCGGCTCGGCGGCCGGCACGCGGCGGTCAAATGGCCGAACGACGTCTGGCTCGGCCGCCGCAAGGTGGCGGGAATCCTGATCGAGGCGCGTCCCCAGGACGGCTGGGCGGTGATAGGCATCGGGGTCAACGTCTCAATCGAGCCGGGCCAGTTCCCGCCCGAGCTACGGGAGAGCGCGACGTCGATCGGCGGCGATGCCACCGTCGCCGATACGGCCCTCGCCCTCAGCGAAGCGCTGTCCGGCTGGGTCACGGCCGAGCCGGGCGCGGTCCTGGAAGGCTTCCGATCACGCGACGCGCTGCGCGGGCGCGAGATCTCCTGGGCGGACGGCGAAGGGGTGGCCGACGGAATCGACGACGACGGGAACCTCGTGGTCCTCACCGCCGGCGGCGAGCGGGTCGCGCTCGGCGCCGGCGAGGTGCACCTGCGGCTCTAGGCCGCCTCGGACTCCTCGTCGGCGGAGTCCTCGGACTCGTCGCCGGTGTCGTCCTCGGAGTCGTCGCTCGCGTCGCGCTCGTCGGCAGCCGCCTCGTCGACCGGTTCCGCGTCCTCGCCTGGTAGGTCCACTTCCGCCTCGGCCTCCGCCGTGGCGGTCGCGGTCACGACCTCGTTGTCCGCCTTCGCCCCGTCGGGGCGACGGCGCTTGCGGCGCCGCTTGCCGCCCTTCGGGAAGTTGCGCAGGAGCTCGCGCGCGATTGCCGAGGGCTTGCGAGCCATCCGCATGCGGGCTCCGCGCAGCACCTCCTCGCCCTCCGGCGTGTGGGCGACGGCTGCCGCGAGCAGCGCCACGGCGAGGCGGCGGTCCTGCTTCCGCGCCGCGTGGACGAGCCGGCGAGCGTTGCGGCCGTGGGCGCGACCGGAGCTGTTGACCAGCAACCCGAGCAGGCGCTTGGTCTCGGGCCAGCGCTGGACTGCGTACTCCTCGTGCAGCTCCCGGGTGAAAGAGGCCAGTCGCCAGACCCAGGCCTGCGCCTGGTCGCGGCGGCCGATCCGGCGCTCGACCAGAGCCTGCAGGAGGACCTTGACCCCGGCCCGCTTCTCCTCGCGGCTCCAGGTACCGACGATGTCGATGGCGTCGTCGAAGGGCTCGGGCTCGCGCAGCGCGGCGATCTCACCCAGCGCCTTCAGCCTCAGCTGGGAGGAGCGGTTGCGCTGGACGCAGGTGAGCAGGAACCGGCGCCGGAGCTCCTTCGCCTGGTCGTGCTGGAGCATCGCCTTGGCGCGCCGCCACCCCTGGGGGTTGACGCGGGCGCCGGCCAGGGCCGCCCAGACGTGCTGCTCGGAGTAGTCGAGGTGCTCGACGGCGATCCGCCAGAGCTCGCGCTCCAGCACCTGGAGCCGCCGCTCGGCGTCGTCGGAGACCGGGACGATCCGCCGCTCGACCCGCACCTTGCGGCCGCGTCCGCGACGGACGGGGCCGACGACGATCGCGCCGCCCCGGTACACGTCCCGGTCGAGCAGGCTGTGGAGCGAGACCACGGCCTCGTCGTGGGTCGTGGCCGGGTGCACGAAGTCGATCACGAGGCCCGCCTCCTTGCCGGGAGCCCGGCGGGTGACGCGGCCGACCCGCTGCTGGTAGACGCGGCGGGAGGCCGTCGGCGCCAGGTGCATGCAGATCGTCGCCCGCGGCGAGTTCCACCCTTCGGCGAGGAGCATCGCGTTGCAGAGCACGTCGACGTCTCCGCGCTCGAATCCCGCGAGGGTCTCGGCCAGCTCGCGCTTCGGCGTCTCGCCGGAGACCGAGCGGGCGTTGATCCCGGCCTGCTGGAAGGCGGCAGCGACGTTCTTCGCGTGCTGGACGCCGGCGGTGTAGACGACGCCGGGCACCTTGCGGAACCGCGACTTGTAGAGGTCGGCGATGGCCAGGTTGAATGGCGCCTGGTCGAGCAGCGCGGCCAGCTCCTCCTGGTCGAAGTCCTGGTCCACCTCGCCCTTGCGCAGCGGCACCTTCGCAATCGTGCGGACGCCCGGCCCGGGCGGGATCCGGATGCACCGCAGCGGCGCGATGACGCCGCGCCGGGCCGCCTGAGCGAGGTCGAAGCGCGAGGTCTGGGTCGGGAAGAGGTCGGCGACGTGGCGGGCGATCAGGGCCCCGGTCGCGGTCATGCCGATGAACACCGGCCCGACCCACTTGCGAATGCAGGCGCTGGTCTTCTCGCCGAGGGCCGTGTGCGCCTCGTCGCAGATCACGATCGAGTAGGCGTCCGAGATCCGCCCCGCGTTGCGGACGAACCACTGGTAGGTCTCGACCGTCACCGGCCCGTACGCGTTGTCCTTGCCGTCCAGCAGCGGTGGCGACAGCCGTTCCTTGTAGCCGCGGTCGGAGATCTCGCCGATGAACTGGTCGACGAGGTTGCGGCGGTGGGTGAGGATCAGGACGCCGCCCGTGCGCGAGGCCTCGATGAAACCGACCGCGGCCACCGTCTTGCCGGCCCCGGTGGCATGCTCGAACCAGAAGCGCCGGGCGGCTCCGGGATCCTCCGGCGCCTCCTGAATCGCCTCCTCGTCCTCCGGCAGCGGCTCCTCGGCCCAGTCCTGGGGCTCCTCGTCGGGCTCGAGCTCCTCGAGGTCGTCCCCGTTCAGGGCGGGCGCCTCCTCCGGGGGCGGGTCACCGACGGGCGCGTCCGCCACCGGCTCCTTGATCGCCGCGACGCCGTTTCCGGCGCTGCCGTTGCGCCTGCCGTTCGAGGCGCCGTTCTGCTGCTCGGCGATCAGCTCGGCCAGGGTGCCCGACAGCGCATCGACCTGGTGGGCGGAGAGCTCGGCTCCGTCACGCAGGTTCGGCGACTCCTCGGCCAGAAACCGCTCGAGGCCGAGCAGGAGGGAGAAGTCGCGCCGCCACTCGACCGAGGGCGTCTCGGCCCCGCCGTCGATCTCGGCGAGCGCGGCGTCGAGCGCGTGGCGCCGCGCCGTCCCCGGCGCCAGGACGGCGGGATCCTCGCCCTCGAGCAGGAACGGCTCGCGCGCGAACTCCGCCGCGCGTTCGATGTCGGCGCTTGAAGGAACTGCCGCCCGGGTGACGGCTTCGGGAGTATTGGCCATGAAGGCTTCGGAATCGGCCCGCCGGAACGAGTTGCGCGCCGGGCCAGAACTGGTTAGGTCCGGGGGACGGGGACCTCTTGTTGCTCCCTCCCCCGAGATGGCGGTCCGCATCTGCGCGGTTCCGCTCTGCGTATGTTAGACGACGAAATGGCACCAAAGCGGTTTCCTCTCTCCTTTATCGCCGTGCTCACCTGGCTGACCGTCGCGCTGACGGGGTGCGGTGGCGACGACGGGTCGGCTACGGCCGCCCCGGACTACGACGCGAAGCTTGCCGGCGCGCCGCCGAAGCTGGCGAGGCTTCACGACCAGGCCAACGACCTGCTCGGAGGCGGCGCGGATGCATTCGAGGCGCGGCTCGCCGATCTGCGGGGCTTCCCCGTGGTCGTCAACAAGTGGGCCTCGTGGTGCGGACCGTGCCGCCTAGAGTTCCCGCACTTCCAGGAGGTCAGCGCCGACTACGGGGAGCGTGTGGCGTTCATCGGCGTCGACTCGGACGACTCCGACGACGCCGCCGCGACCTTTCTGAGCCGGTACCCGGTGCCTTATCCGAGCTACTCGGATCCCGACCAGCAGGTGGCTGAGGTGTTCGGCGCGACGCGCGGCTTCCCCGCGACCGCGTTCTACGACCGCGGTGGCAGGCTCGTCTACCTCAAACAGGGTCCGTATACCGACTCGGCGCAGTTCGAGGCGGATCTGAGAAAGTACGCGCTCGGCTGAGCGCCGGTCGCCGGTCGCCGGTCGCTCGGGGATAATCCGGGCGTGGTTGGTCGGCTGCGAGCGCTCGCCTTCGCCGCGCTGGCGCTGCTGGGAACGGCGCTGGTCCCGACGGCCCGGGGACAGGACGCCGCGGAGGTTCCCTCGATTGAGCTGAAGGGCGAGATCTCGCCGGCGACCTCGGCCTGGGTCGAGGCGGCGCTGTCGGACGCCGGCGACGACGACGCTCCGCTGGCGATCATCCGCGTCGACACCCCGGGCGGGCTCGACTCCTCGACCCGGGACATCGTCAAGGACATCATCGCCGCGCCGATGCCGGTCGTCGTCTACGTCTCACCCGACGGGGCCCGCGCCGCCTCGGCGGGCGCGTACATCACGCAGTCGGCGGACGTCGCCGCGATGTCTCCGCAGACGAACATCGGATCGGCGACGCCGATCTCGATCGGTCCCGGCTCCGACGACGAGGTGCTCGGCCGCAAGATCGAGAACGATGCCGCCGCGTACATCCGTGCCCTGGCCGAGGCTCACGGGCGCAACGCCGCGCTGGCCGAGCGCACGGTCATCGACGCCGAGAACCTCACCGCGCGGGAGGCGCTGCGATCCGGCCTGATCGACGTCGTCGCCGGCTCGGAGGCGGCGCTGCTGAAGGAGCTGGACGGGTTGGCGGTGAAGGGGCCGAAGGCGACGACCCTCGATACCGCGGGCCTCCAGGTGGAGACCCGCGACATGCCGCTCCAGTACGAGCTGCTGGCGCTGCTCGTCAACCCGACGGTGGCCTTCCTCCTGTTGAGCGTCGGCCTCGTCGGTTTGGCGATCGAGCTCTTCAGCCCGGGGCTGATCGTGCCCGGTGCGCTCGGCCTCATCTCGTTCGTGATGGGCCTCTACGGGACCGCGCAGCTCCCGGTGACCGTCGCCGGCGTCGCGCTGCTCGTCCTCGCGATCGTCCTGTTCATCGCCGAGGCTCATGTCAGCTCCGGGCTGCTCGGCGCCGGCGGAGTGGTGGCACTCGTCCTCTCCGGCCTGCTCCTGTTCAACACCGGCGAGGGCGCCGACGTCTCGGCGCCGGTCGTGATCCTCGCCGGCCTGCTGCTCGGCGGGTTCCTCGCCTTCGCGGTCCAACGCGTCGTGGATGCGCGGCGCGAGCCGGTCCGAACCGGGCCCGAGGAGCTGGTCGGCAGGCGGGCGGAGGTGAGGACGCCGCTCGACCCGGAGGGACAGGTATGGACCGAGGGCGCGCTCTGGCGGGCCCGGCTGGGCGGCCGTGGGCCGGCTGTACCGGCTGGAACCCGCGTCGTCGTCGAAGGAGTGGAGGGACTGACGTTGCTGGTGGCGAGGGAACCGCCCCCGGCGGACGAAAGCTGATAACTAGTTTTGGGTAGAGGCGGGGACCAGCGAGGCTCAGGGTGGCCGACGGGATGGGACTGATGCGGAGCGGGAGGTCGACAGGACGGCGCGGCGCGCTTGCGGCGGTGGTCGCCGTGGCAGCGACGGCCTGCGTGGCCCTGACGGCAGCCGCGCCGGCAACCAGCGCACCCTCCGGCGGCGATCTGGCA
>Ga0126309_10000191_pt1 | contig 20792 bp, 9 predicted proteins | sample Plot56_FD_92541 | JGI IMG/M metagenome (GOLD analysis project Ga0126309, IMG submission 92541) | Serpentine soil microbial communities from UC McLaughlin Reserve, CA, USA - Plot56 | ecosystem: Environmental > Terrestrial > Soil > Grasslands | place: USA: UC McLaughlin Reserve, Lake County...
ACTACGTCTACCGCTATCCGTTCAAGATGTTCCCGGTGCTGGACGACGCCGGTCGCCTCGCCGGCTGCATCAAGGTCCGCCGGCTCCAGGAGATCCCCCGCGAGGAGTGGGATTGCCAGACGGTCGGCGCGTTCGTGGAGCGCTGCGGCCCCGAGAACACGGTGAAGGCCGACGCCGACGCCCTCGGCGCCCTCTCCCTGATGAGCAGCAGCGGCGCTTCCCGACTCATGGTGGTCGAGGGAGACCATCTGCTCGGCGTCCTCTCGCTCAAGGACCTGCTGCGCTTCTTTACGTTCCGGACCGAAGTCGAAGGAGTCTGAGCTTCTTCAGAGGCGCCGCCGCCGCGGCAGCCGCGGGCGCAGGCGCCAGCGCTTCGGCCGCGGCGCCTCGCCGGCCTCGATCCGCGCGTCGATCTCGCGGGCGATCTCCGAGTTGACCTCGCCTCCCATCAGGATGGCAAAGCCGATCAGATAGAACCAGAGCAGGAGGAGGATCACCGCCCCCAGCGAGCCGTACGCCGTGGTGAGCCGGTGAAAATAGGAGAGATACGAGCGCAGGGCGTACGACGCGCCCAGGAGCAGCACGACGCCGGTCACCGCGCCCGGGGTCAGCCAGTGCCGGTCCATGGTCCCCCGCAGGTTCGGCGCGTAGTTGTAGACCAGGTCGAACGAGATCACCAGGAACACAACCACCAGCGGCCAGCGCAGCACGTGCCAGGCGGTCAGCAGGAAGGGGCCGATGAGGACCCGGGCCGCGAACGCGTCGGCGATCATTCCGCCGTAGAAAAGGAGGGCGAGCGCGCCTGCGACCAGAGCCGCGAAGGCCGCCGTGAGCGCCATGGCGAGCGGCCGCCGGATCCAGACGCGGCGGGTCTCGCGGAAGCCGTAGGCGGTGTTCAGCGTGCGCCCGACCGCCAGCATCCCGTTGGACGCCACCCAGATCGCCGCGGCGAGGCTGATGTAGAGCTTGGCGCCGCTGCGCGCGACGGTGATCTCGTTCAGCGTGTCGGCGAGGAGCGCCGTGACCTCCTGGCTGGGGGAGAGGCGGGCGATGTACCAGAAGAGGTTCCAGCGGAGCTGCGCGCTGGCCCCGGCGAGATAGCCGAGCAGAGTGGTCAGGAAGAGGAGCAGGGGGAAGACCGAGAAGAGAAAGAAATACCCGAGCTCCGCGCAGCGTCCCAGGACCTCGTCCTCCCAGATCTGCCGCCACAGGCGCAACCCCAATTCCCGCCAGGTGAGCCCGGCGCGGGTCCACAGCGTGAGCATCGTCCGTCTCCTCCCCGCCCCTCAGAGTATCAACCTCCCCGCGTGCTAGCATCCCGACGCGGCAAATGCCCGTCCCACGGGCCTTTCCAGTACATCGAGGAGCGCGATGGATCGCGACAAGGCAGGCGAGCGGATCGCCAAGCTGCGCACGGAGATCCGCCATCACGATTATTTGTACTACGTCAAGGACAATCCGAAGATCTCGGACGAGGCGTACGACAAGCTCTACCGCGAGCTCGTGCGGCTCGAGGAGCAATATCCCGACCTCGTCTCCGAGGACTCCCCCACCCAGCGCGTGGCGGGCCAGCCGGTCGACAGCTTCACCACGATCGAGCACGCCGCGCCCATGCTCTCGCTCGAATCGGACCAGTCGCCGGACTCCCTGCGGCGCTTCGACGAGCGGCTGCGCAAGGGGCTGGGGCCGGGCGCGCCGGTCGAGTACGTCCTCGAGCCCAAGCTGGACGGCGCGTCGCTCGAGCTGGTCTACCGCGACGGCACGCTCCTCCAGGCCTCGACGCGCGGCGACGGCCGGCGCGGCGAAGGGATCACCGCGAACGTCCGCACCATGTCGAGCGTACCGCTGCGCCTGCGCGACGACGAACGGCCGGTGCCGCCGTTCCTCTCGATCCGCGGCGAGGTCATCATGCACGCCAAGGACTTCGACAAGCTCAACGAGCGGCTGATCGCGGAAGGCAAGGAGCCGTTCGCCAACCCGCGCAACGCCGCGGCCGGAGCGCTGCGCCAGCTCGATCCGCAGCTCACCGCCTCCCGCCCGCTCATGCTCTACGCCTACGACGTCCTCGCCTCCGAGGGGCTGGAGATCGCCTCGCAGTGGGACGTGCTCCACGCCCTGCGCGACTGGGGGCTGCGGGTCAACAACCTGATCCAGCGCGCCAGGACCGTCGACGACGTCCTGGCCTATCACGGCAAGCTGGAAGAGGACCGGGACGACCTCGGCTACGAGATCGACGGCATCGTGATCAAGCTGAACGACCTGGCCGCGCGCGAGGAGCTGGGCTGGACGGCGCGCCATCCGCGCTGGGCGTTCGCCTTCAAGTTCCCGCCGCGCAAGGAGGTGACGCGCATCCTGTCGATCCTGCCGAGCGTGGGCCGCACGGGCGTGGTCACGCCGGTGGCGATCATGCTGCCGGTGGAGATCGGCGGCGTCACCGTCTCGCGCGCCACGCTCCACAACCGCGAGGAGGTGCTGCGCAAGGACGTGCGCGAAGGGGACCGGGTGCGCGTGCAGCGGGCCGGCGACGTGATCCCCCAGGTGATCGAGCGGATCGAAGAACCTGACCGTGAACGGGGTCCCGAATGGCGCATGCCGGAGACCTGCCCATCGTGCGGCACCGGGCTCGTCGAGCGCGGCCCGTTCACCGTCTGCCCAAACAGCTTCGAGTGCCCGGCGCAGCTCGCCGGCCGCATCGTCCACTTCGCCTCGCGGAACGCTTTGGACGTCGAGGGGCTGGGGGACGAGACCGCCAAGCTCTTCGTGGCCGAGGGGCTGGTGCGCCAGCTCCCGGATCTGTTCGACCTCCAGGCCGAGCAGCTCGTGCGGCTGGAGGGCTTCGCCGAGAAGTCGGCGGCCAACCTGGTCGCGGCGCTGCGCAAGGCGTCGCACACCGAGCTGCCGCGCTTCCTCTACGGCCTCGGCATCCCCGAGGTCGGGGTGGCCGTGGCGCGCGACCTCGCCCGGCACTTCGGCACCTTCCAGCGGCTGCGCGAGGTGGACGACGCCGCGCTCCAGGAGGTCCCGGGCATCGGCCCCCGCATGGCCGAAGCGATCACCTCCTTCTTCCGCGAGCCCGCCAACGCCGCCGTGCTCGACGAGCTCCGCGCCAAGGTCGAGCTCGCCGAGGCGGCGCCGCGCCCATCCGATGCCGGCGCGGGGACCGTACAACCCTTTGCGGGCAAGAAGCTCGTCTTCACCGGCGGGATGTCCCGTTTCTCCCGGAGCGAGGCCCAGAAGATCGTCGAATCGCTGGGCGGCCGCGTCACCGGGTCGGTCAGCAAGTCGACCGACTGGGTGATCGTCGGGGAGGATGCCGGATCGAAGGCGGACGACGCCCGCCGCCTGGGTGTCCCGACGCTGGATGAAAACGGGTTCATCGAGTTGTTGTGGGAGCAGGGCGTGGATCTCTGACGCCCCCGTGAAGGAGGAAGCCTCGTGAAAGCCAAAGCCTGGAAAACGCTTCTGGCGCTCGCGGTCCTGGCCGCGGCCGCCTGGCAGGGAGCCGCGGCGGACAGCCGCGGCACAGCGGCGACCCGGCCGCAAGGAGCCAAAGTGAGCGGAAAGACGAACACCATCGAGAAGGTCCACAAGACGGACGAGGAGTGGAAGAAGATCCTCACGCCCGAGCAGTACAAGGTCCTGCGCAAGAAGGGCACGGAACCGGCCTTTACGGGCAAGTACCACGCCAATCATGAGAAGGGGGTCTACGTCTGCGCCGCCTGCGGCCTCCCCCTGTTCAGCTCGGACACCAAGTTCGACTCCGGCACCGGCTGGCCGAGCTTCTGGAAGCCGATCGACCCGACTCACGTGGAGACCGAGACCGACCGCTCGTTCTTCACGACACGGACCGAGGTTGTCTGCGCCCGCTGCGGCGGCCATCTCGGGCACGTCTTCCCCGACGGCCCGCCGCCCACGGGCCTGCGCTACTGCATGAACTCGGTGTCCCTGGAGCTCAAGAAGGCGGAGTAGAGCCCTCTCCCGCTCAGCAAGAAACCTCTCCCGTTCAACAGGAAGCCTCTCCCGTTCAACAGGAAGCCTCTCCCGTTGAACGGGAGAGGTTTCCCGTTCAACGGGAGATCTCTCCTGCTCAATGGGAGACCCTTCCCGCTCAACGGGAGACTCTTCCCGTTCAACGAGAGACTCTTCCCGTTCAACGAGAGACCTTTCCCGTTCAACGAGAGACCTTTCCCGTTCAACGAGAGACCTTTCCCGTTCAACGAGAGACCTTTCCCGTTCAGCGAGAGACCTTTCCCGTTCAACGGGAGACCCTTCCCGCTCAACGAGAGACCCTTCCCATTCAACGGGAGATCTCTCCCGTGACCCGAGAGAATCAATCGTCGCTTAAATACCCTGGCGCTGGAGGATCTTTCGGCGGTACTATTCCCGCAGAGCCTCCTCTGAACAGTATGACGACCGGTGCCGTTCCGCCCATTCCCTATCTGCGCCTGCGGATCACGTTGCGTGCTCTGCAGCGGGCCACGCTGCCGGCCTACAAGGGATCGATGCTGCGGGGCGCCTTCGGCCACGCGCTGCGCAAGGCGGTGTGCGTCATCGGCCCGGCGCAGCCCTGCGAGAGCTGCCTGCTCCGGGAGGCCTGTTACTACACCAAGCTGTTCGAGCCGTTCTCGGATGAGCAACCGCCGGACTTCCTGCGGGGGCTGCCGATCACGCCGCGGCCATACATCTTCGAGCCGGCCGGCGAGGATCGGCAGTACGCGCCCGGCGATCCGCTGGAGTTCGACCTCCTCCTGTTCGGCCACGCCACCGATCTCCAACTCTACGCGCTCCTGGCCGTCGAGCGCATGGCGGCCTGCGGCCTGGGGCGGAACCGCGCCCCGTTCCGCCTGGAGCGGACCCTCGTCCGCACGCCCGACGGGGGATGGAGAGCCGTCCTGGAGGATGGGCGGATGCGCGGGCGCGGCAGCGCCCGTCCGAGCGTCCCCGCGACGAACGGAGTGGAGGGCCCGCGCGCCGTGCTGCGCTTCCTGACGCCCACCCGGCTGCGGGTCGAGGACGATCACCTAGAAACGACGAGCTTCCCCGAGCTCGCCGACGCGATGCTGCTCCGGGTCCTGGAGGTCGCCCACTTCCACGTGCCGGGAGCCGTCGACGGCTGGGACGTCCGGCCGTGGCTGGAGAAGGCCTGCGAGGTCCGCATCGTAGCCTCATCCCTGCGCTGGCACGACTGGGAGCGCTACAACGTCCAGCAGAGGACTCTGATGAACATGGGCGGCTTCATGGGAACCGTCGAGATCGAAGGCGACCTCGCCCCCTTCGCCTCCCTCCTCCGCACCGCCGAGATCATCCACCTCGGCCGCGGTACACCGTTCGGGTTGGGGCGGATGGTGGTGGAAACGGCATAGCAGGACTCCGTCAAAGTTCCCGCTGGAGGCGCGGCCTTGGACCTCACCCCCCCGACCCCCCTCTCCCATCGCCCACCCAGCCCCCGGGAGAGGGGGGAGCTGCTCTTATGCTGTGGAGGAAACTTTGGGAGCAAGAGGGCGGAGGCGCCCCCTCTCCCGGGGGAAGGTGGGGCGATGGGAGAGGGGGTCGGGGGGTGAGGTCGGGCGGGGGAAGGCTCCGGCTCCCGAGCGACTTTGACGGAGCCTGTCGCTCCTGACCCTCTCTCCTCTTGACAGTCTACAGGAAGGATGCCACCCTTCCTGTAGACCATCGAGGGGAGAACAATGACCACCCAAGTCAAATCCGACCTCCTGCAAGGCACGCTGGACCTCCTCATCTTGAAGACCCTGGCCACCGGACCCAACCACGGCTGGGGTATCGCGCAGCGCATTCAGCAGATTTCCCAGGACGTGCTCCAGGTCAACCAGGGCTCGCTCTACCCCGCCTTGCAGCGCCTGGAGCAGCAGGGGCGGATCGCCTCGGAATGGGGGACGTCCGAGAACAACCGGAAAGCGAAGTTCTACCGGCTGACCTCCGCGGGCGAGCGGCAGCTCGACGCCGAAACCGAGAACTGGGAGCGGATCTCCGCCGCGGTGGCGCGGATCCTTCGGACCGCTTGAGGAGCCGGCGCCATGAACGGTTTCCGCACCCTTCAACTCGGTATCCGCTCGCTGCTGCGCCGGGATCAGGTGGAAGAGGAGCTCGATGAGGAGCTGCGCTTCCACCTCGACATGGAGACCGCCAAGCTTCTGAAGCGGGGGCTCTCCCCCGCCGCCGCCCGCCGCGAGGCCCTGCGCACCTTCGGCGGAGTCGAAAAGACCAAGGAACAGTGCCGCGAGCTGCGCGCCACGCGCTGGCTGGAGGACCTGGTCCGCGACGTGCGCTACGGCGCGCGGACCCTCCTCCGCAGCCCCGGCTTCTCGGCCGTCGTCGTCCTCACTCTCGGCTTGGGGATCGGCGCGAACACCGCCATCTTCAGCTTGGTCCATGGCGTGCTGCTCCAGCCCCTCCCCTACGCGGAAGGAAACCGCCTGGTGCACCTGCTGCAACAGGCCCCCAAGGCCGGCCTGGAAGACATCGGCGTCTCGCCCTTGGAGAAAGCCGACTACGCAACCGCCCGCTCCTTCTCCGCCGTGGCCGAGCACCACACCATGTGGTTCAACCTGCTCGACCGCGGCGAGCCGGAGCGGGTGCAGACCGGCGTGGTCTCGGCCGACTTCTTTCGGGTGATGGGCATCCGCCCGCTCCTCGGCCGGACTTTCGCGGCGGAGGACGACAAGCCCGGCGCCGAGCCGGTCCTGGTGCTCAGCTACGCCTACTGGCAGCGCAGCCACGGCGGCGACCCCACGATCCTCGGCCGCAAGTTCGAGATGAACGACAAGACGCACACGGTCGTGGGCGTCCTGCCGCCGGTGACGACGTACCCGGAAGACGACGCGATCTACATGCCCACCTCGGCCTGTCCGTTCCGCTCGTCGCCGCACGCGTCCACCGAGCGGCGGATGCGGATGACGAGCGTCGTCGCACGCCTGGCGCCCGGGGCGTCTCTCGAGCACGCCCGTGCCGAGGCATCCGTGATCGCGCGGCAGATGCAGGCGGCGCATCCGGAAGCGTATCCGGCCGACCGCGGGCACGACGCCACGCTCACCCCTTTGCAGGAGGAGATCACCAGCGGCGCCCGGCCGACGCTGCTCATCCTTCTCGGCACGGTGGGGCTCGTCCTGCTGATCGTCTGCGCCAACGTGGCGAATCTCACTCTCGCCCGACAGCTCGGACGCGAACGGGAGCTCGCGGTGCGCGGCGCTCTCGGCGCCAGCCGCAGCCGGCTGATCCGGCAGCTCCTCACGGAGAGCACGCTGCTCGCCCTGGCCGGAGGCGTTCTCGGCCTGCTGCTCGGCGCCGGCGCTCTCCGGCTGCTGATGGCCTTCGCCGCCCGCTTCACGCCGCGGGCCGGGGAGATCACCGTCGACGGCACGGTCCTCCTGTTCACCCTGCTGGTCGCGCTGGCGACCGGCATCGCCTCCGGCTCCCTCCCCGCGTTCCTCCGCCAGGAGCTGTCGGCTGTGATGGAGGAAGGGGGCGAGCGCGTCTCGGCCGGGGCCGGCGGGCTCCGCCTGCGCAACCTGCTGATCGTGGCGCAGCTCGCCCTGTCGTTCCTTCTGCTGATCGGCGCCGGGCTGATGCTCCGCAGCCTGTGGAGCCTCTATCGGGTGGACCCGGGCTTCCGGCCGGAGAGCATGCTGACCGCCGGTCTCGATCTCGACTGGTCGAAGTACCCCGAGGGCCCGCAGGGGCGGGAGATCCAGGACAAGATGCTCGCGCGGGTGCAGGCCCTGCCCGGCGTCGCCGCCGCCGCGCTCGCCTCGACCTTCCCGCTCGACGACAGCCAGCCGGTCAGCCGCTCGCTGCGGATCGAGGGGCGGACGTCTCCCGAAGGGCAGCCGACGCCGCGGATCGACCTGCGGGTGGCAAGCCCGGACTACTTTCGCGCGCTCGGCGTTCCGGTGCTGCGCGGCCGGGTGTTCGTCGTGCAGGACGGTCCGGACGCTCCCGGCGTGGCCCTGGTCAACCGCACGACCGCACGCCGATTCTGGGGAGAACAGGACCCGGTAGGCCATCGGATCACGTTTGACAATGGGGAAAACTGGATCACGGTCGTCGGCGTGGTGGGGGACGTGCGGCAGTATGGTCTCGACCGCGACGCCGCGGACGAGGTGTACCTCCCGATCCGCCAGTTCCCGCTGCTCAGCACCCGCCTGGTCGTCCGCTCCACGGTGCCGCCCGCGACGCTGGAGCTGAGCCTGCGCAAGGCCGTCCGCGAGGTCGATCCGGAGCAGCCGCTCTACGACGTGCAGACGCTGGAGCAGGCGCGGGCCGATTCGCTCGCGCCGTCCAAGCTCACCGCCCTCCTCCTCGGGCTGTTCGCATTGCTCGCCCTGGTGATCACGGCGACGGGGATCGCGGGCCTCCTGGCGTTCTCGGTGAGCCAGCGGACGCACGAGATCGGTATCCGCATGGCGCTGGGAGCGGCCCGGGACGACGTGCTCTGGATGGTCCTGCGCCAAGGAGCCGTGCTGCTGGCGGCCGGGCTGGGCCTGGGCCTCCTCGGCGCGCTCGCCCTCAACCGGGTGATGGCCGGCCTGCTCTACGGCATCGAGCCGACCGATCCGGTCACCTACGTGGGAGTCTCGCTGGTGCTCCTCGCGGTCGCCGCGCTCGCCTGCTGGATGCCAGCGCGGCGGGCGACGGGAATCCACCCGATGCTGGCGCTACGGAAGGTCTGACCCCACCGCCGCCTCGCGGGCGGTCTTCCCGAGCGCTTCGAGCTCGGGGATCTCCCGGCCCTTGGTGGATGGCCACGCGACCCGGCGCGCGGCCATCGCCGCGTCGAGCCGCTTCCAGAGGTCCGCGTTGTAGACCGGAGAGCCCTCCTGGGTCTTCCAGCCGCGGCGTTTCCAGCCCTCGATCCACGCGGTGGCGCCGTTCCTCAGATAGTCCGAGCCGGTCGCGATCGCCACCGAGATCCCCGGCGGCAACGCCTCCAGCGCGGCGATCGCCCCGAGCAGATCCATCTGGTTCGGAGTGGTGTTCGAGCCGCGGCCGGAGAGAAGATCCTCGCGCCCGCCGTGGCGGACCAGGGTCGCCCATCCGCCCTTGCGGCCGGAGCAGGAGACGCGCAGGAAGACCTCGGCGTCGGGAGGCGGGCCGGCGTCCGGAACGGGCGCGCCGCTCGCGGCCCGCTGCTGGCGGATCGCCGCGGAGGCGAGCTCGTCCGCGCGGTTGTTCCAGCGGTTCGAGGCGTGCCCCTTGACCCACTTCCAGTCGATCTGGTGCTCGCGGACCAGCTCGGACAGGCGCCGCCAGAGATCCTCGTTCTGGAGCTCGCCGTCCTTGCGCTTCCAGCCGCGGGCGATCCACCCCGGCAGCCATTGGGTGATCCCCTTCCGCAGGTACTGGGAATCGGTGAACAGCTGGACGCGGCAGGGCTGATTCAGCGCCTCCAGAGCGCGGATGGCAGCGGTCAGCTCCATGCGGTTGTTCGTCGTGCGCGGCTCGCCGCCGGAGAGCTCCTTGGTTTTGCCGCTCAGCGGGTTGATGAGGATGGCCGCCCAACCCCCCGTGCCGGGATTGGGCTCGGCCCCGCCATCGGTGTAGATCGTGACTTCCGGAGTCATGGCGGCGGATGGTATCACCCGCCGGACACCTCACTCCCCGCCCCCACCGTGGCCGGCTCGGCCGGCACCGCACGGCCCGGTGGAGGCGCCAGGAAGCCGCTCTCGACGAACCAGTCGAAGTAGGTCTTGAGCAGGCGATCGTCGATCTCGGGGCAGGCGATGTCCGTGCCCGCGATCTTCTCCCGGGTGTTGCGGTCGTCGAAGCCGACGCGCTGCATGACGCCCTCTCTCCCTTCCAGGACCGCGGTCTCGGCGTACGCCTGATAGTTGGCGATCACGGGGAGGAACGGGGCCAGGGCGTTGTCGGTCTCGGTGCGCAGGCGCTCCAGGACCTGGCGCTCCCACTCCTGCCGCGGCACGCGCTCCAGGTGGTAGCCGTACGTCTCCATGAAATCGTAGGCGATCTTGAACGGCGTGTCGTGCGGGTGCGGGAAGTGGTACACCCGGTTGAGCGCGTCCTCCTGGAGGGAGATGTGCACCACCGAGGCGGCCACGTAGTCGACCGGGGTCACCTCCAGCACCGAGTCGCCGTCCGGCGCGATGCCGAGCTGCTGGTTCCCCTTGATGATGTTCCAGACCATGTCGCGCGTGTTGCCGATGCCGGTCCGGCTGTCGCCCGAAAGGACACCCGGGCGGTAGATGTTCACCGGCACGCCGCGCTCCCTTGCCTGCTCGCAGAGGCGCTCGCTCACCCACTTGGTCTCGCCATAGCCGCCGAAGACGCCCGAGTAGCTCTCCACCCGGTCGTTCTCGAAGACCGTCGGATCCTCGCGGAAGCCGTACTCCACTTCGGGGACGGCCGCGATGCTCGAAATGAAGTGGAGCGGCTTGGCCCGCACGGCGCAGGCGAGGCGGATCGAGTCGATCGTTCCGCCCACGTTCGAGGGCTTCAAGACCTTGTACGGATAGGTGAAGTTCACCCAGGCGGCGCAGTGGTAGACGGCGTCCACCCGTTGCGCCAGATCCTGGAACGTCTCCTCGCTCAGGCCGAAGCCCGGCTCGCCGGTGTCGCCCGCGTGCGCCACGATCCGCTCCTCGATCCCGGCGCGCCAGAGCTTCCGCGACTGCAGGGCCTCGCGCACCCGGCGCATCGCCTGCTCGCCGTCCGCGGCGCGGACCAGGCAGTGCACGCGGGCGCCGGTACGATGCAGCAGCTCGTCGAGGAGGTGGGCTCCCAGGAAGCCGGTCGCGCCGGTCAAGAAGACCTCGACCGGAGCATCGACCGGGTTCGTGCGGGGACCCTCGGGCCGGATCGCCGCATCGAGCACGGCCTCGGCGCGCAGGTCGACCACCTCGCGGGCGGCGGCCAGGGCCGCGGCGCCCTCGCGCTGCACCACGTCGACAGCCTGGGCCAGCTCCGCCACGGTCGGCGCCTCGAACAGGTCGCGCATCGGGAAGTCGATACCGAAGACCTGCCGCAGCTTGAGCAGGAGCTGCGGCGCCAGCAGCGAGTGCCCGCCCAGCTCGAAGAAGCTGTCATGCACGCCGATCGGAGCGACGCCCAGGAGCGACTCCCAGACGCCGACGAGCTTCGTCTCCAGCTCACCTTGCGGCGCCACGTAGGCGTTGCGCAGGTTGGCCGGCCGGTCGTGGACGTCGAGCGCCTGCGCCGCGACCTGCTCGGGCATCTCCCCTTCGCTGACCCGCGCGTCCGAGCTGGCGACGACGGGGCGCGGGAGGTTGGCGCGCTCGATCCAGTAGCGCTTCTTCTCGAACGGGTAGGTGGGAAGCCGCAGCTTCAGCCGGCGCTCATGGAGCACGAAGCCGGTCCAGTCGATCGGCAGACCGGCGAGCCAGATCCGGGAGACGGCGCCCAGGAGGGCGCCCATGTCCGGCTGGCGGTCCCAGTGGGCGCGCAGGGTCGGGATGGCGACCGGAGCGCCCTTCGCGAGCTGGAGCGCCAGCGAGGTGAGGCCCTGCCCGGGTCCCACTTCGACGAGGATCCGGGCGTTTTCCGACAGGAGCTCGCCGAGGATCGCGCCGAAGCGCACGGGCTCGACCATGTGGCGGACCCAGTGCTCCGGATCGGTCGCCTCGGCCTCGGTGATCCAGGTGCCGGTGACGTTCGACAGGTACGGGATCTCCGGCGCCGCCAGGCGGACGGTGCGCAGCAGGTCGCGCAGGGCGCCCCGGAGCGGCTCCATCATCGTCGAGTGGAACGCGTGGGTCGTGGGCAGCCGGCGGGAGGAGACGCCGCGCTCTGCGAGCTGCGCGGCCAGGGCGTCCACCTCCTCCGGCGGACCGGCGAGGACGGAGAGCACCGGGCCGTTGACCGCGGCCAGCGAGAGGTTCCCGGTCGCCAACGGGCGGGCCTCCTCTTCGGGCAGGGGCACGGAGAGCATGGCGCCGGCCGGCAGACCGGAGATCAGGCGGGCGCGGCGGGCGACCAAACGCAGGCCGTCCTCGAAGGAGAAGACGCCGGCCAGGCAGGCGGCCGTGTACTCGCCGAGGCTGTAGCCGGCCAGGGCGCGCGGCCGCAGACCCCACTCCTCCAGGAGCTTCGCGAGCGCCATCTCGACGGCGAAGACAGCCGGCTGAGCGATCTCCGTGCGGTCGAGCGGGCTGGGCTCGGGAGCGGCGCCGCGGCCGAGGAGCGCGCGCATGTCGGCGCCTCCGGTCGCGGCCTCCTCCGCGTCCGCGCCGGTCCCCTTGGGGAACAGGGCGCCCAGCAGGTCGAGCCCCTCGCCGCGCAGCAGGTTGGCGGCGCGGTCGATCTCGGCCCGGAACGTCGGCTCGGAGCGGTAGAGGCCGAGCGACATGCCGGCGTAGTGATCGCCGAGGCCGGAGAGGAGGAAGGCCACGGGGCGGTCGGCCTTGTCCTGCACGCTCCCCAGCACGCGGCGCGGATCGCGCGAGCGCAGGACGGACAGCGCGTCGTCGCGGTCGCGGCAGAGGATCGCCCGGCGGTGCCGGAACGTGCGCTTGCCGGTGCGCAGGGTGTGCGCCACGTCCGCGAGACTCGCCTCCGGGTGTGCCACGAGCCAGTCGTACAGGCGGTCGGTCATCGTCTCCAGCGCCGTCGGCGTGCGCGCCGAGAGCGTCAGGAGCTGCCAGGGGCGGGAGGGACCCGAAGGCGGCCGCTCCGGGGCCTCTTCCAGGATGCAGTGGACGTTCGTCCCGCCCATGCCGAAGGAGCTGACGCCCGCGAGGCGCGGGTGGCCGTTGCGCGGGTTCCGCGGCCACGGGATCACCTCCGTGGGCACGTAGAACGGGCTGTTGGCGAAGTCGATCTGCGGGTTGGGCGTCTCGAAATGGCAGTTGGGCGGGATCGCCTCCCGATCCATGGCCAGGGTCGCCTTGATCAGGCCGGCGATGCCCGCCGTGGACTCGAGATGCCCGACGTTGCTCTTGATCGAGCCGAGAGCGCAGAACTGGTTGGCGTCCGTGCCGGCGCGGAACGCCTGGGTCAGGGCCGACACCTCGATGGGATCGCCCAGCGGCGTACCGCTGCCGTGCCCCTCGACGTAGCTGATGGTGGCCGGATCGACGCCCGCCACGGCCTGCGCGAGCGCGATCACCTCGGCCTGCCCCTCGATGCTCGGCGCGGTGTAGCCGACCTTCATCGAGCCGTCGTTGTTCCAGGCCGAGCCGCGGATGACGGCGTGGATCGGGTCGCCGTCGGCCAGGGCGTCCGAGAGGCGCTTCAGGACGACCACGCCGACGCCGTCGCCGAAGAGAGCGCCCTGCCCCTTGGCGTCGTAAGAGCGACAGCGGCCGTCCGGCGAGAAGATGCTCCCCTCGGGCGAGACGTACCCGGTCTTCTGCGGCACCGAGAGGCGCGCGCCGCCGGCGATCGCCGCGGTGCACTGGTAGGCGAGCAGGCTCTGGCAGGCCAGGTGGACGGCGACCAGCGACGTGGAGCAGGCGGTCTGCACGTTGAGGCTCGGGCCGCGCAGGTCGAGCTTGTAGGAGATGCGCGTGGCGAAGTAGTCGCGCTCGTTGGCCAGAAGGAGCTGGAAGCCGCCCATGGAGGCCGTCAGCTCGGGGCGGGAGAGCAAATTCGACAGGTAGTACCCGGGCAGCGAGACGCCCGCGAAGACGCCCACCCACCCCGGATCGGGCTCGCCGGAGAGGCCGGCGCTCTCCAGGGCTTCCCAGGCGCATTCCAGGAAGATGCGCGACTGCGGGTCGAGGATCTCGGCCTCGCGCGCCGAAAAGCCGAAAAAGGAGGCGTCGAACATCTCGATACCGTCCACGTGGGTATCGCAACGGATGTAGTTGGGCGGCAGGGTTGCGGGATCGAGCCCGGCCTCCCGCAGGTCGTCGTCCGTCAGGTCCCGGATGCAATCGCGGCGCTTGAGCAGGTTCTCCCACAGCTCGTCCAGGTCGCGCGCCTCGGGGAAGCGCCCGGCCATGCCGATGATGGCGATGCTCTCGATCGAATCCGGTGTCTGGTCGTCCTGGCTCATCTCTCTCTGCTCCTATCCTCTCCGCCCCGGTCGCCGGAGGCGCTCCATGGCGGCTTTCTGACGTTGTTGGGCGGCGCGCTGCTGGTCGGCCAGCCCCTGAACTTTCTGGAGGTTGCCCGTCTCCTCGCCCCCCAGGTGCCGGGCCAGCGCCGCCACCGTCGGGAAACGGAAGAGGTCGAGCACCGGGATCTCTTTACCTAGTGCCTCTTTGAGCTTCTGGTGAGCCCGCACGATGAGGAGCGAGTGCCCGCCCAGGTCGAAGAAGTTGTCATGCAGGCCGATCCGGGAGACCCGCAGCAGCTCGCGGTAGATCTCCGCGATCGTGCGCTCCAGCGCGCTCTGCGGCTCGGCATACGCCACGTTGTCCGGCAGCGCCTCGGCCGGCTCCAGCAGCGCACGTCGATGCACCTTACCACTCGGCGTGACAGGCAGGGCCGGCAACGGCACGAACGCCGCCGGCAGCAGAGGCTCCGGCAGCCGCTCCCGCAGGAACGCCCGCAGATCAGACGCTCCCGGCGCCTCGATCCCCTCGGCAGGCACGATCCACGCGATCAGCCGCTGGCCGTCGCGGGGACCGCGCACGTCCACCACGGCATCATGCAACGCCGGGTGGAGGCGCAAAGCCGCCTCGATCTCCCCGGGCTCGATGCGGTAGCCGCGGATCTTGAGCTGGCGGTCAGCGCGACCAGCGAAGACGAGGTCGCCGTCGGGGCGGAGGACCGCCAGGTCGCCCGTGCGGTAGAGGCGGGCGCCGAGATGATCCGACCGATCCGACCGATCCGTCGGATGATCGGTCGCATCAACGAACGGATCAGGCCGGAACCGCTCCGCCGTGAGGTCCGGACGCCCCAGATAGCCGTGCGCCATGCCGGACCCGCCAATCCACAGCTCGCCGCGCACGCCCGGCGGCACCGGTTCCAGGAAGCGGTCGAGCACGTAGGCGCGAGCCCCGGGGATCGGCCGGCCGATCGGCACGGCCGCTCCCGGCGCGAGGCCGGACAGCTCGCGGCGGGTGGCCACGATGGTGGTCTCCGTGGGGCCGTACGTGTTGACCAGCCGCACGGCGGGGCCGACCCGGCGGTGCCAGAGGGCGAACCGGTCGGCCAGGGCCTCTTCGCCGCCGAGAATCACCAGCCGCAGGCCGTGCGGCAGGGCGAGGTCCTCGGCCTCCATGCCGGCGACCATCTCGTGCCAGAAGGCCGTGGGCAGGTCGAGGCAGGTGATGCCGAGCCGCTCCAGCTCGCGCAGGAAGTGCGGGATCGAGGCGGCCATGTCGTCCGGCCGCAGCACCAGGGTGGCGCCCGAGGCGAGGGCGGGCCAGATCTCCTCGGCGCTGGTGTCGAAGCTGATCGAGGCGAATTGCAGAACCCGGTCGCCTGGAGCGAGGTCGTAGGTTGCGCGGGCCGCGCGCACGAAGGAGGCGATGGCGCGGTGGGGGACCACGACGCCTTTGGGGCGGCCGGTGGAGCCTGAGGTGTAGATCAAGTAAGCGGGGGCTTCGGGGGAACTTTCGTCCTTTGGGTCCTTTATGTCCTTTAGGTCCTTGCTGCCTTCCACCACCACCGCCCCCGAATCGGCCACCATGAACTCTCGCCGCTCCTGCGGATACGCCGGGTCGATCGGCAGATACGCCGCCCCTGCCTGGAGCACCGCGAGCATCCGCACGATCAGCTCCGGCGTGCGCTCGGCCGCGAGCGCCACGATCGAGCCCTCGCCGATCCCCTGGTCCCGCAGGAGCCTCGCCTGCCGCCTCGCCTGCTCGACCAGCTCCGCATAGGTGAGGCGAACGCCTCCCGCTTCCAACGCCACGGCGTTCTGCGTGCGCTCGGCCTGCTCCTCCACCAGCCGGTGCAGGAGGGGTGAGCCCTCCGGCACGGTCGGGCCGCAGCTCCAAGCTTCGAGCTGACGCTCCTGCTCCTCTTCCGTGATCAGCGGGAGCATCCAGACGTTCCGCTCCGGCTCGGCCACGGCGGCTTCCAGCAGGGTGCGGAGCTGGGCGGTGAAGCGCAGGGCGGTCGCTTCGTCGAAGAGGTCGGTGCTGTATTCGAGAGAGCCGCCGACGCCTTCCAGCCCTTCCCCGAGCCAGAGCGACAGGTCGTAGTCGGACTTCTCCGCTCCTACGGGGAGCCCCGAGAGGCGTACGCCGGTGCTCAGGTCGGCCTGGGCTGTAGGGAAGTTGTGCAGCACCAGGAGCGCCTGGAAGAGCGGCGTGCGCGACGGATCGCGCGGGAGCTGCAGGGTCTCCAGGAGCTTTTCGAACGGCACGTCGCGGTGCGCGTAGGCCTCCAGGGTCGTTTCGCGCACGCGGCCGAGCAGCTCGGCGAAGGACGGATCGCCCGATAGATCGGTGCGCAGCACCAGGGTGTTGATGAAGAAGCCGATCAGCCCCTCCAGCTCCCGGCGCGGCCGGTTGCCGCTGTAGGTGCCCACCACGACGTCGTCCTGCCCGCTCCAGCGGGCGAGCAGGCTCTGGTAGCCGGCGAGGATCACCATGAACAGCGTGGCGCCGTGCCGCAGGGCCAGCTCCTCCAACTGCCCGGCCAGCGGCTGCGGCAGGAAGAACGGGACCTTGGTGCCCCGGCTGCTGCGCACCGGCGGACGCGGCCGGTCGGTGGGCAGCTCGAGGAGCGGCGGCGCGCCGGTCAGCCGCTCCTTCCAATAGACGGCCTGCCGCTCCAGGGTCTCCGGGTCCAGGCGCCGGCGCAGCCAGACGGCATAGTCAGCATATTGGACGGGCAGCGGCGGCAAGGGCGACGGAGCGCCCGCTGCGGAGGCCTCGTAGAGCGCCGCCAGCTCCTGGTTCAGGATGCCCATGGACCAGCCGTCCGAGATGATGTGGTGCACCGTCATCAGAAGGGCATGCTCGTCGGCGCCCAGGCGCACGATCCGGGCGCGCAGGAGCGGCGCGGTGGCCAGGTCGAAGCCGGTGGCCGCGTGGTGCCGCACGCACCGCGTCAGCTCGGCCTCCCGCGCTTCGCCGGGCAGGGCGGACAGGTCGAGCACCGGCACCTGGAGCCGGACCTCGGGAACGACGATCTGGAGCGGCTCCTCCTCCCCTGCAATGAACGCGGTACGGAAGACCTCGTGCCGCTCGACCAGGCGGTTGAGCGCCTCGGTCAGCACCGGGATCGAGAGCGGACCGCCGATCCGCAGGTAGTTCGGGATGTTGTAGGCCGGGTTCCCCGGCTCCAGCCGGTCGAGGATCCACTCGCGGAGCTGCGAGAAGGAGACCGGGAAGCGGTTGACTCCCGGCTCGCGCGGGATGCGGACGACCGGCGCATCGACCGCCACACCTGACTTCTCGGCGCTCTCGACGGCCGCGGCGAGCCCCTCGATCGTCGGCTGCTCGAAGAGGACGCGCAGGGGCAGCTCGACGCCGAACGCATCGCGCACCGCGGCCATCAGCCGCGTGGCGAGAAGCGAGTGGCCGCCGAGCGCGAAGAAGTGGTCCCGAACCCCGACCCGGCCGCCGGTGCGCCGCGCGCCGAGCACGTCGACCCAGAGAGCCGACAGCGCCTCCTCGGTGGGCGTGCGCGGCGCCACGAACCCGGCGGCGTCGCGCTCCGGCTCGATTCGAGCGAGGGCGCGGCGGTCCATCTTGCCGTTCGGCGTGACCGGAAGCTCGTCGAGGAGGACGAAGCCGGAGGGCACCATGTACCCCGGCAGCCGCGATCGCAGCGCCTCGCGCAGGCGCGCCGGATCGAGCCCTTCGCCTGCCACGTAGGCGACCAGCTCGCGGTCGCCCGGGCGTCCCGTCTCGCGGGCGAGGACCACGGCCTCGCGCACGCCGGCCTGGCGGCCGAGGGCGGCCTCGACCTCCGCCGGCTCGATGCGGAAGCCGCGGATCTTCACCTGCTGGTCCGCGCGGCCCGCGAACGTCACCTCGCCGTCCGGCCGGTAGCGCCCGAGGTCGCCGGTGCGGTAGACGCGGGAGGAAGAAGCATCGGACCGATCGGACGGATTGGACCGATCGGTCGGATCATCGGTCGGATCCCAGAACGGATCAGGCCAGAACCGGTCTGCGGTCAGCGCCTCGTCCGCCAGGTAGCCGCGCGCCAGGTGCGGGCTGCGCACCCAGATCTCCCCGAGCTCGCCAATGCCGGCGAGGCGCGGCGCGTCTCCCCTCGCGACCAGAAGCTGCGCATCGCGCATCCCCCGGCCGAGCGGCAGGATCTGCGGCGCCCGTGGGTTCGTGCTCTCCTCGGGAGCGACCACGTGATAGCTGAGGGCCCGCTGCGTCTCGGTCGAGCCATAGAGGTTGACGCAGAGGACGCCCGGGGCGAGCCGCCGCAGGCGCTCCACGTCGGCGCGGGTGAGCGCGTCGCCGATCAGGAACGCCGCGCGCAGGTCGGTCAGCACCGGCACCGGCCCGCCGCCCGCCTCGGTCAGGAGCTGCGCCATGGCCGGCGTCAGGTTGGAGACGGTGACCTTCTCGCGCGCCATCCACTCCGCGAGCCGGCCCGGTGTGTCGATCTCCTCCGCCGTGGGCGCGCAGAGGCTCGCCCCCAGGCAGAGCGAGGTGAACAGGTCGCGCTGGAACGGATCGTGGGACAGGCCCGAGAGGAGGCTGAAGCGGTCCTCCGGCCCGATCCCGAAGCGCTCCGCCATGAAGGGGAGGAAGTGCGACATCGAGCCGTGCCGCTGCAAGATCCCCTTCGGCGCTCCCGTGGAGCCCGAGGTGAAGGCGATCGCCACGAGGTCGTCCGGCCCCACCGTGGCCGGCTCGACCGGATCGGCGGAGAGCGGACCGGGAAGGCGCAACCGGCCGCGCAGGGTCCCGTCCGCGGCGAGGCGGCCGAGCACCTCCTCGACCTCGGCCGGAGGCGCTCCCGCGGCGGCGATCTCCAGCCAATATCTCGGACTGGCCAACTCGACCGTCTCCGCCAGGCGCGCGGGCGGATAGGCGGGATCGAGGAGCACGAAGGCCCCGCCGGCCCACAGGGTGCCGAAGACGGCCTGGACCGCCGGCGTGCCGCGGTGCGCCCAGATGCCGACCGGCTCCTGCGGCTGGAGCCCCCCGGCGCGGAGGTGCCCCGCGAGGCGGGCCACGGCGTCGGCGAGCTCGCCGTAGGTCTGCTCCCCATCGGCGTCCGACACGGCCCGCCGCTCCGGATGAAGCCGGACCTGCTCCGCGAAGAGCTCGTGCACCGCGCCGGTCCAGGCATCGCTCAGCCGCTCCAGCGGATCGGGGAGGAGAGCGACGGCTTCCGGCGTCAGCAGCGAGACGGCGTCCACCGGCGCGTCCGGGGCCGCGGCGATCTGCTCCAGAACCCTCTGGAGCTGACGGCTCATCTCCTCGATGCGCACCCGGTCGAAGAGGTCGGCGTTGTAGACGGCGTTCAACGAGATGCCGTCCTCCCCCTCGGCCGCATAGAGGGTCAGGTCGAACTTCGAATCGACCCCGCTGCCGCCGAGCGGCTCCATGACCAGCCCGTCGGGCATGCGGGAGCCGCCCGCGGGGTAGTTCAACATGTTGAGGAAGACCTGGAACAGCGGTGTGCGCGACAAGTCGCGCTCCGGCTGCAGCTCTTCGAGCAGCTTCTCGAAAGGCACGTCCTGGTGCGCGTAGGCGCCGAGGGCGGCCTCCTTCGCGCGGTCGATCAGCTCGCGTCCGGTCAGATTGCGGCCGGTCAACCCGCCCGAGACCTCGACGCGCAACGCCAGCGTATTGAGGAAGAAGCCGATCAGGCTCTCCATCTCGGGGCGGCTGCGGCCGGCCACGGGCGAGCCCACCACGAGGTCCTCCTGGCCGCTCAGGCGCGCGAGGAGCAGCGAAAAGCCGGCGAGGAGGATCATGAAGAGAGAGCCCCCCTCGCGGTTCGCCAGGGTGCGCAGTCGGTCGGCCAGCTCCGGCGGGAAGTGGCTGAAAACCGAGGCGCCGTGGAACGTCTGCACCGCCGGGCGGACGCGGTCGAGCGGCAGGTCGAGCGACGGCGGCGCGCCGCCGAGGCTCTCGCGCCAGTAGCCGAGCTGCGCCTCTAACGCCGGCCCGTGCAGGGCGTCGCGCTGCCAGCGGGCCACGTCGGCGTACTGGACCGGCAGCTCGGGGAGCGGCGATGGCCGGCCTTCCGTGAAGGCGCGGTAGAGCGCCCCGATCTCGCCGTACAGGATGCCCATGGACCAGCCGTCGGTGATGATGTGATGGAGGTTGAGGAGCGTGGCGTGCTCCTCCGCGCCGAGCCGCACCAGGATCGCCCGCATCAGCGGCGCACGCCCGAGGTCGAACGGCAGGTCCGCCTCCTCGGCCACCAGCCTCGCGGCCTCGCCGTGGCGCGCCTCTTCCGGCAGGCTCGTCAGGTCGACCAGCGGCAGGACGAGCGGCGCCGGCGGCTCGACGATCTGGACCGGGGTATCGCCGCGCAGGTCGAAGCGGGTGCGCAGCACCTCGTGCCGCCGGCAGACCTCGGCGAAGCTGCGCTCCAGGCGCGCGATGTCGAGCGGCCCGCGCAGGCGCATGCGGCTGGGCAGGTTGTACGTCGAGGTGCCGGGGGTCAGCCGCTCCAGGAACCAGAGCCGCTCCTGCGAGAAGGAGAGCGGATCGCCTGCCGGATCGCGCGGCGCCGTGGCCAGCGCGTCCTGCGCCGTGGGGTTCGCTGACGGAGCGCCGCAGCGCGCGGCCAGCCCGGCCACGGTCGGCGCCTCGAAGAGCGCGCGCAGCGGCAGCTCGACGCCGAGCGCGGCGCGCAGGCGCGACACCAGGCGGGTGGCGGCGAGGGAGTGGCCGCCCAGCTCGAAGAAGTGGTCGTGGATGCCGATCCGCCCGCCGGTGCGCTCCGTGCCGAGCACCTCGGCGAACAGGCCGGCC
>Ga0126309_10000192_pt1 | contig 20744 bp, 22 predicted proteins | sample Plot56_FD_92541 | JGI IMG/M metagenome (GOLD analysis project Ga0126309, IMG submission 92541) | Serpentine soil microbial communities from UC McLaughlin Reserve, CA, USA - Plot56 | ecosystem: Environmental > Terrestrial > Soil > Grasslands | place: USA: UC McLaughlin Reserve, Lake County...
CATCGGGGCCACGAGGTTGGACCCGCAGCGGTCGTGTTCCTTGGCCGCCCGGGTGGCGTCGTCGCGGTCCTGCTCGTAGGCCGCGATCGCCTTGTGCTCGACCCCGTGGTAGGCGGCGAGCTCGCCGCCCTGGAGCGCGAACATCGCCGGCGCCAGCGACGCCGCGGCGGCCACCATGTCGCCACCGGCGCCGCCCATCCGGCGGCGCACCAACGAGCCGCCCAGGGCGGCCCCGGCCGCGACGCCCAGCACGCCCGCGTCCTGGAAGGGAAGGCGCGCCTCGGGAAGCGCCCGCTTGACCGCGGGGATGACCGCGAACGCCTCGCCCAGCCGGGCCAGCCCGCGCACACCCGGGAACCCCTCGACTCCGCGGGCGCGCGGCTTGCGCCCCGACGCGGTGCGGATCGAGCCGTCGGCCGCCCGCACCGCGGCCGCCCAATGGGTGGGCCCGTGCACCAGCAGCCCGTTGCGCAGTGCCATGCCGCCGAGGCGCAGCTTGGTGGCGGGGTGGGACTCGGGACCCGGATCCGCCGTGGAGGCGCTCACGTCAGCAACCTCCGCGGCAGGTCGTGGAAGAAGCGGGCGGCGAAGCCGAGGTCGCGGACGTCGATGCGCTCGTCGGCGCCGTGGATCAGCGGCGCCGTGTCGTGCAGGCTCATGTGCAGGTGCGGGAAGAAGCCATAGGCGACGCAGTCCGGGAACGCCTCGCGAAACCAGCGCGAGTCGGTGAACCCCGGCAGCATCAGCGGGATCAGGCGCGCGTCCGGCGCCGCCTCGTCGAGCCACCCCCTGATCTCGTCCATCAGGGGGGATTCCATCGGCGAGCGGTTGCCGGTCACCATCTCGAGGAATTCCAGTCGGTACCCGTCGGTGCCGAGCAGCTCCTCGATGCGGGCCCGCGCCTCCGCCTCGCCCATCCCCGGCGGCACCCGGCAGTCGACCTCGAGCTCCGCGCGGGACGGGATCACGTTGATCTTGTCCGACGCCCGGATCCGCGTGGGCGTGACGCTGACCCCCAGCGTCGGCTCGACCAGCAGCGCCAGCAGCGGATCGAGCTCGCGCAGGCGCCCCATCGCCGCGTCGACGTCCACGTCCTCGGCGCCGTCGCCGACCATCCGCAGCAGGACGCGGGGCTCGTCACCGAGGTCCAGGGGCGGCTGGCGCTCGCCCAGGCGCTGGAGAAGCGGCGCCATCTTGAGCAGGGCGTTGTCGCCCATGCGGGGGATGGACGCATGCCCGGCGACACCCTCGGTGGTGAGGCTGAAGCGGAACACGCCCTTCTCGGCGCAGCAGATGCCGTAGTGGCGCCTGCCCTCCAGCTCGAAGATGTTGCCGCCGCCTTCGTTGATGAGCAGGTCGCAGCGCACGCGCTCGGGGTGCTCCTCCACCAGCCAACGGGCGCCGCAGGCGCTGCCCGCCTCCTCGTCGACCACCAGCGTGACCACCAGCTCGCCACGGGCGGGTCGCCAGCCGCCCCGGGCGAGCGCGGCAGCGGCCGCGACCTCCGCGGCCACCTGGCCCTTCATGTCCAGCGCGCCGCGTCCCCAGACGAACCCGTCGACCACCTCGCCCGACCAGGGGTCGTGCGTCCACGCCGACGGGTCGGCCAGGACGGTGTCCACGTGGCCCAGCAAACACAGGGTCGGCCCGGGGCTGTCGCCCCTCAGCCTGGCGATCAGATTCGGGCGGGCGTCGTCGGCGGCCAGCAGCTCGCACTCCAGGCCGGCGTCCCCGAGGTAGCCGGCGAGGAACTCCTGCGCTTCGCGCTCGTCGCCGGGGGGGTTGACCGTCTTGAAGCGGATCAACCGAGCCAGCAGGTCGGTGGCTTCGCGCTGGAGGTCGTCGGCCATCGGGATCATGCTACGTCAGCGTGGAAAGGCTGTTCGAGCCTCCCGAGGCGCCCCGCGGGCGCACTTCGGTCCCGCCCGAGGAGGGCCCGCTGGCGGTGCGGATGCGTCCCGCCTCGCTGGACGGGTTCGTGGGCCAGGGGCACATCCTCGCCCCCGGCTCGGCGCTGCGCGCAGCGATCGAGGAGGGCAGCCCGCACTCGATGGTCCTGTACGGGCCGCCCGGGTCCGGCAAGACCACGCTGGCGCGGATCGTGGCCGCACGGGCCCACGCCGCGTTCGAGGAGGCCAGCGCGGTCGAGGCCGGCAAGGCCGAGGTGGCGGCGGTGCTGGAGCGCGCCAGCCACCGCCGCTCGACCAGCGGCGAGCCGACGATCTTCTTCCTGGACGAGATCCACCGCTTCAACAAGGCCCAGCAGGACACGCTGCTGCCCGCGGTCGAGGAGGGGCTGGTGACTCTGATCGGCGCCACCACCGAGAACCCCTACTTCGAGGTCAACTCGGCCCTGCTCTCCCGCACCCAGATCTACGAGCTGCATCCTCTGTCGTCGGAGGAGGTGCTCACGCTGCTGCACCGCGCCCTGGAGCGTGGCGAGTGCCAAGCCGCCGAGGTCCCCGACGACGTCCTGCGGTTCATCGCCGGTCGGGCCGGCGGCGACGCCCGGGCCGCGCTTACCGCGCTGGAGCTGGCCTGCCGGACCGCCGCTCCGGCCAGGGTCACGCTGGAGCACGCCGAGGACGCCATGCAGCGGCGGGCGCTGCTCTACGACAAGGACGCCGACCAGCACTACGACTACATCTCGGCCTGGATCAAGGCCACGCGGGCGTCGGACCCGGACGCGTCGCTCTACTACCTGACGGTGATGCTGGAGGGCGGCGAGGATCCCCGGTTCATCGCCCGGCGGATGGTGGTGCTGGCCTCGGAGGACGTCGGCAACGCCGACCCGCGGGCTCTGGAGATGGCGGTCGCCGCCGCCCACGCCGTCGAGCACGTCGGCCTTCCGGAGTGCCGCTACAACCTCGCCCAAGCCGCGATCTACCTGTCCCTGGCGCCGAAGTCCGACGCCGCCAAGCGGGCGCTGGGCGCGGCGACCGCCCACGTGCGCGAGCACGGGGCCCAGATGCCGCCGGAGTACCTGCGCTCGGCCGCCTATCCGGGCGCCAAGAAGCTCGGCCGCGGCCAGGGCTACGACTCTCCGCACGCGCACGAGGGCCATCTCTCCGCTCAGCCGGTCATGCCCCAGGGGTTGGAGGACCAGCGCTTCTACGAGCCGGACGCCGCCGAAGACGAGCTGGCGCGTCGCCTGGAGTCGCTGCGGGACCGCCGCCGGCGGCTCTGAAGCGTCGATTGCAGGCCCGTGCCTGGCGCTCGTGTGAGCCTCATCACAGCTCGCCCGATATTTACCTGGCCGGGTGGTCGCGGGTGAGACCCTGAAGGTGTGACCCATCCAGTCGACACCGGCGCCCTGCTCGCCCGATCCTACGCTCTGCCCTATGGGCCGCGCGTGCGGTTGCGGCTGGCCCGGCGAAGCGACCTGCCCGCGATCCGGGCCCTGCTCGAGCGGCGCGGCGTGCCCGCATCCGAGCTGTCGCTCGACCGGCTGGTGCGCTATGACCCGCGGCGCCGGGTGGTGATGTGCGCGAGCGCGCTGGTCGGGGGAACCGAGACGATCGTCGGCATCGGGGCCATCGACCTGGCCGACGGAGCCGACCCCGACACCCTGGTCATCGACGAGCGCCTGACCGGCGGCCTGGGCGAGCTGCTGGGCGCCGCGTTGGTTCGGCGGGCGCAGACGCACGCCCGCCACGCCGCCTAGTCCCGCCGCTCCGCCGGCGGGGCCGGGGATAATCGGCGGGATGGCTTCCCGTGCCGAGCCCTCCACGACCGTCCGGCCGGCGAGCGGGACGGACGTCCTGGAGTCGTTCAGCCCGACCAGCGGCAAGCGGCTGGGGAGCGTTCCCAGGATCGCGCCCGACGACGTCCAGGGCGTGGTGGACGAGGTGGCGCAGGTGCAGCCGATCTGGGCCCAGCTGCGCCCGGAGGACCGGGCCCGCTACCTGCGACGCGCCGCCCAGGTGATCCTCGACGACATCGACCAGATCCGCGACCTGATCTCCAGCGAGCAGGGCAAGCCCCGCACCGAGGCCTACATCATGGAGATCCTCCCCACCGTCGACGCCCTGAACTGGGTCGCCGACGAGGGCCCGGAGATCCTCGCCGACGAGGCGATCGAAAACCCCCAGCCGTTCCTCAAGACCAAGCGGTCGGCGTTCGCCTACGAGCCCCTCGGCGTCGTGGCGGTGATCGCTCCGTGGAACTACCCGTGGTCGATCCCCTTGGGCGAGGTGGCGATGGCTCTGCTGGCGGGAAACGGAGTGGTGCTCAAGCCCGCGTCGCTGACCTGCCTGGTGGGCGAGCGCATCCGCCAAGTGTTCGAGCGCGCCGGGCTTCCCGAGGGGCTGGTGCGAACCGTCCACGGGGGCGGCGCGGTCGGCAACGCGCTGGTCGAGTCGAGCGTCGCCAAGGTGTTCTTCACCGGCTCGGTGGAGGTCGGGCGACGGATCGGCGAGGCCTGCGCCCGGGCGATGAAGGGGTCGGTGCTCGAGCTGGGCGGCAAGGACCCGATGATCGTCCTAGCCGACGCCCAGCTCCCCAACGCGGTTGGCGGGGCGCTGTGGGGCGGCTTCGCCAACGCCGGCCAGACCTGCTCGGGGATCGAGCGGGTGTACGTCATGCGCGAGGTCGCCGATCGGTTCGTCGCCGACGTGGTCGCGGGGGCGCGGCGATTGCGGGTCGGCGACCCGCTGGACTGGCGAACCCAGGTGGGGCCGATGGTCTCGCATGGACAGTTCGAGACGGTGTGCGAGCTGGTCGACGACGCCGTGGCCGCCGGCGCCAAGCTCGAGTGCGGCGGCCCGGCCGCGGTGGCGGGCTTGGAGGGCGCGTTCTACGCCCCCGCCGTGCTGACCGGCGTGACCCACGACATGCGCATCATGCGCGAGGAGATCTTCGGGCCTGTGCTCCCGATCGTCACGGTCGACTCGGAGCAGGAGGCGATCCGCCTGGCCAACGACTCGGAGTTCGGCCTCGGCGCCTCGGTCTGGACCCGCGACCGCCCCAAGGGCGAGCGGATCGCGCGGGAGATCCGGTCCGGCATGGTCTGGATCAACGACCACATGTACTCGCACGGCGCCTGCCAGTGCTCGTGGGGAGGGGTGAAGAACTCCGGACTCGGGCGCGCGCACTCCAAGTTCGGCTTCTACGAGTGCGTGAACATCAAGCTCGTCACGTGGGAGCCGTCGCGGATGCGCGACTTCTGGTGGTACCCCTACGACGAGACGCTGGGCCGCGCGGTCCGCGCCTCGGCCAAGCTGATCTACAGCCGCCGCGAGGCGGACCGCCAGAGGGCCCTACGCGAGGGCGCCCTACCCCTGTTCCGGGTGGCCGGGCGCACGCTGCGCAGCCTGGGGCGGCGCTAGCGGGCGAGGGGTCTCCGCGGCGCGAGGCGCCCACTACCCTTTTCGCGCATGCCCGCCCAGGCCTACGCCGGCAAGGAGTGCGTCTGCCAGCTGCGCAGGGGCGTGTGCGACCAGTCCTGCGTGCAGGACATGCTGGACACGCCCTTCTACATCGCCTGCCTACGCCTGTCCGGGCGCCGATGCGTGGTGGTCGGGGGGGGCGAGGTCGGCCTGGAGAAGGTCGAGGGCCTGCTGGCCTGCGACGCCGACGTCACGCTGGTGGCGCCCCGGGCCGAGCCGGCGCTCACCCGGTATGCCCGCGAGGGATCCATCACCTGGCAGCGCCGCGAGTACCGCACGGAGGACCTCGACGGCGCCTTCGTGGTCATCGCCTCGACCGACGACACCGAGGTCAACATCGCGGTCTTCGAGGATGCCGAGCGGCGGGCGATGCTTGTCAACGTGGTCGACGTGCCGCCGCTGTGCAACTTCATCCTTCCGGCGATCGTGCGCAACGGACCTGTGTCGATCGCGATCTCCACCGCCGGCGCGTCGCCGGCCCTGGCCAAGCGGATGCGCGACGAGATCGCCGACGCGTTCGGCGAGCCCTACGCCCGCCTGGCCATCCTGCTCAACGAGGCCCGCGGCTGGGCCAAGGCCAACCTGGCCACCTACCAGGAGCGCAAGGCCTTCTTCGAGCGGATAGTCAATGGCGATCCCGACCCGATCGAGCTGCTGCGAGCCGGGGACGAGCGGGAGGTGCGTGACCTCATCGCAGCCGCCCAGCGCGTGCACACGCCCGCCTGAGCCGGCATCAGCCGCCGCGCTGCATCTCGCGCACGCTGACCGCGGCGAGCGTGACCGCCTGACGCTGGAAGTCGCGCTTGCGTTTGATGCGCCTCTTCGCGTCCGCTCTGCGCTCGCTCTCGTCCACCGATCACCTCCGCGCGTCGGGTGCGGCCGGGATGTTTGCGCATCTCCCGGCGTAAGCTCGCCGCGTGGCGGACGAGGCTGCGGCGATCCAGCTCGACGGCGTCGGGCGAGCCTACGGGGAGCGCTTCGCGCTCCGCGATGTCTCGGTGTCGGTCCCGTCGGGGGCCACCCTCGGGGTGCTCGGGCCCAACGGCGCCGGCAAGTCGACCCTGCTGGCGCTGCTGGCCACGCTGGTCCGCCCCCACACCGGCGTGGCCCGGATCCTGGGCCATCCGCTCCCCCGGGAGGGATGGGCGGTGCGCGGGCGGATCGGCTTCATCGGGCACGAGCCGCTGCTGTACCGGCAGCTCTCGGGCCGCGAGAACCTGCGCTACCACGCACGACTGCACGGCGTGGAGCTGAGGCGGGTGGAGGCGCTGCTGGAACGCGTCGGCATCGCGGTCCGCGCTGACGAGCCGGTGCGCACCCTCGCGCGGGGGATGGCGCACCGGCTGGAGGTCTGCCGCGCCGTCCTGCACGAGCCCGAGCTGCTCCTCTTGGACGAGCCGCTGGCCCACCTCGATCCCGCGGCCGTCGAGGCGGTCGAGCCGCTGATCGGGCGCTCGACGCGACTCACCCGGGTGGTCACCGGGCATGACCCCACTGCCGCCGTCGCCGACTGCGACCTGGTCCTCGGGCTGCGGGATGGGCGCGCGGTCCTGAGCGGGCCGGCCGGCGACGTGACGCCGGCCCACCTGGGAGCGCTATATCGATGAGAGCGGCGTCGGCGCTGCTGCGCAAGGACATCCTGCTCGAGCTGCGCAGCCGCGAATCGGTCCCCGCCATGGCGCTGTTCGCGCTGACCGCGTTCGTGATCTTCCATTTCGGGCTGGACCGCTCGAGCCTGGCCGGCTCGCTCGCCGCCGGCGTCCTGTGGGTGACGCTGCTGCTGGCCGGAGTGCTCGGCATCAACCGGCTGTTCGTGGCCGAGCGCGAGCAGGGAGGACTCGACGGCTTCCTGCTCGCCCCGGTCGACCGCGTGGCCCTGCTCGTCGCCAAGGCGCTGGCCCTGCTGGCCTTCCTGGCGGCGGTCGAGCTGGTGGCCGTCCCGGCGTTCGCGCTGCTCCTCCTGGGGCCGCCGGTGTGGCCGGCGCTGCCACAGCTGATCGCCGTCCTGGTGCTGGCCGACGTGGGCATCGCCGTGGTCGGCACGCTGGTCTCGGCGCTGTCGGTGCAGACGGCGGCCCGCGACCTGATCGGCCCGCTGATCTCCCTGCCGCTGATGATCCCGCTGCTGATCGCCGCGACCGGGGCCACGACACCGCTGCTCCTGGCGGGGGGAGCCGCTCCCCTGCCGCTGCGCTGGATGGCGATTCTCGGCCTTTATGATGCGGTGTTCGCGCTGCTCGCCTACGCGGTGTTCGACTTCCTCGTGGAGGACTAGCCCTCATGTACGGCAGGGGCCTGCGCCCTCTGGCCATCGTCACGCTCGTGGTGCTGATCGGGGGACTGGCCATGGCCTTCTTCTACGCGCCGGTGGACGCCGACCAGGGCGTGATCCAGAAGATCTTCTACATCCACGTGCCGATGGCGATCGTCGCGCTGTGCGGTTTCGTGGCCGGCGGAGTCATGGGGGCAGCCCACCTGTCCAGCGGCGACCGCCGGTGGGACCTGCGCTCCTACGTGGCCATCCACCTGTCGCTGATCATGGGCGTCGGCGTGCTGGTCACGGGCTCGATCTGGGCCCGGGCGGCCTGGGGGCACTGGTGGGTGTGGCAGGAGCCGACGCTGGTCTCGTTCCTGGTCGTCTTCCTGCTCTACGCCACCTATCAGCCGCTGCGCTTCTCGATCGAGGACCCGCATCGTCAGGCCCGGTACGCGTCGGCGTTCGCGATCATCGCCGGCGCGTTCGTCCCCCTGAACTTCGTCGCCGTGCGCCTGGCCCAGCCGCTCACCCACCCGCGCGTCCTGAGCTCGACCGGCAACCTCCCGGGCGAGTTCGGCGTCACCTTCCTGGTCTGCCTGGCCGGCGTGGCGCTGCTGTTCGCGACCCTGTGGAAGTACGAGATGGCCTCCAAGCACGCCGCCGAGCAGCTGCGCGCGCTGCGAAGCCGGCTGGCCGAGGCGGAGGCGCCCGGCCCGCCGCCGCGGCGCGCGGTGCCTGCCGGCGTGGGCGGTCCGGTGTCCTGATGCCCGCCCTGTCGCTCGGGCAGGCCGGTCCGTACGTGGCCGGCGCGTACCTGGCCTTCCTGGGCCTGATCCTGGTCTACGTGGCGATCATGGCCGGGCGGCTGAGCCGCCTCGAGCGCGAGCTCGAGAGGCTCGCGGCCCTGGCCCGGCGAGTCGGCGGGGAGCCCCCGGAGGAGGAGACGGGCCCGTGACCGAGCTGCTGGCCCTCGGGATGTCCCACAAGACCGCTCCCGTCGCGCTGCGCGAGCGGGTCGCCCTGCCCGACGGGTTGGCGGAGGAATTCCTCGGTCGCCTGGTCGCCGATCCGGCGATCCACGAGGGCGTGGTCATCTCGACCTGCAACCGCACGGAGGTCTACGCGGTGGCCGGTGATCCGGTCGCGGCCGAGAGCACCGTGCTGGGCATGCTGGCCCGGCACGCCGGCATCCGGCCGACCGAGCTGGCCGAGCCGATCTACTCGCTGCGCAACTGCGACGCCGCGCGCCACCTCTACCGCGTAACCGCCGGGCTGGAGGCGATGATCGTCGGCGAGGCCGAGATCCAGGGCCAGGTCAAGCGCTCCTACGAGCTGGCGCTGGCGGCCGACGTCACCGGGCCGCTGACCAACCGCCTGTTCGCCGCCGCCCTGGCCACCGGCAAGCGGGTGCGCTCGGAGACCGCCGTCTCGGCCAGCCGGGTCAGCGTGCCGTCGGTCGCGGTCGATGCCGCCCGGGAGGCGATCGGCGAGCTGTCCGGACGCCGGGTGGTGATCCTGGGAACCGGCGAGATGGCGGAGCTGACCGCGCAGGCCCTCGCCCACGTGGGGGTCGCCACCATCTTCGTGGCCAACCGCCGGCGCGAGCGCGCCGCCGTCCTCGCCCAGCGGTTCGGCGGCGACGTGGTGCCGGTGGACGCGCTGCCGCTGGAGCTGGAGCGAGCCGACATCGTCCTGGCCTCGACCTCCTCCCCGCATCACATCGTCGGCCATGACGAGCTCGAGCTGGTGATGCGCCACCGTGACCGGCGCCCCTTGCTGCTCATCGACATCGCGGTTCCGCGCGACGTGGACCCGCTGTGTGCGCAGATCGCCGGCGTGGCGCTCTACGACATCGACGACCTGCAGACGGTGGTCTCCCGCAACCTCGAGGTGCGCCAGGCGGAGGCGAGTCGCGCCGGCGAGATCATCGAGGAGGAGATCCAGCGCTTCGCCGGCTGGCTGGGCACGCTGGAGGTGATGCCCACTCTGGCGGCGCTGCGGGCCCACGGCTCGGAGATCGTCGATCAGGTCCTGGCCGAGAACGACGGGCGCTGGGAGACGGTCTCGCCGCGCGACCGCGAGCGCGTGGAGGCGATCGCCCGGGCCGTCGCCAACCGGCTGCTGCACGAGCCCACGGTGCGGATGAAGCGCGGCGCCGACGAGCGCATCCACGCCCGGCTGCAGCTGGTGCGCGAGCTGTTCGGGCTCGAGCGCGAGCCCGCCCCCGAGCCGGCGGAGCCGGCCGAGCCCGCCGAGGTCAGCGAGCTGGCGGCGCGCCGGGCCAAGCGTCCCGGGCGGTGACCCTGCGCATCGCGACGCGCCGCAGCGCGCTGGCGCTGGCACAGGCGCGCTCGGTGGCCGACGCGCTCGGCGCAGCCGAGCTCGTCGAGGTGGTCACCGCCGGCGACCGCGGGGAGCGGGGTGGCGACAAGTCCCGTTGGGTGGCCGAGCTCGAGCGCAAGCTCCTGGACGGCGAGGCGGACCTGGCGGTCCACTCCGCCAAGGACGTCCCGGGCGAGCTGCCGGCCGGCCTGGACATCGTGGCGGTCCCCCCGCGGGCCGATGCCCGTGACGCGCTCTGCGGAGCCGGATCGCTCGATGAGCTCCCGCCGGGCGCCCGGGTGGGCACCAGCAGCCTTCGCCGCAGCTCCCAGCTCCAGGCCCAGCGCGAGGACCTCGAGCTGCTCCCGCTGCGGGGGAACGTGGACACGCGCCTGCGCCGTCTGGATGCGGGGGAGCTGGATGCGCTGGTCCTGGCGATGGCCGGGCTCGAGCGGCTCGGGCGCGCCGCCGAGGCGGGCTGCGCCCTGGACCCGGATCGCTTCGTTCCCGCTCCCGGGCAGGGCTCCCTGGCGTTGGAGGCCCGGGCCGACGACCGGGCGCTCCGCGACCGGCTGGCGGAGCTGGACGACCCGACCGCCCATGCCTGTCTGCGCGCCGAGCGCGCCCTCACCGCTCGCCTCGACGCCACCTGCCACACCCCCGTCGGCGGTCACGCCGTGCCGGTGGGCGACGGGCGGCTGCGTCTGAGCGCCTATGTCGGTCTGCCCGACGGCTCGGCCTGGGTGCGCGACCGCCTCGAGGGCGCGATCGACGCCGGCGAGGAGCTGGGGCGCACGGTCGGCGACCGGGTGCTGGCGGGTGGAGGCCGGCGGCTGCTGGAGGCGGTGGCTTGACCCGCGGCCGCGTGGCACTGGTGGGCGCCGGCCCTGGGGACCCCGGCCTGCTCACCGCCCGGGCGCTGGAGCTGATCTCCCGCGCCGACGTGATCCTCCACGACCGCCTGATCCCGGATGCGGCGCTCGCCGGCGCGCGGCCGGACGCCGAGCTGGTCTACGTGGGCAAGCGGCCGGGCCAGTCCTCGATGGATCAGCGCGACATCGAGCGCCGCCTGATCGAGCACGCGCGCGAAGACCGGCTGGTGGTCCGCCTCAAGGGCGGGGACCCCTTCGTCTTCGGGCGGGGCGGCGAGGAGGCCGAGGCGCTGCGGGACGCCGGCATCGAGTTCGAGGTGGTTCCCGGCGTGACCGCCGGGGTCGCCGCCGCCGCTTACGCCGGCATCCCGGTGACCCATCGCGAGGCGGCCAGCGCCGTGGCCCTGGTCACCGGCCACGAGGATCCCGACAAGCCGGAAACCTCTCTTGACTGGCGCGCCCTGGCGGCGTTTCCGGGCACCCTGGTGCTCTACATGGGAGTGGCCCGGCTGGAGGCGATCGCCGAGCGTCTGGTCGCCGCCGGGCGCGCGCCGACGGAGCCGGTGGCGGTGGTCGAGAGGGGGACCTGGCCCGACCAGCGAGCGGTCACCGCGACCCTGGGCACGGTGGCCGAGCGGGCCGCGGCCGAGAGCATCCGGGCCCCGGCCATCACGGTGGTGGGTGAGGTCGCGGGTCTGGCCGAGCGCCTGGCCTGGCTGGAACGCCGGCAGCTGCACGGCCTGCGGGTGGCGGTGACCCGTGCCCGGGCCCAGGCCAGCGAGCTGGCTGCACGGCTGATGGACATGGGAGCCCAGGTCATCGAGGCGCCGGTGATCCGGATCCGTCCCCTGGCCGGACCCGCCCCGGACGTCGGTGGCTACGACCTCGTCTGCCTGACCAGTCCCAACGGCGTTCGCCTGCTGTTCGAGCGCCTGGCCGCCGAGGGTCGCGACGCTCGGGCCCTGGCCGGCGCGACCGTGGCGGCGATCGGACCGGGCACCGCCGGGGCCCTGGCCGAGCACGGCGTGAGCGCCGATGTGGTTCCCGAGCGCGCCGTGGCCGAGGCGCTGGTCGAAGCCCTCCGCGACGTCCCGGTGCGCCGTGCGTTGGTCGCCCGCGCCCGGGAGGCGCGCGACGTGCTGCCCGACGCCCTGGCCCGGCGGGGAGCCGATGTCGACGTCGTGGCGCTGTACGAGACGGTGGCCGAGCCGCTCGCACCCGCGGCCCGCGAGGCGGCGCTGGCGGCCGACTACGTGACCTTCACCTCGTCGTCGACCGTGCGCTTCTTCGTGCAGGCGGCGGGAGCGGGTCTGTCCGAACGCACCCGCGTGGTGTCCATCGGGCCGGTGACCACCGCGACGCTGCGCGAGCACGGTCTCGAGCCCCACGTGGAGGCCGCCCGCCACGACATCGACGGAGTGGTGGAGGCGATCGTGGCCGACGCCGCTCGCCGCGAGCCGAGCGTGGCCGGGCGGTAGGTTGCGGCGGCATGGGCGGACCGCCCGCCATCACGTTCCTCTCCGACTACGGCTACGACGACGACTTCGCCGGCGTGTGCCGCGGGGTCATGGCCCGGATCTGCCCCGAGGCACGCGTCATCGACATCACCCATGGGCTGCCGCGCCACCAGGTCAGGCTCGGGGCGCTCGTCCTGCGCAACGCGCTGCCATTCATGCCGGCCGGTGTGCACCTGGCCGTGGTCGACCCGGAGGTCGGCGCCGAGCGCCGCTCGGTCGTCCTGCGCACCGTCGATGAGGACCGGCTCTTGGTCGGGCCGGACAACGGGCTGCTGTGGCTCGCCGCCGGGCGATTCGGAGGGATCGCCGAGGCGATCGACATCGGCCGCTCGGGCTGGCGGCTGGAGCCGGTCTCCGCCACCTTCCACGGGCGTGACATCTTCGCGCCGGTGGCGGCCCGGTTGGCCGCGGGCGAGCCGCTGGGCGCAGCCGGCGACCCCTGCGAGCCCGACTCGATCAGCCGGCTGGAGCTGCCGCGCGCGCACCTGGACGACGGATGGCTGGTTACCCACGTGGTGGCCAGCGATCGCTTCGGCAACGTGATGCTCGACGCCACTCACCAGGACCTCTCCGACACCGGTGTGCGCCTGGGACGCCCGCTCGAGCTCGAGGTCGGCGTCCAGCGCTTCACGGCCTGGTACGCGGTGACCTTCGCCGACGTGCGGCCGGGCGAGCTGCTCGTGTACGAGGACGCCTACCGCACGCTGGCCGTGGCGGTGAACCGCGGCAGCGCGCTCGAGCTGCTCGGCCTGCGCCCCGACCGCGAGCTTCGGATCGCGGCGGCGTGAGCGCCGGCGGGCCACTGGGCCGCCCGCGCCTGCACCTGCGCTCGGTGGGCTCGACCAACCAGCGCGCCCGCGAGCTGGCCGCCGCCGGGGCGCCGCACGGCACGCTGGTAACCGCGACCGAGCAGACCGCGGGCCGCGGGCGTCAGGGCCGCCGCTGGGTGGCTCCGCCCGGGCGCGCGCTGCTGATGTCGCTCGTGCTGCGCGAATGGCCGCGGCTGCTGCCGCTCGCCGCGGGGATCGCGGTGGCCGAGGAGTGCGGCCCCCGGGCGTCGATCAAGTGGCCCAACGACGTGCTGCTCGACGGCGGCAAGGTCGCGGGGATCCTGGCCGAGGGCCGCCCCCGGGAGGGATGGATCGTCCTGGGCCTGGGCGTGAACGTCGCGCTGCGGGCCGAGGACCTTCCGGTGGAGCTTCGACCGGTCGCCGCGGGACTCGGCCGGCCGCCGGAGATGCTCGACGCGACACTCGCCGATCTGCTCGACCGGCTCGCGCGGTGGTTGACGGCGCCGGCGGGCGAGGTCCTCGACACCGTTCGCGCCCGCGACGCGCTGACCGGCCATCAGGTCAGCTGGGAGACCGGAGACGGCGTCGCCGCCGGCATCGACGACGAGGGCCGGCTGCTGGTCAACACCAGCGGCGGCCGGCGGGCGCTGGGCGCCGGCGAGGTGCACCTCGGCCCGGCGGCCGGCACGGCCGGCTAGCTGCCGGGCTCGACTCGGGGCCGACCCTCGCCGGCCCCGCCGTCCGGCGCCGCGGCCGGCTCGTCGCGCGGATCGTCGGCGACCGTCCCCGCGATCGTCTCCTCCAGCTCGTCCCGATCCGCCTCGGCCAGGGCTGCGCCCCCGTCGCCGGCCCCGTTGTCCGGCTCGCCGGACAGGGCCTCGTCGAGCACCTCCTCGGGCGGGGCCTCCTCGAGCCGGGCGCCCGGGGTGGGCGGACCGTTGTGCGCGGGCGCCGCCGCGGCGGGCTCGGCCTCGACGGGCCTGCGGCGACGGCCCCGCCCCCGGCCCCGGCGGCCGCGGGGGAAGTTGCGCAGCAGCTCGCGGGCGAGCGCCGACGGCTTTCGCGCCATCCGGGTGCGCGCACCGTCCAGAGCCTGCTGGGCCTCGGGGGTATGCGCCAGGGCCGCCGCGAGCAGCGCAGCCGACAGGCGCCGGTCATGCTTGCGCGCGGCGTGGACGATGCGTCGGGCGTTGCGGGCGTGGGCCGCCCCGGAGGAGTTGACCAGCAGCCCCAGCAGCCGCTTGGTCTCCGGCCACCGCTGGACTGCGTACTCCTCGTGTACCTCGCGGGTGTACTCGGCCATGTGCCAGATCCACCGGCTGGCCTGCTCGCGCGAGCCGATCCGCTTCTCGGCCAGCGCCTGCAGCAGGACCTTGACCCCCTCGCGCTTCTCGTCTCGCGGCCAGGTCCCGACGATCTCCACCGCCTCGTCGAACGCCGCGGCGTCGCGCGAGCCCGCGATCTCGTGCACCGCCCGCAGCCGGAGCTGGCTGTGGCGGTTGCGCTGGACGGCGGTTATCAGGAAGCGCCGCCGCAGCTCGCCCTGGCGATCGAAGTGCAGCATGGCCTTGGCGCGCCGCCAGCCGTTGGGCGACACACGGGCGCCGGCCAGCGCGGCCCACACGTGCTGCTCGCCGTACTCGAGGTGCTCGACCGCGATCCGCCACAGCTCGCGCTCCATGACCTCACGCCAGCGATCGCGGTCAGGGGTCACCGGCAGCACGCGGCGCTCGACCCGCACCCGCCGGCCACGTCCGCGGCGCACCGGCCCGACGACGATCGCGCCCCCGCGATAGACGTCGCGGTCCAGCAGCGAATGCAGCGTGACCACCGGGTCGTCGTGCTTGGTGGCGGGGTGGACGAAGTCCACGACGATCCCGGCCTCCTTGCCGGGATTGCGGCGGGTCACTCGGCCGACCCGCTGCTGGTACACCCGCTTGGAGGCGGTGGGCGCGAGGTGCATGCAGACCGTCGCACGCAGCGAGTTCCAGCCCTCGGCCAGCAGCTGGGCATTGACCAGCACGTCGATCTCGCCGCGCTCGTACGCGGCCAGGATGCGGGTGAGCTCGCGCTTGGGGGTCTCGCCCGACACGCCGCGGGCCTTGAGGCCGGCGGCCCGCATGGCCTCGGCGACGTTGTAGGCGTGCTGGACGCCCGCGGCGTAGACGATGCCGGCCACGCCGCTGAAGCGCGTCTTGTAGAGGTCGGCCACCGCGACGTTGAACGGGTGCTGGTCCAGCAGCTCGGCGAGCATCTCCTGGTCGAACTCGGTGTCCACCTCGCCGCGCCGCAGCGGTACCTTGGCGATGGTCCGGACGCCCGGCCCGGGCGGGATCCGGATGCAGCGCAGTGGCGCGATCACTCCCCGGCGCGCCGCCTGGGCCAGGTCGAAGCGCGAGGTCTGGGTCGGGAACAGGTCGGTGACGTGGCGCGCGATGAGGGCGCCGGTCGCCGTCATGCCGATGAACACCGGGCCCGACCAGCGGCGGATCGAGGCGCTGGTCTTCTCGCCCAGCGCGGTGTGGGCCTCGTCGCAGATGACGATCGTGTAGGCGTCCGAGATCCGTCCGGCGTTGCGGACGAACCACTGATAGGTCTCCACCGTCACCGGCCCGCCGCCGGGGTCCTTGGCGTCCAGCAGCGGCGGAGAGATGCGCTTGGCGTATCCGCGGTCGCGCAGCTCGCCGTGGAACTGGTCGACGAGGTTGCGGCGGTGGGTGAGGATCAGCACCCCGCCCGTGCGCGACGCCTCCACGAAGCCCAGGGCGGCCACCGTCTTGCCCGACCCGGTTGCGTGCTCGAACCAGAACCGTCGCGCGGCGTTGGGGTCCTCGGGCTGCTCGGGCAGCTGCGCGTCCTCGTCGAGGTCCGCCTCCTCCCAGTCGAGCGGCTCCTCGTCAACGCCGACCTCCTCCTCGATCTCCTCCTCGCCGGGGATCGCCGCCGATGCCGGGCGGATCGAGTCGGCCGGGCCGGCGCCATTGCCGTTGGCGGCCTGGCGCTGGACCTCGGCGGTGAGGGCGATCAGCGTGCCCGAGAGCGCGTCGACCTGGTGGCCGGTCAGCTCGGTGCCGTCGGCCAGCGCCGGCCGTTCCTCGGCCAGGAGCCGGTCCAACCCGAGCAGCAGCGAGAAGTCGCGCCGCCACTCGATGGAGGGCTGTTCGGCGCCCGCGTCGAGCTCGGCGAGCGCCGTGTCCAGCGCCCGCCGGCGAGCCGACCCGGGCGCCAGGGCCTCCTCGGGAGTCTCGCCGTTGTAGACGAACTGCTCGAGGGTGAACTGGGCCGCCCGCTCGATGTCGGCGGCATCGGGGTGAGACGCGGCCTTGACGGCCGCTGGCGTCGGTTCAGCCATGGGGCTGGGTTCGTACCTCGGGAGCGGGGGCCGCGGATGCTTGGTGCGGCTCTCGGCGACGGTTGGAGCCGAGGTCCGCGGCGGATCGATCGTCAGGCCCACCGCTTAAGGAAGCAAACATCAGGATACACCTCCCCAGGCGCACACGGAGCCCTCGGTCACCGCCCACCGGGCACGTGGGTCCAGCTCTTAGGCTCTGGTCGTGGCGCAGACCGGGGACATCGAGGTCCGGCCCGCGCGCGGCGCCGGCGAGCGCGCCGCGGCGATGGAGCTGCGTCGCGATGTGTTCGTCGGCGAGCAGGGAATCTCGCCGAGCCTCGAGACCGACCTCCGGGACGCCGACGCCCTCCACCTGGTCGCCGTTCGCGGTGAGCAGGTGGTCGGGACCTGCCGGGTGGTGATCGATTCCGGGATCGCCAAGCTCGGGCGGCTCGCCGTCAGGAGGGATGCCCGCGGCGCGGGCGCAGGGGCGGCGCTGGTGGTTGCGGCCGAGGCGCAGGCACGTGACGCGGGCGCCGAGCGGATGGCTCTGCACGCCCAGGCGCATGCCACCGGCCTGTACGCCGCCCGCGGCTTCGCCCGGCTGGGGGCGCCGTTCCGCGAAGCGGGGATCGAGCACGTCAGGATGGAGAAGCAGCTTGCCTGAGGTCCGCGTCGACCCACTCAGCGGCCACAAGTCGATCGTCGCCGGCGAGCGGGCACGACGACCCGGGGGCGGACTGCGGGCGCACCCGGCAGAGCCGCTGGAGACGGCGGACGACCCCTTCGCCGAGGGCAACGAGGCCCGCACCCCTCCCGAGCTCTACGCCGTCCGCCCGGCGGGCGGCCCGCCCGACTCGCCCGGGTGGACGGTGCGGGTCGTCCCCAACCTCTACCCGGCTCTGTCGCCCGACGGCGCGCAGCCGGCCGCCTCCGCGAACCCCGACCTGTTCAGCGCCCGCGCGGCCGACGGCGCGCACGAGGTGATCGTCAACTCCCCCGAGCCGGTCACCTCGCTCGCGGCGCTGGCGGTCGAGCAGGTCCGCACCGCGGCGGAGGTGTGGCGCGAGCGCATGCGCGCCCACGCCGACGCCGCCTACGTCCACCTGATCGTCAACGAGCGGCACGAGGCCGGCGCCTCGATTCCCCACACGCACGCCCAGCTCTATGCGCTGGACTTCGTGCCGGCCGCGGTGGCCCGGGAGCGCGAGCGCTTCGGCGCCCACGCCACGCGAACCATGGGTGGCAACCTGCTGGGCGACCTCGTCCAGCAGGAGGTCAAGCTCCGCGAGCGCCTGGTGGCGGTGGACGACGAGGCGGTTCTCCTGTCCCCGTTCGCGGCCCGGGTGCCCTTCCAGCTCGCGCTGGCGCCCCGGCGCCCCCGGATGCGCTTCGAGGACGACGGGCCCACCGGCGCCGCGATGCTGCACGACGCGTTGAGTCGCCTGACCCGGCGGCTGGGCGCCGCCCCGCCCCTGAACCTGTGGATCCGCACGGCGCCCCGCGGGGCCGAGCACTTCTGCTGGCGCATCGACATCCTGCCCAGGCTCACCGTGCTGGCCGGGCTCGAGCTGGGGGCCGGAGTCGGGCTCAACATCGTGTCTCCCGAGCTGGCGGCGGCGGAGCTGCGTGACGCGTGATCGCCGTCGCGGCGACCATCGCCGTCTCGGTCGGCCTGGGCGTCGGCCTGGAGCGTCGTCTGGGGCCGCGCGTGGACCACGCGGCCCGGGCGCTGCTCACGACCATGCTGTTCACCGTCCTGCCCTTCGTGACCTTCTTCAACATCGTGCACCTGCAGCTCACCGCCGATGTCGGCGGGGGCATCCTGCTCGCCTACGCGGCGCTCGCCCTCACGGCACTGACGGCGTGGACGGCCGCCCGGCGCGTCATGCGGCTGGGACGGACGAGCACGGGCGCGGTGATCAACGCCGCGATCCTGGCCAACACCGGCTATCTCGGCCTTCCGCTCACCGTGGCCCTGCTGGGCGGTGACCACCTGGCAGAGGCGGTGGCCTACGACAGCCTGGTGGGCGGCCCCGTGCTGCTGATTGCCGGCTTCGCGGTGGGCGCCGGCTTCGGCGAGCGCGTGGGCGAGCGGCGGCGCGACCGGATCCGTGCCTTCGTGGCGCGCAATCCACCGCTGGTCGCCGCCATCGCCGCGCTGCTGTCACCCGACGCCGCCGCCCCGGACGCCCTGGTGCACGCGTCCCGTGCGCTGGTCCTGGCGATGCTGCCGATCGGCTTCCTGGCCGTGGGCGCCATCCTCTCCGCCGAGGCCGATACCCACAAGCTGTCATGGCCGCCGCCGATCACTCCGCCGGTGGGCTTCTCGGTGGCGGCGCGGCTGCTGCTGGCACCCGCGCTGCTGGTCGCGCTGTCCGCGCCGCTCATCCACCTGCCGGCGCCGTACCTGCTGCTGGCCGCGATGCCGTGCGGCATCAACTCGGTGACGGTGGCCCATGTCTACGGCCTCGACCTGGGCATCAGCGCGGCCGCGGTGGCCTGGAGCACGGCCATCGTCGTCGCGGCCGGGCTGGTAGCGGTGGCGGTGCTCTGATGCGCGCGCTGATCCAGCGGGTTTCGCATGCCGCCGTGCGGGTTGGCGGCGAGCCGGTGGCGTCCATCGGCCCCGGGCTGCTGGTGCTGCTCGGCGTCACCCACGACGACGACGAGGCGACCGCCGACCGGCTGGCCGAGAAGGTGTCCGCGCTGCGCGTGTTCCCCGACGCCCAGGGGCGGATGAACGAGCCGCTGGGCGATCGTGAGGTGCTCTGCGTCTCGCAGTTCACGCTGTACGGCGACACCCGGAAGGGAAAACGCCCCTCGTACATCGCCGCGGCCCGCCCGGAGCAGGCCGAGCCGCTCTACGAGCGCTTCTGCCGGCGCCTGGCAGCCCGGCACGGCGTCTTCGGGGAGTCCATGGCGGTGGAGCTGGTCAACGACGGCCCCGTCACCCTGCTGCTGGAGGCGTAGTCTCGCGGCGTGCCGCCGACCGACCGCTTCGTACCCCGCTTCGCCGCCGAGCCTCCGCACGAGGAGCTGCCCTACGGGCGCTGGGCCGATCGTTTGGCCGAGGAGTTCCTTCAGGCCTGCCGGGGCCTGGAGACCCAGGGCGAGGACCTCGGCGAGCCCGGCGAGGTCGTCTGGCATCCGGACCGCACGTACGGCGGTCGCAGCTACGTTCCCGCCACCAGCCTCACCTCCACCGACCTCGAGCTGTTCGGGTACGTCTCGTTCGAGCCCGGAGCCGAGGGGGACGAGCCAACCGGGCTCAGGGCCGTGGCCGACTTCACCGCCCAGACCGCCGAGCGAAACCCCGAATGGAAGCTCGACCTGTGCGACGAGACGATCGGGTCATGGCGCGGCGAGCAGGGCCGGACGGCCACGATCACCCTGGTGTGGGGGCGCCCGCTGGTTCCCGGCGGGGCGATCGCCACCGCCGAGCTGGCCGACGTGACCGTGGACCAGTGCGCGCTGGTCGAGGACCGCTTCACGCTGATCGCTCCCGACGACTACCGCTCGGACCTGCTCGAGGTCAGGCTGTTCGACCGCCGCGGGCGCGAGCTGGCGCGGGAGCCGCTGTACGACGAGGACGATTCGGGATGATCGCCGGGTCGGGCTAGTCTGTGAGGCGCCCGCCCCGATAGCTCAGCCGGATAGAGCGACTCCCTCCTAAGGAGTAGGCCGCAGGTTCGAATCCTGCTCGGGGCGCTGGCCCCGGTCCATGACGAGCGTCAGCGTTTTGCCCGCCGGCGGGTCTGGCGGTCGCGGCGCCTTCCGACGAGGCGATCGCCGGCGTCCCGATCGTTCGAGACCGTGCTGGCGCCCTTGGCGCCCGGGGCATCCGAGTACGGGCTCTGATGCGTCCGCTGGTTTATCGCGCTCCCGCGCCTCGTGTAATAGCTGTACGCGATGGTCACGAGGCAGGCGATGAAGATCGCGATGAACAGCCAGGAGCCCTGCTGGACTGCGAAGGGCATGTGGTGGGCCTTCCCGGCTGAGGGCGGCTGAAACGGGAAAGGCCCACGTGTGACCCTCATCACCCTGGGGCAGCTTCCGGCCCCGGGGACGCGCTCGGGGCTGATGAGGCAACCGGGTTTCTCGTGGCCGGGCCGTGGGACCAGGTGAAGAGCCCCGACCCGGTGCTCACGGCGCAGCAGCGCGCCGACGAGCTGCACGACATCGTCTCGGTCACGTCGGCCGCGTTCCTAGGGCTCACTGTCGGGTGCGCCCGCTGCCACGACCACAAGTTCGACCCGGTCTCGCA
>Ga0126309_10000193_pt1 | contig 20741 bp, 20 predicted proteins | sample Plot56_FD_92541 | JGI IMG/M metagenome (GOLD analysis project Ga0126309, IMG submission 92541) | Serpentine soil microbial communities from UC McLaughlin Reserve, CA, USA - Plot56 | ecosystem: Environmental > Terrestrial > Soil > Grasslands | place: USA: UC McLaughlin Reserve, Lake County...
GACCTGCACGGCCAAGCGCGGGAGGTCCGCCGGCGGCTCGGCGTGGTCTTCCAGAACCCGAGCCTCGACCTCCAGCTCACGGTGGCGGAGAACCTCACGCATCAGGGCCAGCTCTACGGCTTGAGCGGCCGCGACCTCGCCGCGCGGATCGAGCGGCAGCTGGCGCGCTTCCGGCTCGCCGACCGGCGCGATCAGCGCGCCAAGGAGCTTTCGGGCGGGTTGCGCCGGCGCGCCGAGATCGCCAAGGCGCTCCTTCACGAGCCGCGGCTCCTCCTCCTCGACGAGCCGAGCACCGGGCTCGACCCGGCGGCGCGGCGCGACCTCTGGGACACGCTCCAGGAGCTGCAAGGGGAGGGAGTGACGGTCCTCCTGACCACCCATTTCATGGAGGAGGGGGACCGCTGCGACCGCCTGGCGCTGATCGACCGCGGCCGGTTGGTCGCGGAGGGAGCGCCGGCGGCGCTCAAGGAGGAGATCGGCGGCGACGTGGTGACGCTGACCGGGCCGGACCCCGCTGCGCTGGCGCGGGATCTCGCCGCGCGGTTTCCCGAGCTGGCGCCGGAGGTACGCGAGGGCGCGGTGCGTCTCGAACGGGAGCGGGCGCACGAGTGGGTCGCCCGTCTGGTCGAGGCCCTGCCGGGGCGGATCGACGCCGTGACGGTCGCCCGGCCGACGCTGGAGGACGTCTTCCTCCACCGCACCGGGCACCGGCTGTATGGTGGGGAGGGGGCGGCATGACGGCGGTATGGAGCCTCTGGCGGCGCGAGCTGGTGCGCTTCTTCCGCCAGCCGAGCCGGGTGGCGGGGGCCGCCGGCTCGCCGCTCCTCTTCTGGCTTTTCATCGGCAGCGGCCTGTCCGGCTCGTTCCGCCTTCCCGGCGCCGAAAACGTCGGCTACCTCGAATACTTCTTTCCGGGCACGGTCACCCTGGTGGTGCTCTTCGCGGCGATCTTCTCGACGATCTCGATCATCGAGGACCGCCGGGAAGGCTTTCTCCAGGGAGTGCTGGCGGCGCCGGTGCCGCGCGCGGCGATCGCCGCCGGCAAGGTGCTGGGTGGCGCGACGCTCGCCTGGCTGCAAGGGGCGGCGTTTCTGCTCCTGGCGCCCCTGGCCGGCCTGCGGCTGCATGCGCCGGCCCTGTTGGAAGCAGCCGGCGTGCTGGCGCTCCTCGCCGTGGCGTTGACCGCCATCGGCTTCGCGTTCGCCTGGTCCGTCGACTCGGTGCAGGGGTTCCATGCGGTCATGAACCTGATCCTCGTCCCCCTCTGGCTGCTCTCCGGAGCGGTGTTTCCGTTGACCGGCGCACCGGCCTGGCTGGCGGCGCTGATGCGGATCGATCCGCTGACCTACGGCGTGGCGGCCCTGCGCTGGACCTTCTATGGTCCCGCGGCGGCGCTGGGGGAGGGCATCCCGGGGCCGGCGGCCGCGCTGGCGATCCTCGCCGCGCTGGGGGCCGTCGCCTTTGCCGCGGATCTCTGGGTGATGCGGCGGGGGAGAGTGGAATGAATCTCCGCCGCGGTCTGCTCTGGGGATTTCTGATCGTCGCCCTGCTCGTCGTGGCCGGCGCGGCGGCCTGGCAGATCCTGCACGGCCCGGAGCCGCCGCCCGTCCTGGGAGCCGTTCCCGACTTCGCGTTGGTCAACCGGGACGGCCAGAGCGTCCGCCGGGCCGATCTGGCGGGAGCGCCGTGGATCGCCGACTTCATCTTCACCCGCTGCGGCGCCTCGTGCCCCATGATGTCGCTCCGCATGGCGCGCCTGGAGCGGGAGCTGCCGCGGGACCTGGGAGTGCGCTTCGTCTCGGTCTCGGTCGATCCCGGCTACGACACGCCGAAGGTGCTGCAGGAGTACGCCGAGTCGTTCGGAGCTCCCGGCCGCTGGCTGTTCCTGACCGGAGACAAGCGGGCGATCCATCGCCTCTCCAAGGAAGGCTTCAAGCTGGCGGTGGACGACGCGTCGCCGGTCGATCGATTCAACAAAGACGACGAGCCGATCCTGCACAGCACTCGCTTCGTGCTGGTCGACGGCGAGGGGCGCATCCGCGGCTATTACGAGGCCTTCGACGAGCAGGCGGTCAAGAAGCTGATGCGGGACGTCGAGGCGCTGGCGGGGTAGCGATCCACCGTCCTGATCCAGTGGTATTCTGAAGGGCAAGATGATTCCCTTTGGCCAGGAGGTTTTCGCGTGAGCCTGACAGTGGACGAGATCGAAGCGGCGGCGCGGCAGCTTCCCGAGAATGCCCGAGCCGAGCTCCTGGAGCGCCTTCTCCGGAGCTTCGAGCAGGATCTGGACCTCGATGAGAGTGTGGCTGAGGCCTGGGCCGAGGAAGCGGAGAGGCGGGATGAGGAGATGAGCCGCACGGGAGATCCCGGCATCCCGGCAGAAGAAGTCTTCTCACGAATCCAATCGCTCCTCAGGTGAAGAAAGCCACGTTCAATCGCCTCCTGGAGCGTCACCCGGAAGCAGCCCCTCGGTTCCGTGGGGACATCCGGCGGCTGACCCTCCCGAAGTTTCCCTACTCTTTGCTGTACCGGTTGGCCGACGGGAGGCTCCGTATCTTGGCGGTGGCCCACCACAAGCGACATCCCGAGTATTGGGTTGGACGCAGGTAGGCTAACTGCTACAGCCGGAGCACCGCGATCTTGCGTCCCTCGTGCTCCCGCTCCTCGCGTGTGCAGCGTTCCGGGAGGGGAAACGCCTTCGTGCGCTGGTCGAAGAGGACCAGCGTGCCTTGATCGAGCCCCAGCCGGGCGAGGTAGCCGGAGAGTTGAGCGAGACCTTCCGAGAGGGGGTCCGGCCGGCCATCGCGCCAGACTTTGAGCTCCACGGCCCAGCGCTCGACTCCCGCCGGATGTGGCCAGCGCACGCACAGGTCCACGCGCCCGCTTCCCACGGCGAACTCGCGGTCGATGAAACCTCCACCGTTGACCACCTTGTGAAGGAACGCCATGAACACGAGCTGGGCAGCGGCCTCGGAGTAGGGAGCCCGGGAAAGAATCTCGCTGGCGTTCTCGCACCAGAACGCCCGAAAGTCATCCAGGAGCTGATCGAAGCACAGGTGTCCCACGGTATCGGTGTATGACAGCCGGGGGACGGAGACCGACTGCTGGAGCACCGAGGTCAGGGCGCGCGGGATCACCTCGCGGTAGATGGGGTTCGCAATGGCGAGGCCGCGGGGACCGGCGGTTACGAGCCCCAGATCCTGGACGAGCTGGAGGTCGTCGTCCAGCACCTCGGGAGGCAGGAGCTCGCCGGCAAGAATCGGCTCGATGACGCGCCGGACCCGCGACTCCCTGAGACGGTCGATCAGCGAGTCGAGGTGGGTGTCGCGGCGCTGGATCAACGCCTCTTTCGCGGCGGTGATGATCTCGGCGGTCACAGGGGACGCCGGGTCCGGCGCCAGCTTCTCGACGGCTTCCCGGGCCAGCGCGTTGACCAGCCACGGATGCCCTCCAGTCAGCTCGAACGCCAGGGCTGCGGCTTCCGGGGTAAAGACCTGGCCGGTCTCGGCGGTGTGCTGAGCGTAGAGCTCTGCGACCTCCTCGGCGTTGAAGTTCCGAAGCCTGAGGGACTCGACCTTGATGTTGAACGGAGAGGAGGAGCCGAGGCTCCGACCTTCCGGCCGCACACCCAGCCGATAGTCTCGGACGTCGCGCAGTCCGATGAGGGCCATGGACTGGGGGAATCCCTGGGGCCGCGCCCGGTAGCCGCTGCGGAGCTGGCGCAGGACCGAGATCAATGCGTCGTCCAGGAGGGCGTCGATCTCATCCAGGAACAGGACTACGGGCCGGGGGCACTGCCGCGCCCATCGCACCAGAAGGTCGCGAAAGCGGCTTGCAGCTGGTCGCGCCGGATCGGCCGTAGGGGGGCGAAGGTCTTCCGGCAGGTACTCTTCGGAATCCTGAATCAAGGTGTCGAGGATCGCGGCAACGCTGCTCTCCAGGTCTGGGGTCAGGATCTGCCCGGCTTCACAGGACGTCAGCAGCGCCGCATACCGGCCTTCTGCCGTGAGCTGGCGCGCGAGGGTGTGAAAGCAGGTCGTCTTTCCTACCTGACGGGGAGCGTGGATGACGAAATAGTGCTCCTGGTCAATGAGATCCCGCACGCCCGGAAGACGGCGCTCCGGCGGCAACATGTAATGCTTCTCCGGATGGCACGGGCCTGCCGTATTGAAGTGTCTGGACATGATCCGTCTCCGAATCTAGCACGGTCCTCCAGACTACAATCCTTCCGCCATGCTCCAGGTCACTGATCTCCCTGCCGTCAACGCGACGCTCAACAGCCTCGCCACGGTCCTCCTGATCGCGGCATGGGTTTCCATCAAGCGGCGGCGGCTGATCGCTCATCGCAATCTGATGATCGCCGCCCTCGTCTGTTCCTCGCTGTTCCTGACGTCCTATCTGATCTACCACGCCCAGGTCGGATCGGTGCGCTTCCAGGGCACCGGCCCGGTACGGACCGTCTACTTCGCCATCCTGATCACCCACACCGTGCTCGCCGCCCTGGTCCCCTTCCTCGTGGGCATCACGGTCTGGCGCGCCTGGCGGAGACGGTGGGACCGCCATGTGCGCATCGCCCGCTGGACGCTGCCGGTGTGGCTCTACGTCTCGGTCACCGGCGTCGTCGTCTACTGGATGCTCTATCAGATGACGTGGTGAGAGGGTGGGCGTCCTCGCGTGGAGACACCAATCCGGACGGGTCCGCAGGCGGAGCGTCTTGGGATGCGGGTGCGCCGCTTGCATATGTTAGGCTCCCCAGGCCTCCGGAGACCCGGCAGGCCGGGGTGGATGTTTCTCCCGGGAACCCCCGAGGAGCTTTCGTGGCGCTCTGCCGGCTATCCTGCCGACCGACGCCGATTTGGGAAACGTGATCTGACAAGGAGAGAAACGATGAGAACCAGGACCACGAAACCGCTCTTCGTCGCCCTGGCCCTCGCCCTGGCCCTGGCCGGCCAGGCGGCGGCGCAGGGGCGGGAAGAAATCGCGGTGACCGGCGCTCGCGAGTGGCTGGCGTTGGCCGATTCCGGCCAATACGGCGCGACCTGGGACCAGGCCGGTCAGCTTTTCCAGAGCTCCACCCCCCGCGAGAAGTGGGAGGCCGGTCTGTCCGCGGCCCGGAAGTCCTACGGGAACGTCGAGCAGCGCAACTTGAAGACCGTGGTGGTGACCGAGAACCTGCCGAAGGCACCCGAGGGCAAGTACGTGGTGACCACGTTCGAGACCAAGTTCGTCCAGGCGCCGGCAGCCACGGCCGAGGTGGTCACCTCGTTCCTGGAGTCGAGCGGCCAGTGGAAGGTGGTCGGCTACAACGTCAAGCCGGTCGAGGGCCAGAACGGCCAAGCCGGCCAGCAGCAGCCACAGCAGAGCCAGCAACCGCAGCAGGGCGAGCAGAAGCCCCCCCAGAACAACTGACACCACACACGGACTCACACGGACGGACACGGACTCACAAGGACAGACGGGACATCCGTCTTCGCTGTCCGTGTGGGTCTGTGTGAGTCCGTGTCCGTCCCCCCTCAATCCAGGTGCGGATAGGCGCGCACCGTCAGGAACGGCACGAAGTCGCGGCTCAGCACGAGCTCGTCGAGGATTTGCGCGGCATCGCGCAGGCGCCCTTTCCCCTCCCCTCCCAGCTTTTCGATCTCCTCCGCCCGGATCTTCTGGTAGAGCTCCGGTCCGGCGGCGCGGCCGTCGGCGAGCGGCGTCCCGTTGTGCACCCACTGCCAGAGCTGGGCCCGGGAGATCTCCGCGGTCGCCGTGTCCTCCATCAGGTTGTAGATGGCCGCGGCGCCGATCCCCTGCAGCCAGGCGTCGATGTACTGCAAGGCCACGTTGACGTTGTGGCGCACTCCCTCCTCGGTGACCTGGCCGCCTTCGACGCGGAAGTCGAGCAGGTCGGAGGCGCTCACCCGGACGTCGTCGCGCAGGACGTTCTTCTGGTGCGGCCGGTCTCCCAGGTGCTGGTCGAAGATCTCCTGGGCCACCGGCACGAGGTCGGGGTGGGCGACCCAGGTGCCGTCGAAGCCGGCGCGGGCCTCGCGCTGCTTGTCCTCCCGCACCTTGGCGAGCGCCCGGTCGTTGACCTCGGCGTCGCGCCGGCTCGGGATGAACGCCGCCATGCCGCCGATCGCGTGCGCGCCGCGGCGGTGGCAGGTCGCGACCAGCAGCTCGGCGTAGGCGCGCATGAAGGGGACGCCCATGGTGACCTGCGAGCGGTCGGGCAGGACGCCGTGGCCGGAGGGGAACTTGCGGATGATGCTGAAGATGTAGTCCCAGCGCCCGGCGTTCAGGCCCGCCGCGTGCTCGCGCAGCTCCCAGAGGATCTCCTCCATCTCAAAGGCCGCGGTGATCGTCTCGATGAGGACCGTGGCACGGATGGTGCCCCGGGGGATGCCGAGGGCGTTCTGGGCGTTCAGGAAGACCTCGTTCCAGAGCCGCGCCTCGTGATGGCTCTCCAGCTTCGGCAGGTAGAAGTACGGCCCGGTGCCGCGCGCCAGGAGCTCCTTGGCGTTGTGGAAGAAGTAGAGGCCGAAGTCGAACAGGCTGGCCGACATCGGCCGGCCGTCCACCAGCACGTGCCGCTCCTCCAGGTGCCAGCCGCGCGGGCGGACGAGCAGGGTGGCCGTCCGCTCGGCGAGGCGGTACTCCTTCCCCTCCGGGCTGGTGAACGAGAGCTGCCGCCGCACGGCGTCGATCAGGTTCGCCTGCCCCTCGATCACGTTGGCCCAGGTGGGGGAGAGGGCGTCCTCGAAGTCGGCCATGAAGACGCGCGTCCCGGAGTTGAGCGCGTTGATCATCATCTTGCGCTCGACCGGGCCGGTGATCTCGACCCGGCGGTCCTGCAGGTCGGGCGGCGCGGGGGCCACCCGCCAGGCGGGGTCATTCCGCACTGTCCGGGTCTCGTCCAGGAATTCGGGGACGAGCCCGGCGGCCAGGTCCTCCAGGCGCCGCTCGCGCTGGAGGAGGAGATCCTCGCGCGCATCGCCTGCGTTGCGCTGGAGATGCGCGAGGAATTCCAGCACTTCAGGGGTGAGGATCTGTGCCTGCCGCGGACCCGCCTTGCCCACCACCTTGATTCCGGATGTCGTCAGACCCGTCCCTGACTCGAGATCTGTTGCCATGTGTTTCGACCTCCCTCGCGCGAAGCCCCCCTCAAGGCGGCTGATCAAACGTACCTCGTCTATCGCGGTGCGGCAAGAGGGGCCGCTTGATGTTACCCGTCAATGTGTGTAAACATACACAATGTGCGGAGCGCCGACGTGGTCAAGCGACTCGAAGCCGACGGTTGGGAATGCGTCGGCGGCAAAGGCGACCACCGGAAGCTCAAGCACCCGGTGAAACCTGGCCACGTGACGGTGCCTCACCCGCGCAAGGACCTCGCGATCGGCACGTTGCGCAACATCTTCCGGCAGGCCGGCTGGGAATGGAGCTGAGCGATGTTGTATCCGGTGTACGTCCACAAGGACCCTGAGAGCGCCTATGGTTTGACCTTCCCGGATTTTCCCGGGTGCTTTTCGGCGGCTGACGACGTTGGGGCGGTTCCACGCCTGGCGCAGGAGGCGGTCGAGGTGCACTTCGAAGGCGAGGACGTGGAGATCCCGTCTCCTACGCCGATTGAGGAGCTGGCGGCTGATCCCGGCTACGAAGGCGGGTTTTGGATCCTGCTCGACCTTGATCTCTCCAAGGTGAATACCAAGAGTGTGCGCCTCAACATCTCGCTGCCGGCAAATCTGGTCGGACAGATCGACCGCTATGCAGCCGAGCATCACATGACCCGAAGCGGGTTCCTGGCCAAAGCCGCACAACAGGCAATCGGCAGCGGCACTTGAGACCCTACCGGCCGAACAGCGGAGGCTGGATCTCTTCCGTCTCCGCCGGGACCGCCGGCTCCGGCTCGGGTTCGAACGCCTCGGATTCGAAGGCCTCGTCGGCGTGCGGATCGATCTCGTGGACGGTCTGCCGCTCGACGACAGGCGGCAGATAGACGAAGCGCGCCAGGCCGCGGTGGTACTGGATGCCCGGAGCGGCTTCGCGCGAGGCGCGGAGCTGGTTCAGCTTGGAGTCGAGGTCGTCCACGAAATGGAGGACCAGCGCCTCCGGGGTCATCGGCTCGACCGGCGAGGCGAACTCCTTCTTTCCCTGATGGGAGAGGACCAGGTGCTCCAGCAGGAGCTGGAGGTCCTCCGGGAAGCTTTCGATGGCCCGGCAGCGGTCGCGCAGCAGGTCGCGGCCGATCACCACGTGGCCGATGAGCCGCCCTTCGAGCGTGTAGTCGTTGGCCGGCATGGCCCCGAGCTCGCGCAGCTTGCCGAGGTCGTGGAAGAGCACGCCCAGGACCACCAGGTCGCGGTCCACGTCCTGGTAGTGCTCGCAGATGCGCACCGCCAGCTCGGCCATCGAGACCACGTGCTCCAGAAGACCGCCGCGGTAGGCGTGGTGCATGGACTTGGCCGCCGGGTGCTCGCGCAGCTCGACGCCATGCAGATCCAGGGTCTCGCGGGCCAGGCGGCGGAGGATCGGACGGTCCACCTTCTCCTCCAACAGCCGGGTCAGTCGCCGCCAGAGATCGCCGATGTCCTCACGGGTGGACGGAATGAGGAGAGATTCGTCGAAGCCGCGGCGCCGATCGTCCTCCGTCGTCTCCCGGCAATTGTCGATGCTGAGCTGGAGCTGGTCGCGGTAGCTCTTGACCGAGCCGCTGAGCGCCACGAAGCGGTGGGTCTCGAAATTGCCGTGCATGGCCGGGCTGTCCGCCCAGATCTTGGCCACCATGGAGCCGCTCGCGTCGGCGACCTCCAGATCGTAGTAGGCCTTGCCGTTGCGGTCCTCGCGGCGTTCTTTCTTGGTGAGCAGAGCGTAGCCCTGGACGGCGTCGCCGCTCTCCCAGGTCCGGATCGGTGCGTTGCGCTTCATGACCGAGGGGCATCATACCGCAACGCCTCCAGGGAAGACCCATGGCACCTGCCGTGCAAGGCGGCCTTTCGTGAGATATCGTCCAGCCATGCGTGCGAAGTTGTACCCGTTGCCCGCTGTCCGTCTTTCCCTCGTTCTCTCCCTCGTCCTCCTGGCGTTTCCGGCGGCGGCGCAGCCTCCCTCCGAGGCGCTCGGCGAGGATCCGACGCTGTGGCCGGAGTCGCAGCGGTCCTTTTTTCAGGACGGTCCCGGCCTGCTGATGACGGCGGAGCAGCGCACCGAGCTGCGGACCCTCAATCCCGACGCGCGCGAGCGCGTCATCCAGGACTTCCTGGAGAAGGACCCGATCCCGGAGACTCGGGAGAACGAGCTGACCGAGGCGATCGACCGGCGGCGGCGGCTCGCCGATGGCGAGATCACCGCGCCGAGCGATGCCCGCTGGCAGCTCCTCTTCCTGAACGGCAAGCCCACCGAGAAGATGGTCGTCGACTGCGGCCAGGCGTTCAAGCCCATGGAGGTCTGGACCTACCCGGCGCGCGGCATCGACCCGGCCACCGGCAAGCCGCTGGAGCGCAATCTCGTCGTCTACCTCTCCGGCCCCGGCGAGCCGTTCCAGCTCTGGCTCCCCAGCGACTCCAAGCGGGTGCTCTACATCCCGCAGATGGAGTACTGGCTGATGCAGTGGGAGGAGCTGCGCGGCCGCATCCAGGCCGCGCGCTTCGACCTCCAGACCTGCCGGGAGACGACGCGCAAGATCGACCTCGCCACCGGCGTCCCCGGACTGACCGGCGCCAAGGACAACGGCGGGTTCAAGGTGAAGCCGATCGACAACTCCTCCTTCCTGGAGGCGCCGCGCGATCTGGCGGCCTGGGCGAAGGCCGCCGCGAAGACGGACGTGCCGCCCGCGCCGCCGGCCGTGGACGTCCGCTCCTTCGAGCTCGCCTTCCCGGAGCGCGACGGCCAGCGGCTCCGGATGCACGCCCAGGTCGAGGTGGACCCTCAGGGGCTCGTGCTCACCCCCTCCGATCCGGACGGCGAGAAGGGCGTGCCGGTGTATGAGGTGGCGGTCCAGGGGGTCCTGGAGCAGGACGGCAAGCCGTTCGACGATTTCCGGCTCCGCTACCGGGTTCCCGAGCAGTACGCCCATCCCCTGTATCTGGCGATCGACCGCTCGGTGCGGCCCGGCCAGCCGTTCGTGCTGCGGCTGCGCATCACCGACCAGCGCGGCGAGGCCGAGACGCGCCTGGCCCGCGGTTTCGCGGCGCCGGCCAAGCCCACGCCCGGCGTCGCGCCCGTGAAGGCGGCGACCGGCGAGCTGGTGCCGGGGGACGTGAAGCAGGGCGAGGACGCCCTCGTCCTCCTGCCGCCGCCCGCGGACGTGGTCCTCGGCCTCTGGCGCGCCGAGGCCATCGTCACCGGCGAGCGCATCAAGAAGGTCATCTTCAAGGTGGATGGCGTCGAGCAGCTCATCCGCACCGCACCGCCGTTCTCGGCCGAGCTCCGGCTGTCGCGCTTCCCCACCGAGCAGGTGGTGCGCGCCGAGGGCTATGACGCCCAGGGCGAGCTGGTCGTCTCGGACGAGGTGATCATCAACCAGCCGCGCGGCGCTCTCGGCGTCTGGATCACCGATCCGCCCAAGGGGACGAAGGTGACCGGGAACCGGGCGAAGGTGCGCGCCGAGGTCATGGTCCCCGACGGCCGGCGGATCGAGACGCTGGAATTCCGCCTCAACGACCAGGTGGCGGCCTCGCTCACCAAGCCCCCCTGGCAGGCCGACCTGACGCTGCCGTCGGACGACGTGGTCTACGTCACCGCGGTGGCGATCCTCGACGACAGGACGCGTGCCGAGGCGGTGCGCTTCCTCCGCTCGCCCGAGTACGTCGAAGAGGTGGAGGTCAACCTCGTCGAGCTGTACGTGACGGTGACCGAGCGCAACAACCAGCTCGTCACCGGCCTGGCGCAGGATGACTTCGAGGTTCTCGAGGGGGGGAAGCGGCAGGAGATCTCGAAGTTCGAGCTGGTGGAGAACCGCCCGCTCACCATCGGGATGCTGCTCGACACCTCGGGCTCGATGGCGCAGTCGCTGGCCCAGGCGCAGAGCGCCGCGGCCGGGTTCCTGCGCAGCGTGTTGAAGCCGCGCGACAAAGCCTTCGCCGTGAGCTTCGCCTCGCGGACGCGCCTCGACATGCCGCCGACCGACGACGCCGAGGGGGTCGCCCTGGCCCTCTCCAGCCTGCAGGCGGTGGGCGACACCGCGCTCCACGACGCGATCGTCCACAGCCTCTACTACTTCCGGGGGATGACCGGGCAGCGCGCGCTGGTGCTCTTGTCGGACGGCGACGACAACGCGAGCTGGTTCAAGTACAACGACGCGCTCGACTATGCGCGGCGCAGCGGCGTCGCGATCTATCCGATCGGGTTCAACGTGCCGTCGCTGGGCGGCCTCCGCGGCAAGCTGGAGCAGCTCGCTCTGGAGACCGGGGGCCGGGTGTTCTACGCCAACAAGCCCGAGGAGCTCCCCGGCGTCTACGCCCAGATCGAAAAGGAGCTGCGCAGCCGCTATCTGCTGACCTACAACGCCTCGTCGAGCATGGGGCCGTCGGGCGCGCGGGCGGTCGAGGTGAAGGTCAAGAAGGGCTACAAGACGAGGGTGTCGCGGGGCGTCTATCCATAACGAGAGGAGGTCTTCCATGCAGCGCGTCCGACTTGCTGTTGCATCCGCTCTCCTCTTCCTCGCCGCCCTCCCGGCGGTCGCGGCGGAGCCCGATCCTCTTCTCTGGCCGGAGGCGCAGCGGGCGTTCTGGCAGGACGGCCCGGGCCTGCTGCTCACCGAGGAGCAGCGCGGGGCCTTCCTGGTGCTCGACGAGACCGGGCGCGAGGCGTTCCTCCGCGACTTTCTGGCCAGGGACCCGGCCCCGGACACCCCGAGGAACGAGCTGCGCGAGGGGATCGAGCGCCGCCAGCGGCTCGCCGCCCTGGAGACCGACTCGCCGCTCGACGTCCGCGCCCGGCTCCTGTTCCTCCAGGGACCTCCGGACGCCCGCGAGGTCATCGACTGCGGGATCTTCAAGCCGCTGGAGCTCTGGACCTACGGCGCCCCGCCGGAGCGGACGATGCAGCTCGTCCTCTACCAGCCCCAGGCCCATGAGCCGTTCCGCCTCTGGACACCCATCGATTCCAAGAAGGTCCTCTACACCCCCGAGGCCCTGCGCTGGGTCGAGGACTTCGACGAGCTGCGGATGCGCGGCAAGCGCGTCGACCGCTTCTTCTGCCCGGATTCCAAGAAGGTCGACGCCGCGACCGGTGTCGTGGGGCTGCGCGGCGCGGTGATCGCCAGCATCGAGCGGACCGGCTCGGACGGCACGATCGATCCGTCCAAGGGCAAGGACTACTACTGGTCCAACCCCAAGGACCGCACCGCGATGCTCGGGCCGCCGGCCGATCTCGCCGCCTGGGCGCGGAAGGCGGCGGCCACGCGGCTGCCCGCGGATGTGGAGACCCTGGAGATCGACCAGCTGGATTTCGACTTCCCCTCCCGCGACGGGCAGCGGCTGGTGGCCCGCGGTCTCGTCGCCGTCCGCGGTGCCGGGGAGCAGGGGCTGACCGTCGTCGAGATGGACGGCAAGCCGCGCGTCCGCCTGCTGATCGAGGGGGTGATCGAGCTGGGTCCCCAGATCTTCGAGCGATTCCGCGTCCGCTACCGGGTGCCTGTCCCGGCCGCCGGAGACTCCATTCCCCTGGTCTTCGAAAAAGCGCTCCGCCCCGGCCAGCGGTTCCTGCTCCGCCTGCGGGTGGTCGACGAAGGGGGCGGCAAGGCCCAGGCGCTGCTGACCCGCGCTCTGGAAGTGCCCCGCGATCCGGTCTCCCGCCTGGGAGCCCAGGTGGCGCAGGCCCAGGCGGGCGAGAGCCTGCCGCCGGGATTGGGCGGCCGGGACTCGCTGCTCCTCCTGCCCCCGGTCGGCGAGGTGATCGTCGGCACCTGGCGGGCCGAGGCCCTGGTGACCGGCGACCGCATCCAGAAGGTCGTCTTTCAGGTCGACGGCGAGCCGCAGCTCTCGCGCACCACCCCGCCGTTCTCCGCCGAGGTGCGCCTCGATCCGTTCCCCCGCGAGCAGTTGGTGCGCGCCGAAGGCTACGACGCGGACGGCAAGCTGGTGGCCGCCGACCAGGTCGTCCTCAACCAGGCGCGCGGCGTCTTCCGGGTGACGATCGAGGAGCCGCGGCGCGGGACTCATCCGACCGGCAAGGTGACGGCGCGGGCCCAGGTGGTGGTCCCGGAAGAGCAGAAGATCGATTCGGTCGAGGTCAAGCTCAACGACAGCGTCGTGGCGCGGCTGACCGAGCCTCCCTGGCAGGCGCAGATCGAGGTGCCGCCGGGCGAGGACACCGCCTGGCTCTCGTTCACCGCGCGCCTGGAGGACGGCACCCAGACCGAGGACGTGCGCTTCCTCCGCGCGCCCGCCAACCTGGAGGAGATGGACGTCGACCTGGTGGAGCTCTACGTCTCGGTGACCGACTCCGCGGGCCGCTTCCTGCGCGATCTCGAAGCCAAGGACTTCAAGGTGCTGGAGGAAGGGAAGGAGCAGACCCTCTCCCGCTTCGAGATCGTGGAGAGCTTCCCGATCACCCTCGGTTTCATCATCGACACCTCGACCTCGATGGCCGACTCGCTGGCCGAGTCGCAACGCGCGGCGGAGCAGCTCCTGGCCCAGCTCATGACGCCGCGCGACCGCGCGTTCGCTGTGGGCTTCTCGAGCATCCCCTACGTCGTGATCCCGCCGACCGACGACGCCGAGGGGGTCGCCCAGTCGCTGGAGGGGCTGAAGGCGATGGGGCGGACCGCGCTCTACGACGCGCTGATCACCGGCCTGTACTACTTCCGGAACACCAAGGGGCAGCGCGCCATGATCCTGCTCACCGACGGCGACGACACGGGGAGCAACAGCTCGTGGGAGCAGGCCCTGGAGTACACGCGCCGGAGCGGCGTGGTGGTCTATCCCATCGGCTTAGGCGTCGGGGTCCTGCGCGTCAGCGCCCGCTCGAAGCTCGAAGCCCTGGCCGACGCGACCGGAGGCCGGGTCTTCTTCATCAGCCAGGCCGCCGAGCTGGCCGGGGTCTACCGCCAGATCGAGGACGAGCTGCGCAGCCGCTACTACCTGGCGTTCAACTCGAACCGCAAGGCGGACGCCACGGGTTTCCGGCCGATCGAGGTGCAGGTGCGGAAGGGGCGGGCGCGGACGGCGCAGGGGTATTACCCGTAGCCCCCCGGGAAGCTTCCCGCCCCCTCCGTGGTTACCAAGAGTGGCATGCGTCGCCTTTGCGCCACTCTCGCCCTTGTTCCCCTCGTCCTCCTGGCCAGCCGGCCGGGTGGGACCGCCACGCCGCCGGGGCAGATCCAGCTCCAGCGGCTCAACCGGTCCTACAGCGAGATCGCTCCGGACATTCTGCCGGTCGTCGAAGGGCCGCTGACCGTGCGCCTCTCGTCGCCGCGCAACCAGATCACCGTGCGGAACCACCTGCTGCGCCTGGAGCCGGGATCGGGCGGGAGCCACAGCGCCGATCTGAGCATCGAGTTCCAGGGCAAGGGGTGGCTGGTCGCCGACGTCGAGGCCGGGCCGATGGCCACGCGGCTGCAGGACGAGGTCCTGGTGCCGCCCCAGGTCGCGAAGATCCAGGGGCGGGTGCGCATCCGCCGGGTGCAGGGCGGCTATGGGATCACTCCGGAGCAGCTCCCGGAGAAGCTCGGCGTCCGCATCCAGAGCGGGATCGGGCGGCAGCTGGTGAACGTCTGCGACGGCGCGTCCATCCTCCTGGCCCTGGACTGCCCGTCGCTCGAGAAGTCGCTGTCGCGCGCGGTCATCCCGCTGCCGGCGGCTGGTGAGGAGTTCCTGCTGGAGGATACCGAGCTGACCGCCGTGGAGCGCGGCCAGATCGACAGCTATCTTCTGGGCCAGTCGGCGGGACAGGGGAGCTGAGCGCCATGCCGTTCCGCCTCCGAGAGAGCCCGGTCACCGCCGTGCTCCTTTTCGCCATCGCGGTCCTCTTCCTTCTGGAAACCTGGGCCGGCGGATCGACCAACCAGCAGGTGCTCTACGCCCTCGGCGCCAACGAGCCGCACTCCGTGCTCCAGCAGGGCCAGTGGTGGCGGCTCTTCGCCAGCATGTTCCTGCACATCGGCTTCGCCCACGTGCTGCTCAACGGCTGGGCTCTCTATCAACTCGGGTCGCTCTACGAGCTGGCGGTGGGGTCCTTCCGCATGCTGATGGTCTACCTCGCCAGCGGCCTGGCGGGATCGGTGGCCAGCGTGTTGTGGCGGGACGAAGGGCTGAGCGCGGGCGCCTCGGGGGCGATCTTCGGCCTGCTCGGCGCCATGATCGCGTTCCTGCTGCGCCGGCGCGACCGCCTGACGCCGTACGCGAAATCGCTGCTCGGCCAGCTCGTCGTCTGGGCGGGTATCAACGTCTTCTTCGGCTTCAGCATTGGAGCCATCGACAATGCCGCCCACCTGGGGGGCTGCGCGGCCGGGTTCCTGATGGGGCTCCTCCTGCGCGGCCGCGAGCCCGAGAGGCGGCCGGTCGAGGCCCCGGTCTGATTCTGATACAGTGAAAATTCCGCCCGCTGGAGATTTCTTCGGCGGCGCACCCTCTCAATTCCTTTGGAGGCTGATTCATGGCTGCACGACGGATGATCAACCGTCTCTACTACTTCACGATCGAGGATGAGAGCATCCTCGCCGAGTCCTTCGCCCAGCTCGAGAAGGACGTCTACGCCATCACCTACAAGGTCGTGGGCACCGAGGACGTCTTCGTCACCACGAGCGAGACCAAGGACGCCCTGGACCGCCACGACATCCCCTACAACCTCCTCGCCGAGGAGGACGGGGCGCGCATCTCGGTCTTCCACTCGCCGCTGTCGCGCGAGGAGCTGGGCGACTACGAGGACGCGGTCAAGGCCCTCGCCCTGGCCTGGCGCGCCATCGCCGTGGCCTGCGTGGGCGTCAACGGCGAGTCGAACCTCGGATTCGACCTGAGCGCCGGCGGAGCCAAGAGCTTCACCTACTTCACCGCGCCCGCGGGCCACACCTTCATCTGGCGCCTGTTCCGCGAGCGCGACGAAGCCGTCGACTTCGTCACCAAGCTGACGGCCGGCGACAAGAAGGCGATCGAGTGGGCGGAGTCGATCCCGCTCAACTCCTCCAAGGATCTCAAGTCGTACCACTGAGGCCGCCTCTGAACAGCAACAGCTTCCTCCCTCTCCTCGAGCCCACCTACAGCGTCTCCCAGCTCTGCGGGGAGGTGCGCGACGTGCTGGGCCAGGCATTCCCCACGGTCTGGGTGGCGGGCGAGGCGCAGCGCGTCCGTCCCAGCGCGCGGGGGCACCTCTATTTCGAGCTGGTGGAGAAGGGGGAGCGGGACGAGATCGTCGGCAAGCTCGACGCGGTCGTCTGGAAAGGGGATTGGCTGAAGGTGCAGCGGGCGCTCTCCGCCACCGGGCAGAAGCTCGGCGAGGGGATGCAGATCCGCTGCCGCGGCAGCCTCGACTTCTACGGCCCGGGCGGCCGGCTTCAGCTCTGCATCCGCGAGATCGATCCGACCTTCACCCTGGGCCTTCTGGAGATCCGGCGGCGCGAGACCCTGGCGGCGCTCTCCGCGGCAGGCCTCCTGGAGCGCAACCGCTCGGTGCCGCTCTCGGAGCTGCCGTTCACCCTGGCGCTCATCACCTCGCACGGCAGCGCGGCGTTCCACGACTTCCTCTCGGGGCTCGCCGAGAGCGGCTACGGCTTCCGCGTCCTCTTCGTCCACGCCTCGGTGCAGGGTCGCGAGGCGGAGCGGGAAGTGGTCTCGGCCCTGGCGTCCCTCCAGGGGCTGCCGATCGACTGCGCGGTGCTCATCCGCGGCGGCGGCTCGCGGAGCGACCTCGCCGTGTTCGACAGCCGGGCCATCGCCGAAGCGATCGCCCAGGCGCCCTTCCCGGTGCTCGCCGGGCTCGGGCACGAGATCGACACCGCGATCGCCGACCTGGTGGCGCACGCCTCGTTCAAGACCCCGACCAAGGTGGCCGAGTTCCTGGTGGAGCGGATCGCCCGCCAGGAGCTGGCGGTCGACGAGCTGCGCCGCCGGCTGCTGCGCGAAGCCGAGGAGCCGCTGCGCGCGGCCCGCGAGGCGCTGGGCCGGGCGGAGCGCGGCGTCGAGATGGCGCGGATGCGCCTCACCGCGGCCGGCCATCGCATCGAAGAGACGGCGCGCGCCCTCGGCCGCCTCGGCAGGAGCGCTCTGCGCCGGGCCGAGCGGCGAAGCGACGAGCTGCGCATCCGGCTGGCCGGCCAGACGCCGCGACTCGTCGAGGGCGGCGAGCGCGAAAGAACCCGTCTCGGCGGGCGGATCGCCGCGTCCGCGCGCAGCCGTCTGCGGGAGACCGCGGCCACGTTCCAGGGCCTGGAGCGCCTCTGCGCCCAGATCGCTCCGGAGCGGACCCTGGAGCGCGGCTACAGCATCACGCGCACCGCCGCGGGAGCGGTGGTGCGGCACCCCGGCCAGGTCGCGGCCGGAGAGACCGTCGTCACGCAGCTCTCGGGAGGGAGCATCAGGAGCCGAGTGGAGGAATCATGAGCGAGACCGTGCAGAACACCCTTGAGACGGAGACCCCGAGCTTCCGGGCGGCGATGGACGAGCTCGAAGGCATCCTCGAACGGATCGAGGGCGAAGAGGTCGACATCGACCGTCTCGCGGAAGAGCTCCGCCGCGCCGCCTGGCTCCTGGAGCTCTGCCGCGGCAAGATCCGCAAAGCCGAAGTCGAAGTCACCCAGATCGTCCAGAGCCTGGAAAAAGACGAGGACGAATAGGGCGCCCAAGCCCGTGCGGAAAAAAGCCGGGGGCGTCATCCCCCTTGTCCCGGGAGCGGCTCCCCTTCCGGGGTGCGCCATCTCCCGAACGAGGGCGAGAGCTCCCCTCGTCCCATCTCTCACGCCCCCCGCGGCGGGCGTCCTCTCCCTGCCCAGCGGCTTTACTCCCCTCGCCGCGTACGTTTCTCCCCTCGCCAGGGGAGCTGTTCCCCTCACCAGGGGAGCCATGTACGCCGCCAGGGGAATAACACCTGCATCGGCAGCCAAAGCATGCGCGCCATCCGCGATCTGATAATGCATGAGGATCGCCATGCAGTCAAGATGTGTCTTGACCGATCTGCATTCCATGCGCTAGTCTGCCTGCTGATTGGAGCCGCCTCTGCGCATCGGAGCGCTCGGGGTGAGTTCTCATGCTCTTTGACAAACGATGTACCGGGCAGGGGAGGACGGCGGCCTCCTCCTGCCCGGCCTTTCTTTGCTCACGCGGCGAACGCGCGCTGCGGAGGGAGTGATGTGGCGGTCAGGCCTTCTTCTCAGGGAACTTGAACCCGAGATAGGTCCCGGAGCTGATCCCCATCAGCGCCAGCAACTGTCCGTCAAAATCGGGCATTGCCAGGTTGACGTGGACCCGCACGATGAAGATGGTGGTGAGCACCAACGTCCAGATCACGATCTGGTAGCGGTGGAAGCTGATGCCGTCCTCGTCGGACAGGATGTCCCTCCAGAAGCTGTGGGTCGTCACCTGCTCCTCGGGCATCTGCGCGAGCTTTGCATCGATCTGCTGCAACGGCTGCATGTTGGCCTGGACGGCGGGATCGTTCGCGAGGAGGGTCCGGTTCGCCGCCTCCAGGGCAGCCTTTTGGGCCAGGAGATCCGGCTTCTGGGCGGCTTGGGTTTCTTTGGTGTCGTCGATCACCGCTCCGAGGACGGCGGTCGTGGCGCTGATGCCAATGAGGGCGAGAACCGAATTGCTGAGGCTCGAGTAACTCCCGGTGACCATCCAGATATAGAGAAAGGCGCCGATGACGAAGAAGAACCACCACGCCATCTGGCTGCGGCCGAGGCTCCACGCGGAGTCCAGGCCACGGTCGTGGAGAAGGGCGGTGCGATACGCCAGCAACAACAGGCTGGCGAGAAGCAGGGCCATGACGACGACAAACCTTGCGAGCCAGCCGGGGCGGATGACCTCGAGCTGGATCGACATCGGTGTGCTGATGGCGGTGCACCCTTCGGCGCAGCCGGCCATGCCCACGCTGACCTCGACGGTGCGCTTCTCGCGGCCTGCCCGGCTCAGGAGGAGGGCCCAGGTATCCTTCGAATCGTCGTTCCGTACGAGGTGGAATCGGAGCAAACGATAGCCGAGCGGTTTATCCAGGCATCCCGTTTCCTTGCCGCTCGCCTTGTAATAGACGGCTGGAACGCCGGCGAGGGGGAGGCCGTTGAGGTAGAGCTGCAGCGGCTTCTTGGCTACCTGGGCGCTTTTTTCTAGGTCCTCGAACCCCTTCACATCCAGGGTGAGCCAGTCTCCCAGGTCGACCGTGTGCGGCTCGGTATTGATCCCGATCTCGGTCGTTGTGCCCACGCAGATGCTTTCGATCGAGGCTGAGGATGTGCCGCCCTGGTCCGGCCCTGCGCCATCCTTCTTGGCCGTGTCCTGCCCCGAGCCGCCGGACGCCGGCTTATCAGTCCCCTGGGTTGAGGGCGTTGTGGTCGACGTAGTGGTCGGGGGCTGCGTACCGGTGGATGTTTGAGGGGCCTGGGCCGCTCCACGGAGCGGGAGGAGAAAGAAAATCAGCGGCAAGGTCAGCGAGCGAAGCTTTTTCATGAAGCCCTCCGCGTTAGGTGATCAATCTCTTTAGACGGACGTCCCAGACACTTTCCCGCCGTTTCCTCCGCAGGTAAAAGTCAAAGGATCTGGCGCTCTGGAAGCTGCGTCGCCGCGACGGAGCCCCAGTCTTCGTCTACCTTCTGATCGAGCACCAGTCGCGGGTGGACCGCTTCATGGCGGTGCGCCTGATGGCGTACATCGCCTTGCTGTATCAGGATCTTCTCAAGCAAGGAGAGCTGACTGCCGAGGGGCTCCTGCCGCTGGTGATCCCACTGGTGCTCTACAATGAGGAGATGGCGTGGTGGGCGCCGGAGGAGCTGGCGGACCTGATCGACCAGAAGCATTGAGCCTGGAGGAGTTCGAAGCCATGCTGGAAAAAGAGTCGAGGAGTGGAACCGAGAGCTCCGGGAAGAAGGGCGTCAAGAAGGAGAGGCCCTCTTCCTGATGAGGTTGCTCGAGCGTCCTGGTGGCCAGCCAACGCTGAAGGAGGATGTATGAGGCGGGTTCGCTACTCGGTGGCCATGAGTCTCGACGGGTATATCGCAGGGCCGAACGGGGAGTTCGACTGGATCGTCATGGATCCGGACATCGACTTCGGGGAGCTCTTCAAGGAGTTCGACACCCTCCTGATGGGCCGCAAGAGCTATGAAGCGGTGCGCCAGCAGGAGGGCGGCGGAGGGATGCCTGGCCTCGCGTCGTACGTGTTCTCGCGGACGCTGCGCCCGGAGGATTGTCCGGGCGTGACCTTGTCCGCGAATCTTCGGGAGACGGTGGCCGAGCTCAAGCAGGCGCCGGGAAAGGACATCTGGTTGTTCGGCGGCGGTTCCCTGTTCCGCAGCCTGCTCGAGCTCGGACTGGTGGACGCGGTCGAGGTCGCGGTCGTCCCGGTGCTCCTTGGAGGCGGGCTGCCTCTGCTGCCTTCGCCGGCAAAAACAGCGAAGCTCAGGCTCACGAAGCACCGGGTCTATGAGAAAACGGGCACGGTTTCGCTGGAATACGCGGTCCTCTGATCCCCCTAGAACGCCACCGTATCCGCCCGGCTCGCCATCGTGCCGGCGGGGTTGTGGTACGTGCGCTTCTTGCCGGTCGCCAGATCGGTGACCGTCAGGTCGAACTCGACGTCGGTGAGGGCGCCGTAGAAGACCCAGTAGTGGCCGTTGA
>Ga0126309_10000194_pt1 | contig 20733 bp, 20 predicted proteins | sample Plot56_FD_92541 | JGI IMG/M metagenome (GOLD analysis project Ga0126309, IMG submission 92541) | Serpentine soil microbial communities from UC McLaughlin Reserve, CA, USA - Plot56 | ecosystem: Environmental > Terrestrial > Soil > Grasslands | place: USA: UC McLaughlin Reserve, Lake County...
CACCGGCAGCCAAGACGAGACCGTGCGGCTGTGGGACGCAACGACGGGCCGGCCTCTCGCCGCGCTGCGCCTGGACGACTCCGTCATCATGGCGCGCTTCAGCCGGGACGGCAGACGGATCGTCGCGCAGGGGGATACGTTCGCCGTCCGGGTCTGGGATGCGGCGACCCGGCGCGTGCTCCTGGAGCAGCCGGGTACCTTTGCGGACGACGTCAACGCCGAGAGCCTGTCGGACGACGGCAGCCGCGAGCTCTTCTCCTGGGAGGGAGACGAACGTGCAGTCCTCGCGACGGTGGGACCGAGCTCGCGACGCATTGCCATCTTCAAGGGACACCGCCGCGAGATCTGGAGCGCTGAGCTCGACCGCGAAGGACGCCGCGTCGTCACCGCCGGCGATGACGGATTCGCCAGGGTCTGGGAGGCGGAGAGCGGCCGGCTGCTCTCGGTCCTCGGGGGCCACAAGGGACCTCTCCTGCGAGCGACTTTCAGCCCGGACGGCCGGCTCATCCTCACCGCCGAGCGGGCCGGGACGATCCGGCTCTTCGAGTCCCGGTTCGAGAACCTCCTCCGCCTGGCCAGAGCGCGCCTGACGCGGTGAGGCCGGCGGAAGCCGGGGGTGAGGGCCTACACCTCCCCCAACCGCCGCACTGATGCGATCTTCTCGCGCGGGATGAAGAGATGGTCGTGCTTCTTCCAGACGCCGACCATGGACGCCCGCTGGACGTAGGCCTCTTTCGAGCGCCCCCCCTCGCCGTCGCGGTGGACGTCCGCATCGTGCAGGAAGATGCCGCGGTCGTCCTCGTCATCGCAACGGCCGATGACGATCTCCGAGCCGATCGTGTCCACGACCACGGTGATGCCGTGGAGTGGGCCTTTGCCCTGGTGGAACGTCCCCATCTCAGGAGGCCGCCGTGACCGGGCAGTGCTCCTCGAAGACCGCCACCAGATCGCCGGCCACGGCATCGGCGTTCCGCCCCTCGATGCGGTGGCGCGGCATGAAATAGACCAGCTCGCCGTCCTTGAAGAAAGCGATCGACGGGCTGGAGGGCGGGATGTCCTGCAGAAGCGCGCGGGCGCGCGCCGTCGCCTCGAGATCCTGTCCGGCGAAGACCGTGGCCACGCGGTCGGGCCGCTTGCCGTTCTGCAGCGCCTGGCGGATGCCCGGACGCGCCATGCCCGCGGCGCAGCCGCAGACCGAGTTGACCACCAGCATCGCGGTCCCGTTCTTCTCCGCCATGAAGGCGTCCACGTCCTGAGCCGTCCGCAATTCCTTGACACCAGCGCTCGTCAGCTCCTCGCGCATCGGCCGGACCAGCATTTCACTATAGGGCACTTGAGCACCTCCTTGAATTGAGTCGATCTATTCTAACGCCGAAAGCCGGGGCCGGGTTGGCGCCTGGCTGGCTTCTTGCTATCTAGGAACCGGCTTCCGGTGTCCAACCTTCCCGCGAGCGAGAGGGAGATATCTCATGATCCGTCCACAAGCCACCCTGCTGCCCACCACCGCGCTCCTCCTGCTTCCCCTGATGGCTCTGCTCGGAGGCGCCTGCCGCCCCTCGGAGCCCGAAGGGGAGACCGCGGCGCCGTCCGCCCCCGAGACCGCCGCCCCGGCACCCGCTCCGGCTCCGCAGCCGGTTCCACCGCCCGCGACGGAGCCTCCGACGAGCGATCTGGGAACCGACCTGGCGCCACCGACCGAGCCCGCCGCGTCCAGTGCACCCCGAACCGGACCCGCCGCCGACCTGCCGCGGGACCGGCCGCTGCGCGCCGGCTTCCTGATCGTCGACGGGGTCTACAACACCGAGCTCGCGGCGCCGTACGACGTGCTCCAGCATACGGTGTTTCACACCAAGCCCGGCATCGAGGTGTTCACCGTCTCGCCGGACGGCCAGCCGCTGACCACGTTCGAGGGGATCCGCATCGCCCCGCGCTACTCGTTCGCCAACGCCCCGCCGATCGACATCCTGGTCGTGCCGAGCGCCCGCGGCAGCCTGGACAAGGACCTGCAGAACCAGGCGCTGATCGATTGGGTGCGGCGGGTGGCCGGCCAGGCGCGCCACGTGGTGTCCCTCTGCGACGGCGCCTTCGTCCTGGGCAAGGCCGGGCTGCTCGAGGGCGTGCCGGCGACCACGTTCCCCGAGGACTACGACCGCCTCGTGCAGATGTTCCCCAAGGTTGATCTGCGCGTCAACGTGAGCTTCGTGGACAGCGGCAAGATCCTCACCTCCCAGGGGGGAGCGCGGAGCTACGACGTGGCCATGTACCTGGTGGACAAGCTCTATGGACAGAACGTTGCGCAAGGGATCGGCAAGGGTCTGCTGATCCCCTGGCCGCCGGACCCGGACACCATGCCGCCGCGGTCGGTGGAGCCGGCGAAGGCGGCGCCGGAGGGAGCGCCCGCTCCCAGCCCCTAGCCCCGCAGCCGCTCCACGATCGGCTGGAGCTCCTCCAGGACCGCCGGGAGATTGAGGATTTCGACGCCCATGCCGGAGAGCAGGTTGGGTCCGAAGGAGCCCTCCTGCGGCTCGAAGCGCTGGACGACGCGGGCGCGCACGGAGACCGGCGAAGAATTCGGCGGACGGAGCTCGATCCGCACGGTCTCCTGCAGGCGGCCGGGATAGCGCGTCGAGACGAACAGGCCGCCATTGACGATGTCGCGCTGGTAGATCTCCAGAAACTCGCTGGCGCCAAGGAATCCCACGCTGAAGACACCACTTCCCCCCTCGGTGGGCCGCGCAGGCGGGGGCGCCGGCACCGTCTGGGTCGACGGCGTTGCCACGGCCGGTGGGGGCGGGCCCGGAGAGGGAAAAACGATCTGGTCCGGCCCGGTGGGGATCTCCTCGGTCTCCCCTGGGAGCACCGGGATCAGCTCGCGGACCAGGTCCTCCACGGCCAGGAAACGGACGCCCATGCCCGGCTGACTCATGCGCATCATGTCGCCGCGGATCTTGCGCGCGTGAGCGACCATGCCTTCGAGCATGAAGCCGCGGTCGCCTTCCAGAACCTCGATGCGCAGGCGCGTTCCGGGCGGCTGCGGGCTGTTCGTGGCGAGGAACATCCCCGTGGTCGAGATGTTGGTCGTATAGCCGGGATAGACGTGCGGCTCTCCGCGTTTCCAGAACTGTATCTGCACTCGGCGAGGTCGGCGGACGGCACGGCGGCGTGTCATGTGATCTCTATTTTACGGTGGATCACCCCATCCTCGCTCCGCCGCCTTGCGGCATGGCGTCCACCCCACTACGATTCGATTGCCATGGCGAGCGGGGTGACCATCGGAGAGCCGACCACGGACCTGATGACGGTCGCGGCCTGCGCGGAGCGCGGGGCGGTCCGCCTGGAGCGCCGCCCGCGGCCGGAGCCCGGCCCCGGCGAGATGCTCCTCGCCCTGCGCTGCGCCGGCCTGTGCGGGACCGATCTCTTCAAGATCCGCTACGGCACGGTGCCGCCGGGCACGGTTCTCGGGCACGAGGTGGTCGGTACGGTCGAGGCGCTCGGCGCGGGAGTGACCGGCTTCGCCCCGGGAGACCGGGTGGTGGTGCCGCACCACGTCGCCTGCGGCGAGTGCGCGCTCTGCCGGCGCGGCAGCGAGACGCTCTGCCCGGTCTTCCGTGAGAACCTGCTCTCCCCCGGCGGCTTCAGCGACCGCATGCTGGTCCGCGAGCGGGCCGTGCTCCGGGCCGCCTTCGGCCTCCCCGATCACGTGAGCGACGAGGCCGCCGTCTTCCTGGAGCCCGCCGCCTGCGTGCTGCGCGGCATCCGGCACGCCCGTCTCGCGGAGCTGGCGGTGCCCGCTCCCCCGGGAGGGCCTCCGGTCGCGGTCGTCCTGGGCGGCGGCAGCATGGGGCTCCTGCACGTTCTCGTCCTCCAGGTCCTCTTCCCGGACCTGCGGACCGTGGTCTCCGAGCCCCTGGAAGAGCGCCGGGCGCTGGCCCTGCGCCTGGGAGCCGCCGCGGCCGTCGCGCCGGAGGAGGCGGGTGCCGCGGTGGAGGCGCTGTCCGGAGGCCTGAGTGCCGACGTGGCCTTCGATACGGTCGGGGGGGTGGGCCCGCTCGACGCGGCGCTCGCCCTCACGCGCGAAGGGGGCACGGTGGTCCTCTTCGCGCACGCGCCCGGCTCCGGAGCCTCCTCGGAGCGCGCCGGCTTCGATCTCAACGCCTTCTTCAAATCGGAGAGGAAGCTGATCACCACCTATTCGAGCGCTCTGGCCGAGCAGCGGGAGATCTACCGGCTGCTGGCCACGCGCCGGCTCGATCCGTCGCCGCTCGTCACCCACCGGCTCCCCCTGTCCCGCCTCGCCGAGGGAATCGAGCTCTCCCGCGAGCGCCAGGCGCTCAAGGTCCTCCTGACACCCCGATGAGATCCATCCGGTGAACGACCAGCGGACCATCTTCCTCCTCGGCCCGGAGCGGGTGGAGCTCCGGCGCGTGCCGGTGCCCGAGCCCGGTCCGGGCGAGATCCTCGTCCGGATCGGCGCCGCCACCACCTGCGGCACCGACGTGAAGGTGCTGCGGCGCGGCGGCCATCCGCGCATGCTCGTGGCGCCGAGCCCGTTCGGCCACGAGATGGCCGGCACGATCGCGGCGATCGGTCCCGAGGTCGAACAATGGACGGTCGGCGACCGGGTGGTCGTGGCCAACTCCGCACCCTGCGGCGCCTGCGAGCAGTGCCAGCGGGGCCGGGAGAACCTCTGCGAGAACCTGCGCTATCTGAACGGCGCCTTCGCCGAGTACGTCCTGGTGCCGCGCCATTTCGCGGAGGTGAGCACCTATGCCATCCCCGCCGGGCTCCCCTTCGAGGTCGCCGCCCTGGCGGAGCCGCTCGCCTGCGTGCTGCACGGCCTGGAGGTCTGTCCCCTGGACGGCGCGGCGGACACGGTCGTCTACGGCGGCGGCCCGATCGGTCTGCTCTTCGTGAACCTCCTGGCGGACGCCGGGCATCACGTCGTCCTCGCCGATCCCAATCCGCAGCGGCTGGAGTCGGCCCGCCGGATGGGGGCGGCCGAGGCGGTGCTGGTGGGCCGGGACGGCGGCGAGGCCCCGCGGCTGCGCCGCCACGCCGGCCGGGGAGACGGCTTCGACCTCGCGATCGAGGCGACCGGCTCGCCGGTGGCCTGGGAGGACGCCCTGGCCTCGGTCCGCGCCGGCGGCACGGTCCTTCTCTTTGGCGGCTGCCGTCCGGGGACCGTGATCCCGCTCGACACCCACCGTCTTCATTATCTGGAGCTGACCGTGAAAGGGGCCTACCACCACCGCCCCGCCACCTTCCAGCGCGCCCTCGACCTCCTCGCCACCGGCCGCATCCGTTCGGCGGAGCTCCTCTCCGCCGAGCGCCCCCTCGAAGAGCTCGAAGGGGCGCTGCGCAGCATGATGCGGAAGGAGGCTCTCAAGGTGGTCATCCGGCCGTAGGGTTCGACCGTTATCGACGTCTCTGCCACACCCCGGGATCCCGCGCCAGGTGCACGATGGCGATCACGCGAATCTGGTTCGGCCGGAGACGAAAGAAGATGCCGTAGGGGAAACGCTTCACGAGCGCTCGCCGGACGTCTCGATAGACGACAGGGAAGAGCAGGGGCCGCTCCGCGAGGAGCTCGAGGGTCCGGCCGACAACCTCAAGAAAGGCGACCCCGAGCCCCGAAGTTTCTCGCTCGTACCACTGAGCCGCCTTCTGAGCCTCTTTCTCGGCCTGTGGGCTGACCGATAGAGGAGGAGGAGTCATAGTGTCGAGAGAATTCTCCGCTTGACCTCTTCCCAAGGAGAGCCGGCGTCCGGAGCGGCGTCATCGGCGGATATCCGCTCATCGAGGAGCTCCTGCTGCCAGGCGGGCAAAGTCGGCTGGGCCGGCTCCTGCTCGAGACGCTGCCAGATTGCTTCCGCAAGCTCCAGGCGCTCTTCAAGGGGGAGACGCATGACTTCCTGTTCGAGCTCGGTTCTGGTCATACCCGAGATTCTACACGCGGAGAGGGGAGCACAGCCTCGACAACGTTCCAACAACTAAGGAGGCGAAGCGAACGCCGGCGAGGCGCTTTGCAAAATATTCCCTCTAGCTTCCTGGTTCTACCTGTGTAGAATCTGGGGCAACATTCTAGGAAGAAGAGAAGAAGTTGGACCGAAGGCAGTTTCTCAGGACGTCCCTATTCGCAAGTGCCGGAGTGCTCTGCGCTCCGATGATCAACCGCGGACGGTTCCAGCTGTTCGCGGACGACACCACCGAATACTCCTCGCGCGCCATCGAGCTCGTCGGCCAGTCGACCGTGATCGACATGCTCAGCCTGTTCACCCTGGACTGGCCGAAGCTCTACGGCTGGCAGGATGCGCCGGCCACCTTCGGCGAGACCGAATTCCGCAAGCTCCAGGCCTCGGGGGTGACGGTCTTCCACCCGGCCGTGGACCCGCAGAGCGGCAAGCCGCGCGAGGCCGCGCTGCGCTGGACCTCGCGCTGGAACAACCTCCTGGGCGCCCATCCGAGCTGGCTGCAGCGGATCGACGGCACGGCCGACCTGAAGCGGGTCCGCGAAGAGAAGAAGATCGGCATCCTGGTCGGCTTCCAGAACTCGGAGCACTTCCAGTCGGTCGAGGACGTGGCGCTCTTCTACGGCCTGGGGCAACGGGTGTCGCAGCTCACCTACAACGCCTGCAACCGCCTGGGAGCGGGCTGCCAGGAGGCGCGTGACACCGGCCTGACCGAATACGGCGCCCGGATCGTCCAGGAGATGAACCGGCTGGGCATGGTGGTGGACATCTCCCACTGCTCGGACCGGACCTCTCTGGATGCCCTGGCGGTCTCGCGCAAGCCCGTCCTGGTCACGCACTCGAACTGCCGCGCGCTGGTGTCGCACCCGCGCTGCAAGTCCGACGCGGTGATCCGGCAGCTCGCGGCGCGCGGCGGGGTCATGGGAATCACCGTGATCCCCGCGTTCGTGCGCCAGGGCCAGCCCGCCCGCGTCGAGGACGTGCTGGCTCACTTCGATTACGTGACGCGCCTCGTCGGCGTGGAGCACGTGGGTCTCGGCAGCGACGCCGACCTCGACGCTATCGATCCGCGCACGAAGCGGACCCGCCCGCGCTACGTGGTCCGCGGGCTCCAGCACGCGCGGCGGACGTTCGACATCACCGAGGGTCTGCTGCGCCGAGGGTACCGCGATCAGCAGATCGAGCTGATCCTGGGAGGCAACTTCCAGCGGACCCTGACCGCAATCTGGGATGTGAAGCCGGCAGCTCCTGTGCCGGCTTGAAACAAAGTAGAACCTTTGAATGTTGTGGCGAATCGGAGCTATGGTTTCATGAGCAGCGAGATCCTTCTTCCTCTCCGTTCCTTCCCGGTCCAGGTTGCGCTCGTCGCTTCGCTCACCCTGTGCCTGGCCGCCACCTCGACGTACGCCCAGAGCCTCGCCGGCTCGAAAGCCTCGATGATTCGCCAGAATCGTCAAGCGAACCAGCACGACTACACCTTCATCCGCACCTCCGGTCAGCTCCGCGAGTTCGTCCGGCAGGGGCGGCTGGTGCGGCTCTCCGGAAACTCGAGCTACAAGGTCGTGGACGTTTCGTACCCGTATGCGCGGCCCGAGGTGAAGACCTTCATCGAGCGGCTGGCGGGCCAGTACCGGGACGCCTGCCGGGAGCCTCTCGTGGTGACCAGCCTGACGCGGCCCTCCACGCGCCAGCCGCGCAACGCCTCGCCGCTGTCGGTCCACCCCACCGGCATGGCCGCCGACTTTCGGGCCAGCAACCGTCCCGCCTGCCGCGCCTTTCTCGAAAAGACCCTGCTGACCCTGGAGTCGCGGGGTGTTCTCGAAGCGACCCGGGAGCATCATCCGCCGCACTATCACGTTTCGCTGTACCCCCAGTCATACACCCGGTACCTGGCCGGCAAGGGTGCGACCGCGCAGACCGCGGTCGCCAAAGCGGTGAACGGCAAGCGCTACCGCGTCGGCCGGGGCGACAGCCTCTGGACCATCGCCCAGCGCCACGGCACCAGCGTCGCCAGCCTGAAGAAGGTCAACGGCATGAGCTCGAGCCGCTTGAAGCCGGGGCAGGTGCTTTCGATTCCAGCGCGGTCGCGGTAGGAGAGAGCCCGCGCCCTCCGCCTCGCCTACCCAGAGATGAGCTTGAGGAGACCTTCCCGGAAGACTTGAAAGCTGCGGGAACGGTTTCGCGCCGGGTCCATGTGGACCGAAATCTCGCGGGCAGCCTTGATTTTCGAGAGACCGCCAGCATGGTATCCAGCCCGCTGGAGCTCCCGTTCGAGGGCCTCCCAGGTTCCTCCCCGGACCGCATCAGGATCTCGATAAGGCGCCTGCCAGGCCAGAGTGGGCGAAAGCCTCGGGTATGCGGAGCAAAGCGCCTCGACATCCCCCAGAAACCAAGCTTCGAGCTCCTCGATGGCAAGGCGGGTGGAGACCTGGAACCTTCCGCCGGGGCCTCCTGATGATCGCGTGAGGAGCCCCGAGGCGCGGACCACGCTTTCCAGCACTTCCTTCTGGGGCAGACAGTCCCGGCCGTCGGCATCGGTCAGGATCAGAATCCTCCAGTTATCCGGCATCCACCGCGCGTAACCCCTCATGCGCTGCGGCAGCTTGGCGAGAAGGTCCATCTTCCCCCGATGGGAATAGATCGCGAAGCTGATCTCCGTGCCCAAAATCCTGGGCAAAAGGTGGCTCAGAGCCGCCTCGGCGGACCTCTCTTCGACGAGGGTTTCGAGATGCATGCGGGACGAGATTCTCAGGGCGCGAGCCGGCTCGCGATCTCCGCGTCGAAGTGCCCTTCGACCCAGAGGTCTCCAAGCAGCGCTCCTTCCGCCAGAAACTCGGAGATGCCGCGGATCTCGGAGGCACGGCGCGCCTGGGTCCACCCCTTCTCGTCCCGGGCGAGTGCCCAGACCTCCTCCGCTCTGAGGCCGTTGACGAAGAAGGGGGAATGGGTGCTGGTGAGGAGTTGGGTGCGGACGGATGCCTGACGGCACTCCTCGGCAAGCTCGTCCAGGAGGCGTGGGTGAAGATGACTTTCCGGCTCCTCGATTCCGATCAGCCGAGGAGGATCAGGGTCGTAGAGCAGCGTCAGGTACGTCAGAAGCTTCATGGTCCCCTCCGAGGCGAAGCGCGCAGGGATGGGATCAGCAAACGGAGCGTCCTTGACCAGGAGAGACAATCGACCATCCGGCGTGAGCTCTGTTCCGACGCGTTCGAGGCCGGGCACACACCGGACGAGAGCCGCGAGAATCGTTGCGAGCTGTTCCGGGTGTTGCTCCCCGAGGTACTCGATGACATTCGGGAGGTTGTCACCGCTGGCCGAGAGTCGCTCCTGCGGACCCGTCTCGGCCGCCGCTCGCCCGTCATCTGGGCTCAGAGCGGACAGGTGCCAGTCGGAAATGAAGCGCCGGAGAGCACCGATCCGTCGATATCTGTAGAGCTGGCCAAGGGTATTCACCGCGATCGCCTCGGGCGAGCTGAGCCGCTCCTCGGTTAGCTCGCCATGGGACTCGGCGGTCTCTCCATCCAGCACGACTCCGGCGCCGGACCGGAAATCGAGCAGCGAGGGAGAGCCCGCTGCGCTCAGCCACTCCCGTGCGACAAACGGTCCGCCAGTTCCTTCCTCGATTTCGAGGTGGTACGTGAGCAGAGGCAGACCGAGGCCTTCCCGATAGTCGAGCTCGATCACGATCGGTCCTTCGGTGCCGCGCGTCCGCAGCTCGCGGAACCTTCCTCGTTTGTCCCAGGCCTGCCGTAGACCGGAGGAGAAACACTCGGCAAGGAAGCCAAAGACATCGAGGATCGTGGATTTGCCGCTCCCATTCGGTCCCAGAAATGCGACCAGAGGCGTCAGGCTGACAAGATCCAGGCTCCGCAGCGCCCGGTACCGTTCCACGTGCAGACGCTCGATCCGAGGAGGTGATTGGGGCCGGGACTCTTCCATCGTAGGAGCAGTCTACTTTCAGACCCCAGCCACCCGATAGGCCTGAATCCTCTGTTGCAGCCCCTTGAGCTGCAGCTCCCCGAGCGGCTCGGTGGGAATCTCGCCGCCCAAGAGGCGCCAGGTCTCGGGGCCGAGCACCACGTCGCCGGGGCGGGCTACGTGCGACTCCAGGCGCGCCGCGACGTTCACCGTGTTGCCCAGCACGGTGTAGTCGACGCGCCGGTCGCTGCCGATGTCTCCCACCACCACGGGACCGCTGTTGAGACCCACGCGCGCGGCAAAGCCGGGAAGGCCCCGCGCCTGCCGTTCGGCGCTCCAGGCGGTCAGTCCCTGCTGGATCTCCACCGCGGCCCGCGCCGCCCGCAGGGCGTGATCCTGCTGCGGCACCGGGGCTCCGAAGAAGGCCATCACGCAGTCGCCGATGAACTTGTCGAGCGTGCCTCCGGCGCGGAAGATCGCCTCGACCGACAGATTGAGGAAGGCTCCCAGGAGCTCGGCCACGTCCTCCGGCCCCGAGCGCTCGCAGAAGGCGGTGAAGCCCACCAGGTCCGCGAAGAGCACCGTGGCCTGCACCAGCCGCGGCTTCCCCGCCGGCGCTCCGCCCCGCCGCAGGACCTCGTCGATCACTGCGGGCGAGTGATAGCGCTCCAGCCGTCCCCGCATCTCCCTCTCCTGCGCCGCCTGCCGGGCGTAACGGATGCGCTCCACGGCCACGGCCGCGTAGTTCGCCAGGGTGGTCAGGAAGTCGAGGTCACGCTCGACGAAGGCTCCCACCTGGAACGGCGAGTCGACCTGCATCACGCCGATGATCCGCTCGCCCGACCAGACCGGAACGCAGATCGCGGCCCGGATCTGGTGCAGCCGGATCGACTCGCCGCCGGAGAGCCGCTGGTCCGACTGGGCGTCGAAGGTCACGAGAGCCACCCGCTCGCGCATCACGGCGCGCAGCATGGTCCGCGACACCGGCACCTCGACGGACGGATGGAGCTCCACCCGGTCCTTGATCCGCATCAGCTCACAGACGAGCTCCCCCTGATCGTCCGAGAGCAGAATGAAACCGCGGTCCACCGGCAGCGCTTCGAACGCGATGTCGAGCACGCGGATGAGCACGTTGTCCACCGCATCGGCGTCGATGAGGATGCGCCCCAGGCGGGTGAGATACCCGAACATCCGATTGGCGTAGTCCAGATCCGATGCTTCGGCCGGCAGGGGTGCGGTCTTCTTGCCGGTGAGCCCGAAGGCCTCGGCGAAGTCGGACAGCGGCCGGACGATCGTCGCGTTCGTCAGGCTGGCCAGCGGCGCGGCCTCCTCTTCGGCCGCTTTGTCGTGGACATCGCGCACGTCGCGCGGCCGCTCCCGGCCGAGCGCGACGAGATCCTCCACGGCGAGCTCGAAGACGCCGATCCCCAGGCGGTCGCCCGTGTGCACGGGTGCCCTCTCGATCGGTCCCCGGTTGAGCTCCACCCCGTTGGTGCTCTTCAAGTCCTGGATGACCCAGCCGTTGGTCTCGCGGCGGATCTCCGCGTGGTAGCGCGACACGGAGACGTCGGGGAGGACGACGTCGTTGTCGCTCCCCCGCCCGAGGCGGATCCGGTCTCCGGTCAGGGTGTAGGTGCGTTCTTCGCCTTCGAGGGCGTAGCGCAGGCACAGCATCGGATGAACAACCTTCTATCTATTCGTAGATCGACCGCAAGATCCCTTCGCTCGCCGGCAGGTCGAAGCGGCCGGACTCGAAGAGCGTCCGGAACGCGGCCACCACCGTCGGGCAGAGCTGCGAGCCGGCCGAGCCGGTGATCTCGGCGGCGGCCCGCTCGCGCGGCAGCCCGGCCCGGTAGGGCCGGCTCGTGGTCATCGCGTCAAAGGTGTCCGCCACGGCGATGATCCGCGCCACCAGCGGCAGCTCGTCGTCGCGGAGACCGTCCGGATACCCCCGGCCGTCGATGCGCTCGTGGTGGTTGCGCACGCCGACCAGAACGCTCGGGTTGGCCAGGTGGGAGACGATCTCGGACCCGAAGACCGTGTGCTTCTTCATCAGCTCCGCCTCCTCGGAATCGAGCGGCGCGGGCTTCCCCAGGATGCGGTCGGGGACGCCGATCTTGCCGATGTCGTGGAGCGTGGCGGCGAGCCAGAGCTCCTTGAGCTGGCCGCGGCCGAGACCGAGCTCGGCGCCGAGCAGCATCGAGTAGCTGACCACCCGCCGCACGTGGCCGCCGGTGTACGGGTCCTTCTTGTCGAGCGTCTCGGCGAGCGCCGTCACCATCTTCAGGAACTGCCGCTCCTGCGCCTCATAGAGACGGGCGTTCTGGAGCGGCGGCGCGAGCAGGCCGGCGAACAGCGTCATGCGCTGCAGGTCCTCCTCCGTGAAACGGTCCCGCCCTACCGGATTGAGGAGCTGCAGCACGCCGATCACCGCGCCCCGCACGCGCAGCGGCACGGTGAGAATCGCCCGGGTGTGGAACCCTCGGGCATCGCCATGCCAGCGGGAGTCCGCGGCCACGTCGTTGACCAGCTCGGCCACCCCGGACTTGGCGACGCTGCCGACGATCCCATGCCCCGTCGGCACCCGCAGGTTGCGGATCTCGCCCGCGGCCTGGCCGCGCACGACGCGGAAGAACAGCTCCTGCGTCTCCTCGTCCAGCTCCCAGATCGAGCTGGTCTCGGCCTGGCAGACCTGCTCCGCGGTTTCCAGCGCCATCTCCAGCACGGTCGGCAGGTCGAGCGTGCCGGAGAGCTTGACCCCGATCTCCAGCAGCACCTCGTAGTCGGCCAGCCTCCTCACGGGATCGGACGGGCTCTCGAACGTGCGGATCTGTCTCTCGGCGATCATGGGTGGTCTTCCATTCGCTCAGGCGCTCAGCGTTTCGAGGTCGTGCAGGAGGTCCTCGACGGAGCGGTAGCGCTCCTCGGGCTCCTTGGCGAGGCAGCGCAGGATGAGCTGCTCCAGCTTCGGCGGGATCTCCGGCCAGTGGACGCGCGGCGGCACCGGCTGCTCGCGCAGGTGCTTGAGCATGATCTCCATGGCGTTCGCGCCCTGGAACGGCAGCGATCCGGCGAAGATCTCATAGAGCACCACGCCGCAGGAGTAGACGTCGGCGCGCGCGTCGACCTCCTGCCCCTGGAGCAGCTCGGGGGACAGATAGAGCGGCGTGCCGACGATCATCCCGGCCTGCGTCTGCCCCGGCTCCATCCGGTTGATCGGCCTCGCGATGCCAAAGTCCATCAGCTTCGCGTTGCCGTTGGGCTCCAGGATCAGGTTCTCCGGTTTGATGTCGCGGTGCAGGACGCCCACCGCGTGAGCCGCTGCGAGGCCGGCGCAGAGCTGCTTCGCCAGGCGCAGGCCGGCCGAGTACGGCAGGCGCTTCGTCTGGTCGAGCATGTAGCGCAGCGTGACGCCCCGCACGTACTCCATGGAGATGTAGGGGATGCCGTCGATCTCGCCGAAGTCGAACGTCCGCAGCACGTTCGGGTGCGTGATCTTGCGCGCCAGCTTGATCTCGCTCTTCAGCCGGTCGAGCTGCGTGCGGTCGACGAGCTGCTCCTTCTTGAGCATCTTCAAAGCGACCAGGTCGTCCAGCTCGCGGTCGCGCGCCTTGTAGACCACGCCCATGCCGCCGGCGCCCAAAACCGACAGGATCTCGAACCGCTGCCCCATGAGAGCGCCCGGCGCGATGCCGGACAGGGTGTGCCCGCCGGGCGGGGTGACGGCCTCGCGCCCGTCCGCGGTCAGGCCTCCGAGCCCGCCGAGCCCGCGCAGTCCGGTCAACCGCGCCGCGAGCGACGCGGTCATCGCGTACAGCGGCTGCGGAGTCAGCACCCCGCGCCGTTGGGCGAGCTGGTACCCCGCCTGCTCGAAGGCGCCGCGCAGCTCGTCGTGGACCTCGCGCGACAGGAGGAGCTCGCCCGGCGTGGCCTCGCGCAGCAGGGCGTCGATCTGCTGCACCGGCAGTCCCACGAGCGCCCGCTCCATCTCATTGTTGATCGTCACCGGCCCGGTCACCGTCCGGCCCGAGGCCAGCGCCACGGCGGGCGCCAGCTCCTCGGTGGACGGATCGCCGTCGGCATAGGCGGCGAGCACCTGGGCGGCCGCCTGCAGCGCCCGCCGGCCCCGCGAGTCGCCGATGAAGCTCGCCAGCACGCGGTGCCCGATGACCCCTTCGAGCTGCCCGCGCTGCGCGCCCACGGCCGTGGTCACCCGCTTCAGGTCCTCGGTGAGCTGATCCAGCGCGTCCTGGGGGCCGCCGTTGGCCGTGGCGCGGGCATAGCGGCGCAGGTCGATCCCCATCACCAGGATCTCGCGCGACTGCGGCCCGCCGACTATGGCGCGCCCTTGCGACGGCTCGGGCAGGTTGCGCGACAGCTCGGTCACGTAGGCCTCCATGTCCCGCTTCTCGCGCAGATCGGCGAGGAGCTCGTCGAAGGCGCGGGAGAGCCGTCCGACCTCGTCGGTCCGTCCCGTGGAGATCTTCGGATCGTAATCGCCCTGGCGCGCGGCCTCGGCGGCGGCGGCGAGCTGCCGCAACGGCGCGAGCGTCCGCCGCGCCAGGGCGAAGCCCAGCAGACCGCCGAGGAGGGCGGAGACCAGCCCCGCCAGGAGGAGGACCGTCTCGATCTCGCGGTAGGCGGACAGCTCCTTGCGTAGAGAGGCCAGGGCGATGGTCGCGCCCACCGGCCGGCCTTCGCCGGCGCCCAGCGGCGACACCACGGCCATCCAGGGCTCGCCGTCGAGCTCGATCTCGGTCTCTTCCGGCTTCTGGCCCGCCTGGAGAGCCCGCCCCAGCGCGTGATCGCGCGAGCCGATCGAGTCCGCCAGACTGCGCGCCGTCTTCTGCGGCAAGGTCGTGGCCACGATTTTCGGCCCCTCCTGCCCGAGGGAGACGAGGGCCACGTCGGTGCCGCTGACCTCCTGGATGCCGCGCGCCGACTGGTCGGTGATGGCGAGACCCGTCACCATGAAGCCGAGGAGCTGAAAGTCGGGGCTCTGGATGTGCACGATCGACGTGTCATAGAGCCGGCCGTTCTCTTCCCAGATCCCCACCACGTCGAGGTCGGCCAGAGCCTTCGCGACCAGAGGTCGGTGCGAGAGATCCTGCCCCGCGGCGTTCAGGCGGTCGGTCCGCGCGATCACCCGGCCCGTGGGATCGAGCAGGATCGCGAAGTCGAACCCCAGGTCCTGCTGCTTGGTGGTGAGCAGGTCGAGGATGGACGCGGTATCCATCTCACCCGAAGCCTGGGCGATGTACGCGGCCAGGTACGGGTCGCCCACCATCAGGCGCGAGATGAGCTTCAGCCGCTCGCGCGCCTGGCCCTGGACGATCTCCTGGACCGAGGACGAGCTGGCGAGCGCCTCGTGCGCCGCGTTCCGGGCGATCCGGCGGACGAGGAACGAGGTCACCGCCACCGCCGTGCCGACCGACAGCGCGATCAGCAGGAAGGTGACCAGGAAGACCCGCGTGCCCAGCGAGGGCCCGGTCTGGCGGTTAGGGTTGGTTGTAGCGGTCACGTCCCGACTGGAAATACGACTGTCCGACCTTGTTCAGATGTGGCGGCACGCGCGGCCGCACCACTTCGACGCGAGCCTTCACCGGCGTCCCCTGGGGGACCTGGAGATCGGCCGTCCAGGGGTCCGCCTGCTCGTGCCAGACGCTCAGGCGCCCCGGCCCCTTCGGCACGCCGGACAGCATGAACGAGCCGTCCGGACCCGGCGAGGCGACATACGGCGTGCTCACCACGAGGAGATAGGCGACCATGTCATGGTGAACGTTGCAAAAGACCCGAACCACTCCGGGCTCGTTGAACCGCTGCTCCTTGCCCGGCCCCTTGCGATAGAACCCCAGATCGAAGGCGCTGCCGGGGGAGACCGAAAAAACGTTGTGGAGGATCGGGTCCTCGTTCTGGAAGCGCACCCGGGCGCCGCGCGGCACCACGAGCAGGCGGGGCATGAACTGCTTCTGGCGGGTCTTCATGAGGAGCGATGCCTCGGGCGGCCGCACGGCGGCCCCTCCGGCCGGCTCCCAGTAGACCACCGCCTGCCGTACGTCCGCCCCGCGCGCCGGTCCCTTGCCCCCCTTGGCCAGGAGCTGCACCGTGCCGCGGAGATCCTCTGCGCCGGCGGGGCCGGCGAGGAGGAGGAGCGCGAGGAGAAGCTCAGCTCCGCCAGCGCAGCGTCGCCAGAAACTCATTGTTCTCCCGCTCGGCCCCGTTGCCGAGAATAAACTTGTTGTCGGCGTACTCCAACGTCAGGTCGATCCCCTGGAAGATGCCGAGGCGCACTCCGGCGTCGATCTTGTCCCAATCCCAGGTGAGGCTGGGAGCGGGCGTCCCGCCGCGGGGATTCCGGAAGTCGTTGTCGAGCCTGGACCAGCGCACCGCCGGGGCGATCCAGGGGAAGAGCTGCCGGTCTCCCACCGCGATCCAGAGAGGCAGATCGAAGCGCCAGGCGACCTCGGCCTCGAGGCCGGTCCGCGGCAGGCCGGCGATCTCCTGATCGACGTACTGGGCGAAGAGCGACAGACCGCCCCAATAGAGCCAGACGTTCCCCCCCACCTCTTCCTTCTTGTCGCCGCGGATCGCCAGGGAGACGTCTTCGAAATGGCCTTCCGGTCCGTTCAGCAGGTCGAGGTCGCCGCCGTAGAACGTCCCCTCCAGCTCGACGCGGTCGGCGAGGGTCCGCTGATACGACCAGACGAGCACGTCGACGCCGTTGCGCCCCGCCTCGTCGGCGAAGCGCACGCCCAGGCCGCCGCCGAGCTCCAGGTCGCCGTCCACGTCCAGATCCTCGACCTCGGCGTCATAGAGGATGACGATGCCGCTCTTCAAGTCCGGGTTCGCGTCCAGCGTGCTCCGGTCGGGCGTGCCGTTGTCGCCGGCCAGGGCGTTCGGGTCGCGCATGAACACCGGGTTCCCCGAGGTGGCCGAAAGCTTCGCGTAGACGTGGCGTCCGAGGCTCACTCCCAGCTCCGCGCCGGAGTCCTCGAACCGGTTGAAGGCGGTGGAGACCAGGCCATAGCTCTCCAGGTGGCGGTCGTCCTGGCGCTCGAGCTTGGGCATCTTGCCGATCTTCAGATAGACGCCCGTGCGCGGCGCGAGAGTCGCCGGCTCGGGCTCGACGCCGAAGCGGACCCAGGCCTCGTCCACGTCGGCTTTCTTGTCGGTGGAGGTGGGATTGCGGTCGTAGAGATCGATGAAATCGATCTTGCCGTGAGCCGCCAGGCCGTCGCCCCAGCTGGCGTCGAGGAGGAGCGTGAGGGCCGAGACCTCGAAGTGAGAGCCGGAATTGACCGTCTCCTCGAATCCCCGCACCACACTGTTCGGCGACGGATCGAAGTCGAAGGGCACCTGGAAGCGGTTCTCTTCGCTGTCCCGGTAATTGGCCTTGCCCTCCAGGCTGAAGTGGAAGCGCGGACGGAGGCTCTCCGCCTCTCCGCTGCTCTCGGCCTGCTCGGCTTGTTCGCCCTCTCCCTCCTGCGCCGCGGCGGACGCGGCGAGACAGAGAAAGAGGAGGACAGCGCACCACGTCTCACGGCTCCTGCTCTGCGCCATGCAGTCGACCTCCGAAAAACCCGTGGAACTACGCGAGTAGCTTAGAGGTTGCGCGGGGCGCAGTCAAAGCGTCCAGGTCGTGCGAGGTCTTCCGCGACAGGGCGAAATGGCGAAGAGAGGAAAAGAGGGGGGCAGAGGGCGGCGGACCGCCCCCTTTAAGCGTAGCGACGGCGGGCGCGCAGGCGCCGCGCCAGGAAGTAGGCGCCGGCCATCCAGAGCGGCACCGACAGGAAGCCGATCCGGATCGGCTGGCTCAGGAACGACTTCACCTTGGCTTTATCGATCTTGGGTCTGCTGATCTTGGGCATCGTGGTCTCCTCAGTGATCTCCTCGGTGTTCTCATCAAAAGCGGGTCGATCTGCGGCCGGGTGTCCTCTCCGGCCGGCTTTCGCTGCACTGAGAGAGTGCAATCGGAATGCCACTGGAGGGGGCCGGGTGCTTCCCGGGAGCGGTAGAATCGGCCCGGAGCGCCCGATCGTTTCATTTCTTTTTTCTTGAAGGGAGACGCCAAAGTGATTTCGTCTGAAGAATTCCGTATCGCCTTGCGGCACTTCCCTGCCGGGGTCACGATCGTGACGATCCGCGCGGGGGAACGGACCCACGGTCTCACGGTCTCGGCCTTCGCCTCGGTCTCCGCCGAGCCTCCGCTCATCGCCATCATCATCGAGAACCGCCACAAGGCCTATGCCCTCCTGGAGGAGCCGGGAGCGGTTTTCGCGGTCAATATCCTCGGAGAAGAGCAGTCCGAGCTGTCGAACCGCTTCGCCTGGGTCAAGGACGAGGACCGCTTCGAGCAGGGGGACTGGTCCGCGGCAGACACCGGAGCGCCCGTGCTGGTCGACGCGCTCGCCTGGCTCGACTGCCGGATCCACGCGCGCTATCCCGCGGGCTCGCACACGGTCTACATCGGCGAGGTGCACGCGAGCAACGTCCCCAAGCAGGAAGCCCCCCCGCTCATCTACTGGAACCGCGGCTACCGCAAGCTCCGGCTCCACGAAGAGCCACCGGCGTAGGCCCTCACCCCCGGCCCCTCTCCCGCAAGCGGGAGAGGGGTGCAGGACGGCCAGCTAGGGCTTCAGGACTCCGGCGAAGCGCAGCAGATCCGCCAGATCGAACTTGCCGCGCCGGCTGCCGGGCAGGCTCGGCTTCCACCCCGGGGTGCGCAGGATCGAGTCCTCGCTGCGCCGCACCAGCCCGATCAGGACCTCGGCGACGATGATGCTGCCGACCGGTCCCAGGTGCTGGCCACGGCCGAGGACGGCCGCCTCGGCCAGGATGTAGTACCAGAGCGGCGTGCGCTTGTGGAAGCCGGACTCCCGGAGAATCTGGGCCTGCTCCGCGCTCGCCGCCCCCGCGATGACCTGATCCGGCGTGAGCGCGGGGAGCGTCCACTTGGCCTGGACGGCCTTGGCGACCGCCTGTCCGGTGGGGATGCGCAGCAGATACCCGCGCAACAGGTTGCGCACCGCCAGACGCCCCTTGTCCCCAGGCTCCGGCGCTCCCGTCAGACCCTGCAGGTGGAACAGCGGCTCGACCAGCTTGGGATCGAGCCGGCGCGCTTTGTTGAAAGGCCCACCGGCCTCGACGAAGTTTTCCCACTCGATGATCCAGTTGTCCGGCAGGGTGTCGAAACCAACCCCGGGGCCGGGGCCGCCGCCCAGAGCGGTGAAGGTGAAGAGGAGGCCGAGAGTGGCGGGGACGGTGCCCGGCTCACCGCTCGTATTGAAGTTGAGGTTGAAGTCGTACTCCGCCCGCACCATGGTGTGGCCGAAGCGGTAGGCGGCCACGGCGTACTCCAGGGGCAGGAAGAACGGCTCGACGAACGCGTTATAGATGCGGTTGCCGTTCTTCAGGATGTCGCGCACGATGGCCGGATCGCAGACCCGCGGCAGGAAGTCGGCCAGCACGATGTGCTGATAGTGCTGGCGCAGGATCCTGCGCGCATGCCGGAAGGTCTCGCCCCGGTCGACCAGCGCGTTGTGAGCGCGCAGGAACGCCACCTGCAACTGGGCGACGATGGTGTTCTCGTCGTTGCGCGGGTCGCCGATCAGGGCGGCGCGGTCGTGCTCGATGCTGGCGCTCCGTCCTTCGCGCGGCACGTCGTTGTCGTCCCCCTTCCCCGGCGGGCGCAGGGTCGGCTTGGACGTTCCGTTGAGCGGCGTGACCTTTCCGATCTGCATCTTCGGCCCGTTGCGCGGCGCCGGTAAGCCGTAGACGTTGTCCAGGTCCAGGGTCGCGGTCCGCAGATTGCGGATACGGGTCCGGATGTCGGCGAGGGGGAGCGGAACGAGATTGGGATCGATCAACTGGTCCGCGGTCGCCGAGGCTGTCTCGAGCGTGACGTCGTGGTCCACAAACTGACCGAAGTAGGTGTAGGCCGCGGGGATCTTCGAATCCCCGCTGGCCGCGCCGCCGGTGTCGCGCATGGTCTGTCCGAGACGGACCAGATCGTCGCGCGTCGCGCGCGCTTCCGGCAGCAGGTTGCCGGGCTTCTTCTGGAGATCAGAGAACAGAAAATCGAAATCCTGCACGTCCGCCGGCAACGCTGCGGCGAACGCCAAAGGAACATCCGCGCTCCTCTCGGCGACGGTTTCCGTCGCATCCCGGAACGCATCCAGCGTGATCGTAGCTCCGTGAAGCAGACGAGGCATGATCTGGCATCCTCCCTTGAAGGACGAGGCTCTCCTCATTTGGGGACCTCGCCTTTCTATGACGGACGATCACCAAATATTTCAGATCTGCTTCAAGATTGAAGATTGGAAATTTTTCTATCGGCCAGCCCCCAGAACCCCGCCAGCAGCAACACCCCGACCCCGATACAGCCGAGCCACAGGACGTAGGGGCCGAACGCCTCGTAGATCCAGGTGCCCAGGAGCGGCGAGACCACGAAGGCTCCTTCGAAGGCGACGGTGAACAGGGCCATGTAGCGGCCCCGGCTCCTCTCCCCCGCCCGGTTGGCCACCACCCCGCCCAGGAGCGGCAGCGTCAGCATCTCCCCCACCGACCAGACCGCCACCGTGAGCGCCACGTAGAGGAAACCGCCGGCGACGCCGAAGGGCAGCAGCCCGAACCCCAGGCAGAAGACGAAGCTCCCCAGGGCGACCACCCGCAGAGGGCTCTTCGCCTGCAGGCGGTGGACGACGACCATTTCGAACAGCACGATGATCACCGTGTTGATGGAAAAGAGGAGGCCGATCCGCGCTTCCCCGAAGCCGTAGAGATCGCGCAGCGTCAGCGGATAGGTGCTGAGCATCTGGAACGTCACCGTGGCCAGCACGAAGACCAG
>Ga0126309_10000196_pt1 | contig 20665 bp, 14 predicted proteins | sample Plot56_FD_92541 | JGI IMG/M metagenome (GOLD analysis project Ga0126309, IMG submission 92541) | Serpentine soil microbial communities from UC McLaughlin Reserve, CA, USA - Plot56 | ecosystem: Environmental > Terrestrial > Soil > Grasslands | place: USA: UC McLaughlin Reserve, Lake County...
AGAACGTGCCGCGGGAGGGGAGGGCGGTGCTCACCGGCGTGCACCGCGGCTTCATGCCGTGGGACGGCGTCATGGCGCTCCACCTGCTGCGCCGCGAGACCGGACGCATTCCGCGCTTCCTGATCCACCCCTGCCTGATCAAGATGCCGTTCCTGGCCAACTACATGACCAAGCTCGGCGGCATCCTCGCCTGCCAGGAGAACGCCGACTGGGTGCTCGGCCAGGAGGGGCTGCTCGGCATGTTCCCCGAGGGGATCAACGGCGCCTTCACCCCGTACCGGGACGCCTACAAGCTCGGCCGCTTCGGCCGCGACGAGTACGTGAAGATGGCGCTGCGCAACCGGGCGCCGATCGTGCCGTTCGTCACCGTGGGGAGCGCCGAGATCTATCCCATCCTCTACCGGGTGAATTCGAAGCTGGTGCGGCGGGTCTTCGAATGGCCGTACCTGCCGATCACGCCGACCTTCCCGCTGCCGGGGCTGCCGCTGCCGTCGAAGTGGCACACGCGGTTCCTCGAGCCGATCCCGGTCCACGAAGAGCATCCGCCCGAGGCGGCGGACGACCCGGCCGTGGTGCGGGCGATCAGCGCCGAGGTGCGGGCGCGGATGGAGGCGGCGATCCGCGAGATGCTGGCCTTGCGGAAGTCGGTGTTCTACGGCTCGGTGTTCGCGGAGCCGCGGACCCCCGTGGTGCCGCCGGGGGCCGGTCCCCACAGCCGGGGGGTGTCGTGAGAGGGCTCGGCGCCCAGCTCCGGCGCCTGGCGTGGCTCGTCCGCGTGCTGGCCTCCCATCTCCTGGCGCATCAGCTCCGGAACGTCCTGCCCCGCTGGCCGTGGCTCGCGCGGCGGCTGCCGCCGGGCAACCTCTCGGGGCCGGAGCGCCTCAGCCGGATGTTCGAGGACCTGGGCGGCACCTTCCTGAAGCTCGGCCAGATGCTGGCCCTGCAGCCCGACATCCTGTCGCTGGAGTACTGCAACGCCCTGTTCAACCTGATGGACCGCGTGGCTCCCTTCCCCTATGACCAGGTGGAGAGGGTGTTCCGCGAGGATCTCGGCCGCACGCCGGACGAGATCTTCGACAGCTTCGACCGCAGGGCCGTGGCCACCGCCTCGATCGGCCAGGTGCACGTGGCATTCCTCGGCGGCCGCAAGATGGCGGTCAAGGTCCAGCGTCCCGCGGTGGACCGCGAGTTCGCCGGAGACATCCGCCTGATGACGGCGATGGTGGCCCTCATCCGGCGGCTGCGCCTCACCAGGTTCTACTGGATGCTCGAGCCGATGGGAGAGTTCATCGGCTGGACCCGCGAGGAGCTCGACTACCGCAACGAGGCGCGGTACATGGAGCGGCTGCGCCAGAACGCCGCGAGCAACCCGTTCGAGCACGTTCCCGCGGTGGAGGCGGCCTACACCACCCGCCGCATCCTGGTCGCCGAGTTCCTGGAGGGGGTCACCGTCCTCAACTACCTGCGGGCTCTCGAGAGCCGCGACGAGGTGATGATCCAGCGCCTCCGCGGCTGGGAGTTCGATCCCAACCGGTTCGCGCGCCACATGATCGACAACTTCCTGGGCGACGCCTTCCGCCATGGGATCTTCCATGCCGACCTCCATCCGGCGAACCTGATGATCCTCCCGGGCGACGTGGTCGGCTACATCGACTTCGGGATCACCGGCGTGATCAGCCACTACTCGCGGTACCACCTGGTGATGATGACCCTGGCCTATACGCGGGCCGATCCCGACGGGATGTGCGCCTCGTTCCTCAAGGTCTCGGAGAAGGGCGCTGGCGCGAACGTCGCGGCCTTCCACGACGGCCTCAAGCAGATGGCCGACACCTGGTACGAGCAGCAGGGAAAGCAGCGGAAGCTCCGCAAGAACTTCACCCTGGTGATGCTCGACATGCTGACCTTGTCGCGGGCGACCGGGATCTTCCCCGAGCGCGACGTCATCAAGTACATCCGGTCGGCGATCGCCATCGACGGCCTGATCACCCGCTTCGCGCCCGGCTTCAACGTCGGGCAGTACCTGGAGGAGGTGTGCGCCCGCGCCTTGCGCCAGGAGGCCCGGACCGGGCTCTTCGACACCGGCCGCATGGTCGACTGGACGAGCGCCAGCGCCCATCTGCTGCGCGACGGAGCGTTCCGGGCGGTGAGCGCGTTCGAGCGGCTCGCCCGGCGCGAGACCGTGCCGGGCCCGCCGCCCGGCCGTCTCCCGGAGCGCGAGGGCGCGCCGCGGCAGCGCGCCCTCCACGTCTCGGCCCTGGCCTGTTCTCTCTCGGTGCTGATGACCCTGACCGGGCAACCTCCCGAGCTGGGGATGAACCTGTTTACCGCGGAGGCCCTGCTCGTCGCGGCCTCCCTCGTAGTCCTGATCCGGACCATGCACAGTCTCGCCTGAAGAGCGGGCTGAAAGGAGCGGTCTGATGCGCGACCTGACGAAATCGATGATGAGCTTCTCGTGGGCGATGTCGATGTTCGGCATGAAACAGATGCTCGACCTGCTGAATCCACAGAACATGGGGCGGGCGGCCACGTCCTTCGAGGAGGTGACGCGGTCCACCGAATCGCAGCTCGGGTCGGTGACCCGGTCGACCTTCCAGGCCGGAGACCGGCTGCAGAGAGGGATGATCGACATGGCCTTCAGCCTGCTCGGCTGGGGCTCGTGGAATCCCAACGAGATGATGCGGATGGGGACGGACGCCGTGCAGCGGACGGCCCAGGCCAGCATGGACGTGATGCAGCAGTCGGCCCAGGCCATGGGGCAGGCGATGCCCGGCCGCGGCGGCTCGGGCTGGAACGGATCGTCGCAGCAGCGCGGCTGGGGAGGCTCGGGCGCGCAGCAGGGCGGCGGCTGGGGAGGCTCCGGCGCACAGCAGGGTGGCGGCTGGGGAAGCTCCGGCGTGCCGGGCGGTGATTGGGGAGCCTCCGGCGCACAGCAGGGTGGCGGTCGGGGAGGCTTCGGCGCCCAGCAGGGCGGCGGCTGGGCGAGTGGCTCGTCGGCCGGCACAGAGGACCAGTCCTCCGGCTGGGGGCCGATGCCACAGCAGGACTGCGGCTGCCAGAACCGGTAGCGCCGAGGCCAGGGGGGATGGACGGCCTTATGGGATCGCTGCTCGGGACCGCGTTGCGAATGCCGTTGTGGGGAGCGCAGCAGCTCGCCGGCTGGCTCACGCCCCGGCCTGCCGCGGAGCGTCCGCGCGAGTCCCAGCTCGCGGAGACGGTGACGCCTCTCGTCGAGAGCTTCACCGCCCAGATCCTGCCGCTGCTGCGGCCTGACGAGTTGGCCCGGCTGACCGCCGTGGCCGCCACGCATCCCCTGGAGACGTTCCGCTTCTTCCTGCCGACCCGCGACAGCATCCTCGCCTGGGGAGAGCTCGCCAACAAGACCGAGGTCTTCCTGCTGGTCCCGAGCGTGCCCTACCTGATCGGCGTCCCGACCTCGCCGCCGTTCGATCTGCTGGAGCTCGTCGCCCGGTCGTATGCGCTCGGTCCGTTCCCGGCGCTCTGGGCGATCGAGGGTCTCGGGCGCTCCTACAGCGATTTCTTCTGGGGCCCGGAAGCCCCGCCGCGGCAGCTCATGACCTCGGGCCAGGCGCTGGCGGTGCCGCCGTCGAGCCTGTTGATGTTGCATGCCGGCATCGGGCTCTCCGCCGCGGAGACCCTCCTCCGCCCCTATGACGCGGACGTGTCCGACGAGGAGCTCCGCCGCACCGTGCGCGAGATCCTGGTCCTGGACCGGGAGAATTCGCGGCCGGGCGACCTCGGCGCCGCCTACGAGTCGCTCGGGCTGGTGGCCCGCACCTTCCATCCTCCCCTGGTTGCGAGGATCGACCGGATCCTGCGCCAGGATGCGCCGGAGGCCGTGGGCTACTTCTGGCACGGCGTCGGGCGCGCCCTGTACTTCCAGCTGATCGGTCTCCTGCCGTGCGGCTCCGCGACCTGGCGCTCTTTCCAGATGGCGATGACCGAGCCGCCCGACGAGCTCGGGCGGAACAACGCCGTGGCCGGCTGCACCTGGGCGTTCGTCCTGGTGAACCAGCGCCAGCCCGCCATCGTGGCCGATCTGCTGTACGACCACGGAGAGGCCCTGCTCCTGGTCTCCGATGCCTTCTCCAACGGCGTGGCCTCGGCCGTGATGATGCGCACCGACACGACGCCCGGCGCGCCGTTCATTCAGACGTTCTTCGACTTCCAGCCGGGGGACGCGGCGACGCGGGTGCTCTGGGACCGCCTGGTGAAGGCGCCCGGAGAGATCGCGCTCCAGGTCCTCTATCCGATCCTCCGGCAGGCCGACCGCCTCGGCGAATTGTTCCAGTATCAGCCGATCCCGGTCCTGATCGAGCGTCTCCGGGAGAGCGCCGCATGATCCAGCCGCATCCCGGTCCGCTCTCTCCGGCGGAGAGGAAGGCGCGCCGGCGCGACGTGGAGCGCTGTTTCGCCGAGCACGCCCTGCTGCGGCGGCCCCACAGCCTCGGCCGCGGACCGGAGGCCGGCGAGGACTTCGGGCTCCGGCTGCGCGCGGCGCTCGCCGAGCTGGGGCCCGTGTTCACCGCGTTCGGGCGGTACCTCGCGACGCGCCCCGATCTCCTGCCGGCCGGCGACTGCCTGGAGCTGGCGGAGCTGTCGGACCGGGTGGAGCCCCTCCCCATCGGCGCCGTGCGGAGCCTCCTGGCGGACGAGCTGGGCGTGCCGAGAGCGGAGGAGGTGTTCGCGGAGATCGACGAGCCCTGTGCGTCGCGCCTCCTGGTCCAGGCGCACGCCGCCCGCCTGCACAACGGAGAGGCGGTGATCGTCCGGCTGGTCCGCCCGGCCCTGGAGGGGAGCCCCGCGGCCGATCTGGAGCTGCTGGACCTGTTGGCGGAGCTGCCGCTCGCCGGTGGCGCCGCGGACCGCCGGCTCGCCGAGGCGGTCGAGGACTTTCGCGAGGACCTGGCGGCCCGGCTCGACCTCGCCGTGGAGGCGGACCACCTGGAGCTCTTCGCCACGGACACGGCGGACCTCGGCTTCCTCCAGGTGCCGCGGGTCTGGCGGAACCTCTCGACCCCCCGGGTGCTCACGGTGGAGCGGCTCGGCGGCGCGACCCTGCGCGAGATCGCGGCGCTCGACCGCCGGAGCGCGGGCGGAGCGGACAGTCCCGACCTGCGGGACCTCGCCCGCCGCCTGTGCATCCTCTGGTTGCGGCAGGCGCTCCTGGGACGCGCCTTCCCGGTGGAGCCGCGGGCGGAGGACCTCCTGATCCTCCCGCGCGGGAGGATCGTGCTGGCCGGAGGGCCGTTCACCAAACCCCCATCCGCGGTGCAGGCCAACCTATGGAGCTACCTGGTCGCCGCGGCGAAACAGGACCCGGACGAGGCGTGCACGTCCCTGCTGCGGGAGATGATCGCCGGACCGGGAGCGAACGAGGAGCAGCTCCGCCTCCGTCTGCGTCAGGTCGTTCCGTTCCGCGACGGGTCCTGGAGCCTCGGCGGGGACAGCCTCGCCGAGCACCTGTTCGTGCACTGGCGGTTGGCCCGGGAGAGCGGATATCGCCCTCGGGCCGCCCTGCTGGCCTTCTGGCGCGGCCTCTTCTCGATCACCTCCGCCTCCCGGCAGCTCGCTCCGGAGCGGGACGCGCTGCACGAGGCGCTGCAGGAGGTCCGGCTGATCGCGAGCTTCGGCCAGGTCCGGGAGATGATGACGGCGCGCCAGCTCCAGGACAACCTCGAGCGGTACGCCCTGCTGGCCACCCAGCTCCCCCAGAAGCTCGACGAGATCCTGAGCCTCGGAACCACGGGCGTGCCGGCTCCGGCGCGCCCGGCCGTGGAGCCCGGCCGCGCGGAGCGCCGCGACCCCTGGAGCCTGGTCCTGACGTTCGTGCTGGCCCTCGCGGCGGTCACCCTGGTGGCGCGGCAGCTGACCGCGGCCGGCGCGTCCTGGGCGCAGCCGGTCGGAGCCGTGACGGCGCTCGTGCTGGGGCTGCTCCTCCTGCGGGGTCTGGGAGGGAGGGGCTGACATGGGCGGCAGGTCGGGGCTCGTCCGTGCCCTGGGCCAGATGGTGGTCTTGCCGTGGGTGACCTTCTCGTGGTTCCTGGGGAGCGTCACGCGGCTCATGCAAGGGATGCAACAGGCGGTCGACGGGAGCATCGAAGCGATGCCCGCCGATCTCGCCCGCCTGCGACAGTTCGATCCAACCGCCGCCGGCGCCCGCAGCATGGACGCCGCGGCCAATCCTCAGAAGGAGAGCGAAATGGGCAACAGAGACAGCGACTGCGGTACCGAGGAGTGCACATTGCGATTGATCGAGTACACACTCGTCTCGATCCGACGCGGTGACGAACGCATCCTCCACCATGGCCAGCGACTGGTCAGGACGTCCATGACCCAGTGCGAGTTCGATGCCGTGGTGATCGCCGAGTGGGTGGCGGAGCACGGCTTCCTTCCGGGGGAGGGGATCTACCTGCGCGTCTGTTCGCAGATCAAGTGCACCTGGGAGAAGCAGCCGCTCTATTACGAGGAGAGGCAGCTCGACATTCTCCAGCAGATCTCCAACAAGATCGGACCGGGGGTCATCGGCCCCGTCCCGTACGTCCGGCCCGACTAGCGTCGGGGGACCGGCGGATCGCAGAGCACCGGAGAGACGGGACCCGATCCCGTGGTGGAGCGGGTCCGTACGAAGGCAGGTAGACCAAATTCAGCAAGGAGGTCAGAGAGATGGCCATCGAATACAAACAGACCGTCGTTGGCGAGCTCGACAGGATCGCGCACGCGCTCGAGCAGGGGAAGGGCAATCACGCGGGCAGAGACGTCTCGCCGGCCGGCCCGTTCGAGAAATCCTTCGTCACCTACAGCGTGGGCAAGGGGACACTCGAGGAGCAAGACGGAGAGTTGTTCTTTATCGTCGACGGGATCCAGTACACCATCGACGGGCAGAGGGACGGCATCTACCAGGCGGTGTTCAAGGCCTGGTTCTCGAGCCCGCTCCAACTGCTCAAGCATCCCCATCGCCCTGAGCAGACCTTCGATGCGCCGAGCCCGGTGGAGGCGATCAAGAACGTCAACGACACCAAGGCGAAGTGGACGTTCCGCGACGGCAGCTACATCGCGGGTGTCGGCCCGGCGATCAGCTATATCGCGCCGCTCAAAAACGGCGGCGCCCAGTTCTGGGTCTCGGCCACGGCGTTTCTGACCAATGGCGGCGGCCGGTACGAGGGCTGCATCGGGCAGGAGACGTCGCTCGGCTCCACGTATTTCGAGAAACCGCCGCTCAGGTTCGAACCCGGGCTCAGCTTCCCGGCCCATGTGACGCACAGCTTCCGCGTCATCCTGGGCAAGGATCGCGGCAAGCTGCCCGAGGGAGTGGGAGGGAACAACCACGACGACGACGAGGCCGAGTTCAAGGCTGGCAAAGATTTATGAGGAACGGAGGCTCTGTCCCGGAGGCGACGGGCTCCGGGGGCGCGGCGGCTCCCGCGGGGGGCGCCGCATCCCTGCCGTTCCCATTGCCGCCGACTTTCCCGCCGGGGGTGAATCCGGAAACCTACCGGCTTGCGGAGGTGACCGATCTCCTCCGCAGGGCCGCGTATTTCTCCCTCTTCTCGGTCCATGACCCGCAGGCTCCGAACCAGGTGTACACCCTGCCCGGCAGCCCGAACGTCCTGGTCGGCCTGCAGGTCAACGAGAACACCCATCGCTTCGACGTGCGCGTCCTGGAGCCCGAGTGGGGGGGGCAGGGAGGCCTGCTCGCCTCCAACCGGGTCGGCCAGCTCGCCGCGCACGTGAACATCGATTGGCTGGTCATCCCGGAGGACTTCCACGCTGCGCCGGACCGCGTGCCCCCTCCCACGCCGCTCAACCCGATGCAGTCGCAGCGCTTCACCATGATGAACGGCTCGTTCACCTTCGTCGACCGCGACGGCAGCGGCATCCGCGGCTTCGGAGCCGGGCGGACCTTCCCGGGCCTCGCCGGCCAGGAGCCGGTCCTCTACATCGGCGCCAACATCGATGCCCTCGAAGGGTTCGGACGGCTCGAGGGACTGCAGGGCAACGTCGTGGTCAACGGCTACATCCGGCCGCCGCAGGACCTCTTCATCAACGTGATGCTGCGCGTCATGGACCCGGACGAGCGGCTGCTCACCGAGCAGCGGCTCGAGCCGCTGCAGCCGATCCCCGACCCGGACCCCACCAGCGTCTACATGACCTTCCTCGGCGAGCAGGACCCGAACGAGCCGACCACGCTCAACGCTGGGCCCGGAGGCCTGACCGGCTCCAGCGTCCACGAGCTCCTGCGGCTCGTCCATCTCAGCTTCGATCTCGGCAGGGACGACCTGGGGCTGCGCAGCAAGAGCCAGGTCGGCCCCGTGGTGGCGAAGCTCGCGGCGACCCTTCTGTTCAATCCGCTCGATCCGGCGACGCCGGGCACGGCGGAGACTCCGATTCCCTACCAGACCTGCTGCGGGGAGTTCTCCTTCCTCAATCAGTCGGGGGACGTGTTCGCCACCCTCGCCTCGAACATCGTGGAAGGGCGGGCCTTCCAGACCGCTCTCCCGGGAGCGCCCATGCCGGTCTTCCGGATGGTCGGCTTCGGTCCGTTCCTGCGCGGGACCGGCGCGTTCGAAGGGGTGACGGGCATGCTCTCGATGAACGGCGTCGTGAGCGTCTTCCCGCGGACGTTGTCGAACCTGTACATCTTCCGGCTCAACGATCCGGACGGCCGATTCCGCGCCGCGCTCCGGAACTCCTGGTCCTGATGGAGCCGCAGGGACGAGCCGGCCCGTGGGGAACCGGCGGCGCAACGGCCGCCGCGCCGGGGTTCGTCCCGGACCCCGCGGTCATCGACCAGGCGGAGGTCTACCTGGCGCGCGGCCTGGCGCTCAAGCGCTGGTGGGACCAGGGGGGCGTCGACGCGCCCCCCACCCGCAAGTTCCTCCTCACCCGCAGCTTCAACCAGCCGGCCGAGAGCTTCGGCTTCTTCGGCGAAGCGCCGGTCGAAGGTCGCGGCATGCCGGTGATGGGCAACTTCCAGGCCCTGCTCTACGACCGCCCGAAGTCGCCGCGGACCGATCAGGAGCGCGCGGCGCAGTGGATGCGCGACCAGATCCGCGAGTTCGTCCTGCACTACTTCATGCGGATCAGCTCCTTCGCCCTCCCCGAGGACCTCACCGACCAGGGGCGGTCCGCGCCGCCCGTCTTCCTGCGCCCGTTCAGCCTGTGCTCGGACGACGCGGTGCGGCGCCAGGGGTTCGGGTTCTCCCAGCTCTACTACAAGCGGCAGGGCACCGGAGAGATCGGCGCCTTCCCCGAAGAGCAGAGGTCGGCCATCGTCGACCTGCGGCGGATCGGCACGGACTTCGAGTGGATCATCCTGTACGTCAACCTCTTCGGCTTCGAGATCACCTACACGCCGTTCGGCTCCCAGGGGCCGCGGCTCACCCTGCCGCTGCCCGAAGGGAGCTACCTGATCGTCTCCCGCGACCTCGTCCTGCAGCGGGAAGATCCGGAGCCGGGGGTCCTGGGGCGCTACGGTTTCGGCTATGCCTTCATCCGCGATCCCAGCCCGGGTCTCCTCGCCTATGGGCCGGGGGAGTTCGACGCCGCCTTCGAGACGATCGACTTCAGCGTCCTGGCCGACGGCCGGGTCCGTCTCGACATGACGTTCGTCGTCAACCGCCCCGAGAACATCCTGAGCCCCGCCCTGAACCCTCTGCAATGGGGGATGCAGATGGCGGACTGGATGTCGCTGGGGCTCGCCTCCCGGATCCTGCCGGGATCGGGAGCGGCCGGCGGCGACCCGATCTTCACGTTCATGGCTCTCGCCAACCTGATGACCGGAGGGCTCGCGGCGCGGGAGCTCTGCCTCTCCCGCACGCAGCTCGAAAAGAGCTTTCTGGTGACCCATTTCATGCAGCACTACACCATGGCCACCGGCTCCCTGATGACCTGGCGGCAGATTCCGGACTGGCTGGCGCCGGAGGATCAGCTCCCCCGCTGGGTGGTGACCGGGACGGCGGATATCTCGGCCGGTCCGCGGAGATAGCCATGCCGCATCTCCCGGAATCCGACGCCGTGGTCTTCTCCGGAGGAGGAGCGCGCGGCGCCTATGAGATCGGCGTCCTCAAGGCCCTCGCGACCGGGCAGGCGCCGCACGCCCGCGGCCGGGTGCCGGAGATGCGCATCTACACCGGCACCTCCGTCGGCGCCTACAACGCCGCGTTTCTGGCGTCGCGGCCGCAGCTGCGCCTCCCGGCCGGAGCCGCGGAGCTCGAACGGATCTGGCGCGAGCGCATCGCGAACACGTCGACCTCGTGCGGCAACGGCGTCTACCGCTTGCGCGGCATTCCGGACGAGGTGCTGGACCCTGCCTGCTGGCGCAATCCAGTGGACACCCTGCTGCAGATCCCCCGGGACGCCCTCTTCTGGGCCAACTACGCCTTCGTCCGTGGCACTGCGTTCGCCAACTCCGACGGGCCCCTGCGGACGCGGGTCTTCGAGACCGTCGACGTCAGCGCGCTGTTTTCCCTGGAGCCTCTGCGATCGCTGCTCTACGACACCATCCCGCTCGACGGCTTGCGCGCGTCGCAGGACACCCTGGTCGTGCTGGCCTCGAACTGGCGCGAAGGGACCCCGCGGGTGTTCCGCGGGCCCGAGATCGCCGACCGGATCGGAACCGACGCGATTCTGGCGTCGGCCGCCGTCCCGGGCTTCTTCCAGCCGGTGGAGATCGAGGGGACTCCCTACGTGGACGGCGGCGTGCTGATGAACACGCCCCTGCGGCCGGCGATCCGGGCGGGCGCCGACGTGATCCATGTGATCTACGTCGATCCCATCATCCAGGACATCCCCTTCCCCACGCTGCCGGACACCCTGGACTCCATCTACCGTCTCTGGGTCCTCGCGACCTCGGCGCAGATGAACCGCGACATTCTGCTCGCCGGGGAGATCAACCGGGAGATCTCGCTGCTGCAGGCGGCCGGCGTTCTGGACGCGACCGGCCACGTGCCGCAGGCGCGTCGCCCGGCGCTGGCGCGGGTCAGCCGGGTCCTCGCCCGGATCTCCACGGGGGTCTTCCATTTCCGCAAGCTGACCATCCACCGCTACCGTCCCACCAGCGACCTGAACGGGGCGGAGGGGTTCCTCGACTTCCGCATCGGCTACGTCGACGAGCTGATCGCGACCGGCTACGCGGACACGATGCGCCACGACTGCGCGGCGGCCGGCTGCGTCCTGCCGGACGGCGGTCCGGAGGAGCGGCCATGAGCGCGCGCAATCCGATCCAGGCCCTGGTCCTCTCCGGCGGGGGCGCCAACGGCGCCTACGAGGTCGGCATCCTGAAGGCGCTGTTCAGCGGCCGGTGCAAGCCGGTGGGGACGGTCGATCCGGACTACTTCTTCGGCACCTCCGTCGGCGCCTTCAACGCGTCCTTCCTGGTCTCGCAGTGGGAGGAATACGGCCCGGCCGCGGTGTCCAACCTGGAGCGGGTTTGGCTCGAGACCATGGCCGGCGACACCGGGAGCAACGGCGCCTTCCGTTTCCGGGGAGACCCGACCTATTTCCTCAACCCGGCCTCCTATCTGCCGAACCCGTTCCGCCCCTTGCTCGAGATGGCCCGGGACAGCGCGTATCTCTCCTGGGAGGGCCTGCAGCGGGCGGTCTACTTCACCACCGAGCGGCAGGAGACCGTGTGGGAACGGGCCGCCAACCTGTTCGACTTCTCGGCCGTGGTCTCGCTGGAGCCCTTCGACCAGACGATCCGCAATACGATCAATTTCGGGGCGATCCGCCAGTCGGGAGACCGCAGGAAGCTGCGGATCTTCGCCACCAACTGGCTCACCGGCCAGCTCCGGATCTTCGAGAACCGGGACATGACCGAAAACCTCGGTCCGCAGGCGATCCAGGCGTCCAGCGCCATTCCCGGCGTGTTCCCTTCGGTCACCGTGGGCGCCGAGGTCTTCGTCGACGGCTCCGTGCTGATGACCACGCCGCTCCGGCCCGCGCTGGACGTGGGCACCGACATCCTCCACGTCGTCTATCTCGACCCCGACGTAGCCTCGATCCCGCTCAGCACCCTGGACAGCACCGTGGCCGCGTCCTATCGGCTGCAGACGATCTCCTGGGCCGCGCTGATCGAGCGCGAAATCGACCGCGCCCGCCGCATCAATCGAGGCCTGGCGCTGTTCAACCGGATCCGCGAGGGCGGCACGACCGGGCGGGAGGAGCTGGACGAGCTGGCGAAAGGGGCGATTTCAGTCCTGGGGGGCGAGCATCCGGAGACGTACCGGCCGGTCACCATCCACCGGTACCACCCGCGCGACGAGCTCGGCCGCGGCCCGCTTTCGCTGCTCAATCTGGACCGGGACCATGTCGACGAGCTGATCCAGAGAGGCTTCAGCGACGCCTCCCTGCACAACTGCGAGAAGGAAGGTTGCGTGTTGCCCGATCCGGAGCTGCTGAGAGCGGAGGCTGAGGAGCAATGAAACCAAGGAGGCATGACGATGCGTGAATTGGCCCGATCCATGGCGAGCTTCTCGTGGGCCATGTCCATGTTCGGCGTCGAGCAGATGACCAACCTGATCGCGCCGCGCCGGGCGGCGGTTGCTTTCGGGGCTGTGTCCCGCACCGTGGAAAAGGAGCTCGGGCCGGGCCTCCGCTCGGCGTTCCAGACTGGCGACCGGCTGCAGAGAGCGGTCGTGGACCTCTCGTTCGGGCTCGTCGGCCTGGGGACGAGACCGGCGAGCGCCCGGGGCGCAGGCGGCAACGGTCTCCTCCGCCAGGTGGGGAACCTGGGATTCGAGCTCCTGCAGGCGGGCGTGGACACCGTCTACTGGGTGACCGGGTCCGTCTGGCAGCAAGAGCAGGGAGCGAGCGGGTGGGGGCCGATCCCTCCGGCTCCCGAGCCGGCCCCGGAGAAGTGAGATCCAGGAGATCGAGGAGACGATCATGTCCAGGCCCCGAGCAGCAGCGATGGGGACGGGTGCGCGCGGGACGCCGCCGCTCTCCGTCAACGATCAGATCGACGAGGTGACCCGGCTGCTCGAAGCGGCCGCCTACTTCCCGATCTTCAACGTGCACAACCCGTCCATCCCGAACCAGACGGTCCCGCTGCTCCCGGTTCTGGGCGAGCAGCTCTTCCTGGCGATCAACGTCAACGAGTCGCTCCATCGATTCGAGGTCGTGACCCACGTCGGGCCGCAGGGCATGACGGCGAGCAACCGGATGAGCCGGGAGCCGATCGCGGAAGTCCACATCCGCTGGACGACGATGCCCGACGATTTCGCGCCCGGCCCCGGGCTGCTCCCTCCGCCGACGATCCTCAACCCCTTCCGGTCGCAGCGGTTCACCATGCTGAACGGGCAGCTCAGCTTCAACGACCGGAAAGTGAGCGGCGTCCAGGCGTTCGGCTCCGGACGCACCTTCCCGGTCACGGTCAACGGCCAGCCGGCCCTGAACATCGGCGCCGTGATCGACGTCCTGTCCGGGTCCGGCGACCTCGCCGGCCTGCCGAACGACACCTTCCCGGGCGCCACCATGGTGATCAACGGCTTCATCCAGCCGCCCAACGACCTGGCGCTCAACCTGATCCTCCGCGTCATGGATCCGACCCGCCAGCTCGCGGCGAGAGGGCCCGTCGTCCCCTTGGTGCCGAGCCCGGCCTCCCCCGATCCCGGAGCCGTGTTCATGTTCTTTCTCGGCGAGGTGGATCCGCGGCGGCCGGTCCGGCCGATGTTCGGGCCGGACGGCCGGCCCATCGGGCTCCAGGTCTTCGAGAACCTCCGCCAGGTCCGCGTCGAGTACGACATCGGGACGTCCGCCAGCCTGCAGAGCCGTACCGAGACCGGGCCCGTGGTCGGGACCGTCTCGACCATGCTCTACTTCGACTTCCAGAACCCGGGCTCGGTGATCCCCGTCCAGACCAAGGGAGGCGTCTTCAGCTTCCACGATCCGCAGGGGAGGAGCCTCGGCTCCGTATTCGCCAACATGGTCGAGGGGCGCGCCTTCCGCACCTACCTGCCGGGCGCTTCCAGGCCGGTCTTCCGCATGGGCGGCTTCGGGCCGATCAGAGGGGGGACCGGCGCGCTCGCCGGCGCGGCCGGCATGCTGAGCCTCAACTCCGTGGTCAGCGTCACCCCGAGCACCCTCTCGAACCTGTACGTCTTCCGTTTCGAAGACCCGAACGGGGGGCTGCGGACGCGGCTGCAGGGCTTCTGCTAGAGTGCCGCCGCGGCACGATCGACCGCGCCGCCATCGACCACCGAGACAAGGGAGCCTGCCATGACCAATCCGACCGCCCGCTTCGAGACCTCGCTGGGCTCGTTCCGCGTCGAGATCCTCGAAGACAAGATGCCGATCACGGCCAAGAACTTCCTCGACCTGGCCGAAAGCGGCTTCTATGACGGGCTGCACTTCCACCGCGTGATCAAGGGCTTCATGGCCCAGTTCGGCTGCCCCCACTCGAAGGACCCGAACAGCCCGCGGGCCGGCACCGGCGGACCGCCCCATGGCACCATCCCGGACGAGCATCCGGAGGACGCCAAGCTGTCCAACGAGCCGGGCACGCTGTCGATGGCGAATACGGGCCGTCCCAACTCGGGAGGCTCGCAGTTCTTTCTGAACACGGCCCACAACGCCTACCTCGACTGGTTCACCCCGGGTCAGTCGAAGCACCCGGTCTTCGGCCGGGTGATCGAGGGGATGGACGTGGTGCGCAAGATCGAGAGCACCCCGACCGGCCCCGGCGACCGGCCGGTCACGCCGGTCAAGGTCTCCCACGTGACCGTCGAGCGGTGAGCGGGTGCACCCGGGAGAAAGATTCTTCGAGGAATTTTTCTCCCGAGTGCAAGATTCGACCTTCGTTTTCCGACTGATATAGGGCAGCCCCCTCCAGCTTCGGCCGGGGCCCTACTCGTTCGGAGAACGACTCGATGAGCCACGACCAGCTCTCGAAGAGCCTGATCGTCACCTTCTTTCACGACTTCCTGCGTCTGATCGCCCCTGACGCTGTGCCGCGCCTGCGCCCCCGCGAGGCCACCTTCGTGGACAAGGAGCTGTTCACCGACTGGCCGACCGGCCAGCGGCGGGAGCTCGACCTTCTCGCGCAGGTGCCGGTGGAGGAGGGGGCGGTCCCCGTGCTGGTGCACGTGGAGATCGAGTCGCGAGCCCGTGGCGGCATGGACCAGCGCCTGTGGCACTACTACATGCAGATCCGCCTGCGCCACGGCCGGCTGGTCTTGCCGATCCTGGTCAACCTGCGGGGAGGCCGTCCCGGCGTGGGTCTGGAGGTCTTGGAAGAAGGGGTGGAGCGCTCAGCGCCCGTGACGTTCCCCTACCGCGTCCTGGGCCTCTCCGGCTGCCGTGCCGAAGACTGGCTCACCCGCCCCGAGCCCGTCGCCTGGGCCTTCGCCGCCCTCATGCGTCCCGGGAAGTGGTCCCGCGCCGAGCTGAAGCTCGAATGCCTGCGGCGGGTCGCGCGGTCGGAGGTGATCGGAAGGGAGAAAGAAGTGCTGGTCAACTGGCTCCAGACCTGTGTTAAATTATCCGGACGGAACGCCGCGGAGTATCAGCGGCTCCTGGAGCTGGAAGAGAACAAGGAGATCCGCGAGATGGATACGAGCTGGCTGGGGAAGGCCGAAGCGCGGGGGGTGAAGAGGGGTATGAAGAAGGGAAGAGCCGAGGCCGTAGTGCGGATGAGACAGGCGGTACTTCTCGGCCTGGAACGGCGGTTCGGGACCGTGCCGCCTCGCGTGCGGCGGCGCCTGGAGGCAATTCACTCGATCGAGCGCTTAGCCGCAATGGTCGAGAGACTTCCCGTGGTAGAGACGGCCAGCGATCTCATCGCCCCGGAACGTACCGCACGCGCAGACTCATAGAAAGACCGGCGCATGGCCGCTCCCGCCTCGCGCGCCTGTTGACCCATCAGGGCAGTCACCGCCCTTTTGGGTCCGCCGAATCCCGCCAAGCTGCGCACCTGATGTCTGCTGAGGGCAATGACTGCCCGTTCGGGGCGAACGAGTCCACCCGGTTTCGGAGCCTGATCCCCCGAAAGGGCAGTGGCTGCCCTCCCGGGACCGCCGACTCCGTCCGGTTTGGAATCCTCAGAATTCACGAGGGCAGTCACTGCCCTTTCGGGGCGGTCGTGTCCGACCGGTTTGGACGCCAGAGATTTCATGAGGGCAGTCGCTGCCCTTGCGGGTCCGGCGAGCTCCGCCGATCCGCGGGGCTCTTCGCAGTGGAGGGCGGTCACTGCCCTCCTGGGTCGCGAACCTCTGACGCAACGCTTCACCCCCGCCCCATTCGCGATACCATTCCCCTCTTCCGCCGACCGGACCCTCCTGAGAGGCCGGCCGGCACCTGGACGTTAGTAGGTGTGCCATGGAGTCCGGAGACCTGATGACCGACCCGATCGACCCCGCTGAGGAGGCTTCCTCCCCCGATGGCATCGCCATCGTCGGGATGGCGGGACGCTTCCCGGGGGCTGCTGATATTCATGAGTTCTGGCGCAACTTGCGCGAAGGGGTCGAGTCCATCTCGGTCCTCTCGCGCGAGGAGTTGGCGGCGAGCGGGGTGGAGGCGGCTCTGCTTGAGGACTCCCGGCTCATCCCGGCCGGGGGCGTTCTCGACGGGGTCGAGCTGTTCGACGCCTCGTTCTTCGGCTTCGGGTCTCGCGAGGCGGAGGCGATGGACCCCCAGCTTCGGATGTTCCTCGAAGTCGCGTGGGAGGCTTTCGAGCATGCGGGGTATGACTCGGAAGGCTACAGCGGGACCGTCGGCATCTTCGGCGGGATGGGCACGAGCGGCTATCTGATCCGCCACCTGCTGGCGCATCCGGAGGTCCTCAGGTCTCTCGGGCCTCTCCAGGTACGCATCCTGACGGACAAGGATTTCCTCGTCTCCCTGGCCGCGTTCAAGATGAACCTCACGGGGCCGAGCATCAACGTGCAGACGGCGTGCTCGACGTCGATGGTGTCCACGGTGCTGGCGTGCCAGAGCCTGGTGACGTACCAGTGCGACGTGGCACTGGCCGGGGGCTCGACGGTGCTGCTGCCGCAGGCGGGATATCTGCCGATGGAGGGGGTGTCGTCGCCGGACGGCAAGTGCCGCGCGTTCGATGCGCGGTCGCAGGGGACGGTGGGCGGCAGCGGCGCCGGCGTGGTGGTGCTCAAGCGGCTGGCGGATGCTCTGGCCGAGGGGGACACGATCCACGCCGTCATCAAGGGGTTCGCCACCAACAACGACGGCTCGTTCAAGATGGGCTATACGGCGCCCGGGATCGAGGGGCAGATCCAGGTCGTGGCCATGGCCCAGGCGGTGGCGGGCATCCGCGGCGACTCGATCACCTACGTGGAGGCCCATGGCACGGGAACGCCGCTCGGCGATCCGATCGAGGTGGACGCCTTGACCGAGGTGTTCCGCTCGGCGACGGACCGCACGGGTTATTGTGCGCTCGGCTCGGTCAAGTCGAACATCGGGCATCTGGATACCGCCGCGGGCGTGGCGAGCCTCATCAAGACGACGCTGGCGCTCGAGAACCGCGAGATCCCGCCGAGCCTGGGGTTCGAGATTCCGAACCCGCAGATCGACTTTCCGTCGACTCCGTTCTTCGTCAACACCAAGCTCCGCGACTGGACGACGGACGGCGCGCCGCGCCGGGCCGGGGTCAGCTCGCTCGCCATCGGCGGCGTCAACGCCCATGTGATCCTGGAGGAGGCGCCGCCGGTGCCGACCGGGGATCCGGCAGGCGACTGGCAGCTCCTCGTCCTCTCGGCGAAGACGGAGACCGCGCTCGACGCCGCCACGAGCCGCCTGGCTCGCCACCTGCGCGAGCATCCCGAGGTGGACCTGGCCGACGCCGCGTACACGCTCCAGGTCGGCCGGCGCGCCTTCCGTCATCGCCGCGCCCTGGTCTGCCGCGGGCGGGAGGACGCCCTCGCCGCCCTCGAAGCGCTCGACCCGCGCCGGCTCCTGGGCGGCACGGCCGAGAGCCGCGACGCGCGCCTGGCCTTCCTCTTCCCCGGCCTCGGCAACCACCACGTCGGCATGGCTCGCGATCTCTACCGCGAAGAGCCCCGCTTCCGAGAAGTCTTCGACAACTGTGCCGATCTCCTGATCCCTGATCTGGGGGTCGACCTCCGAAAAATCCTCTACCCCGAAGGCCTTTCCCCCCTCTCCCGCTTCGCGGGGGAGGGGCCGGGGGTGGGGGCCGTCAACCTCCGCGCGCTCCTCCGCCGCGGAGCCTCCGACGAATCCCCCGCCGAAGCCGAGGCCGCGCGGCAGCTGCGCCGCACCGAGCTGGCGCAGCCGGCGGTGTTCGCGGTCGAGTACGCGCTCGCGCGGCTCCTCATGGACCTGGGGCTCGTGCCCGAGGCCATGCTGGGCTTCAGCGTCGGCGAGTACGTGGCGGCCTGCCTGTCCGGGGTGTTCGAGCTGCGGGACGCCCTGCGCCTCGTGGCGCGCCGGGCGAAGCTGATCTCCGAGCTGCCGACCGGGGCCATGCTCGCCGTGCCTCTGTCCGAGGCGGCGGCCGGGGCTCTCGCGGGGACGGAGCTGTCGATCGCCGCGGTGCTCGGCCCGGAGCTGACCGTGCTGGCCGGCCCGGAGCCGGCGGTGGCGGCGGTCGAGGCGCGGCTGTCGGGCGAGGGGCTCCAGGTGCGGCGCCTGGAAACCGAGCATGCGTTCCACTCGCGGATGATGGACCCGATCGCCGGCCGCTTCCGCGACCTGTTCCGCGGCGTGCGGCTCCAGGCGCCGGAGATCCCGTTCCTCTCGAACGTCACCGGCACGTGGATCACGCCTGAGCAGGCGGTCGATCCCGGCTACTGGGCGGACCACCTGCGCAAGGCGGTGCGCTTCGCGGACGGCGTGGCCGAGCTGTGGCGCGAGCCGGGGCGCGCTCTGGTCGAGGCCGGCCCCGGGCAGACCCTCACGTCGTGGGCGCTCCAGCATCCGGCTGCCGCGACGGCGCGCGACGGCGTGGCCGTGGCCACGATGCGCCATGGGCTCGATTCCCAGGATGACCAGGCGTTTCTGCTGGCGTCGCTCGCCCGGCTCTGGCTCGCGGGCGTGCGGATGGACTGGACCGCGTTCTGGGCCGGCCAGCGCCGCCTGCGCGTGCCGCTGCCGTCCTATCCCTTCGAGCGCCAGCGGTACTGGCTGGAGCCGGGATACCCGGCGATGTATGCGGCCTCCCTGGCGTCGGAGATGGGCCGGGCGTCGCTGGACGAGATGCGCCCGTCGGAGGTCGCGGAGGACGCCCGGAGGCACGTGCCCGCGGCGTTTGCAGGAGGTGCGCGCGTCCGGCCCGAGCTGGCAGTGCCGTATGCCGAGCCGCGGGACGAGGTCGAGCGCCTCGTCGCGCTGGTCTGGAAAGACCTCCTGGGGATCGACCGGATCGGCGTCTGGGACGGCTTCTTCGATCTCGGCGGTGATTCGATCCAGGCGACCAAGCTGGTGACCCGCCTCAACGAGGCGTTCGGAGCCGGGTTCTCGCTGCGCTCGGTGTTCGAGAAGCCGACCGTGGAGGAGATGGCGGCCGGCATCGTGGCGCGGCGTGCGGAGCGGGGAGCGGCGGCGGAGGCGCCCGTCCAGCGCATTCCGCGCATCCCGCGGGGTGATGGGAATCAGGTCAATCGGCCTTTGCCGGTCTCCTTCTCGCAGCGCCGCCTCTGGTTCCTCGATCAGCTCGCGCCGGGCGACCCGTTCTACAACGTGCCCGCCGCGGCCGAGCTGGACGGCCCGGTCGATTCGGCCATCCTCTCGCTCTGCTTCCTGGAGCTCATCCGCCGCCACGAGACGCTGCGCACGCGCCTGGTCAACGTGGACGGCGAGCCGTACCAGTCGGTGGAGCCGCCGCCCGCCTCGTGGACGATCCCGCTGGTCGATCTCCGCGGGCTGCCGGTCGATCAAAGGGAAGAGGAGTCGACGCGGTTGGCTGCGGCGGAGGCGCGGCGGCCGTTCCTCCTCGGGCAGGCGCCGCTGCTGCGCACGCTCCTGATCCGCCTGGAGGACCAGCGCCACGCGATCTGCGTGACCCTGCACCACGTGGTCTCGGACGGCTGGTCGAACACCGTGTTCCTGAGCGAGATGGCGGCGCTGCACCAGGCGTTCCTCGACGGCCGGCCTTCGCCGCTGCCCGAGCTGCCGATTCAGTACGCCGACTTCGCGGCCTGGCAGGTCGACCAGTTCGAGCGCGGCGTGCTCGCCGAGCAGCTCGCCTGGTGGCGCGGCCAGCTCGCCGGGCTGCCGCCGGGGCTCGACCTCCCCACGGACCGGCCGCGCCCGCCGGTGCAGACGTTCGGCGGTAAGCGCATCCTTCTGGAGGTGGAGGCGGAGATCGCCGAGCGGCTGCGGACGCGCGCCCGCGAGGCCGGGGCGACGCTCTACATGCTCCTGCTCGCGGCGATGGACGTGCTGCTCTACCGCCACACCGGCCAGACCTCGTTCGCCGTCGGCACGCCGGTGGCGAACCGGACGCGGCGCGAGACGGAAAACCTGATCGGTTTCTTCACCAACACGCTGGTGCTGCGCGCCGACGTCGATCCGGAGGAGAGCTTCCGCGGGCTGCTGCGGCGCACGCGGGACATCGCCCGGCAGGCGTTCCAGAACCAGGACCTCCCGTTCGAGAAGCTCGTCGAGGAGCTGCAACCGCAGCGCGATCTGTCGCGCTCGCCGTTCTTCCAGGTGATGATGGTCGAGACGCTGATCG
>Ga0126309_10000197_pt1 | contig 20609 bp, 22 predicted proteins | sample Plot56_FD_92541 | JGI IMG/M metagenome (GOLD analysis project Ga0126309, IMG submission 92541) | Serpentine soil microbial communities from UC McLaughlin Reserve, CA, USA - Plot56 | ecosystem: Environmental > Terrestrial > Soil > Grasslands | place: USA: UC McLaughlin Reserve, Lake County...
GCCGCGGGTGACCATCTTGGCCTTGGTCGACCACTCGGAGAGCTCGACTGCGACGTCCTCGACCTCGGCTGTGCCGCCGGTCTCGTTCTCATCGAACGCGTTGAGTCGCCCGATGATGATCCCGGGCTCCTCGACGTAGCCGACGTCGGCGACCTGGGAGTCCTGGAGGATCGGTCGCTCGGCGACGAGCTTGCCGTCCTGGACCTTGACCTGGGTGACCTCCATGGTCACCCCGGCGCCGAGGCGCGCGGTCAGACCGGCGCCGATCTCGAAGCCGAGCAGGCCACCGCCGAACAGGGCGTAGGAGAAGCCCTCGTCCTGGATGACCTTGGCCATCGCGTCGACGATCGGCTGGGCGAGGCCCTCCGGCACCTCCTTGGCCCGATAGACCTTGGCCGCGCCGTAGTTGCCGAGCCCGGCCGCGGCGTCGTCGGAGACGTCGCCGACCACGAGAGCCGCGGCTTCGCCGCCGACCTCGCCGGCGAGGCGGGCCGCCTCGGAGACGGCGCCGAGCGAGTTCTTGTTGAAGTTGCCCTCGTCGTCGTGCAGGGCGTAGACCAGGATGCCGGCCATCAGAGAAGCTTCCTTTCGTCGAGCCAGGCGACGATCTTCTCGACCGTCTCGTTGGTGTCTTCGTCTTCGATGATCTCCCCGGCCTCCTTCTCGGGCGGCGGGTTGAGGGCGAGGACCGCGGTGCGGGAGCCGTCCTGCCCGACCCGGCCCGCCTCGATGCCGACGTCGCCGCTGGCCTTGGAGTCGAGGGGCTTCTTCTTGGCGCCCATGATCGCCTTGAGGCTGGGGTAGCGGGGCTCGTTGATCGCGTCGCCGACGCTGATCACCGCCGGCAGCTCGACGGCGACCGTGTCGTAGCCGTACTCGGCCTGGCGCTCGCAGCGCAGCTTCCCGTCCTCGACGTCGATCTTGATCACCTGCGTCAAGGAAGGCATCTGGAGGTAGTCGGCGACGACGGCGCCGATCGTGTAGCACTCGCCGTCGTCCGACTGCTGACCGAGCAGGACCAGGTCGGGGCTCTCGGACTCGAGCACCCGGGCGAGCGCGTAGCCGGTCGCCGAAACGTCGGAGCCCTCGAGGGCGGGGTCGGACAGGTGGACCGACCGGTCGGCGCCGAGGGCGACCGCTTTGTGGAGGGCCCGCACGGCGGAATCAGGGCCCATGGTGACCGCGACGACCTCGTCGATGTCGATGCCACCCCCCTCCTTGAGCTGCATCGCGGCCTCGATGGCATGGGTGTCGAAGGGGTTGAGGTTCTTCTCGCCGCTCCGGTCGAGCCGCATCGTGTTGGGGTCGATGCGCTTGGTGACCGCGGCGTCCGGGACCTCTTTGACCAGGACGCAGATCTTCAACTTCGAGCCTCCTTGAGGGGTCTATCTCCGGGGCTCAGGAGGCCGGGTCCGGCTCTCCACGGCGCCCTTGCGGGCGCGGATACTATCGCGAAGCGCCGGTTGACTGACCAGTCAATCGAAAGCCCGCGGGCCCCTTGGCGCCGCGCGGCAGCTCACACGGAGTCGCGTCCTCCGCCCCGCGAGGCAGGTGTCGCTCCCGGAGCCCCCGTCGAGGCGGTCGTTCAGCGGGCCCCCCTCCAGCCGGTCGCCGCCGCCCGCTCCTCCACAGCGGCCGTCGTTTCCGTCGAGGCCGAGGAGGAGGCCGGAACGTGCCCGCCGGAACCGCGACGACGTCGTCGCCGCTGCCGGGGACGCAACCGTCGGCCTTAAGCGAGGAATGGTTGTTGGCCGCCCAGACCGCCTCCCGCCGCGATCAGCGACTAGCCGGAGTAGAACTCGTCCGCGGTCGTGGTGACGGTGATCGTCGCCGCCGGCACCACCGCAGGCAAAACGAGCGCGCAGGCGGTGACCGCGAGGGCGGCCAGCGGCCGCGCCCCGCGGGACCTCGCCCTCACCGGACTACCTCCCCCTCGGGAGCTCGCACTTGACGGCCCGATTGCGGCCGCCACCGCCGATGCAGCGGTCGCGGCCCGGGCCACCGTCCATCTTGTCGTTGCCGGCCCCGCCCTCCAGGCGATCGCCGCCGGCGCCGCCACAGAGGCCATCGTTGCCGCCGAGCCCGGCGAGGACGTCGCCGCCGCCCAGCCCGAGGATGCCGTCGGCGGTCGAGGTGCCGGTCAGCCGCTCGCTCGCGTTCGTGCCGACGCGGTTGATGACTACGCCCTGGCAGCGGGCGAGCTCCCAGGCACCGATGTCGCAGCGCCCACCGAGGCGGCGGGCGACCCCGCGCTGGTCGTTGCGCGAGCAGCCGGCACCCCTGTTGACCGCCGGGCTGGTCTTCTTCAGAGCGTGCGTCGGCGTCGGGCCCCCGTTGTCGTTCAACGGCAGGACCTGGGCGCTGCGGTTGCGGATGTCGCCGGGGCCGGCGGTCAGCCCGCAGCCACCGGCGTTGCCGATCATCGTCCGCCCGACCGACACGATCGCCCCGCCGAACTCGACGCAGTCGTGCGCCTCGCCGCCGCGGTCGACGTTGCCCGCCAGCAGCGTGTTGCGCATCTCGATCCGCCCGCCGCTGCCGGAGGTGGACGCCGCGGCTCCGCCGCCGTCGCCGCCGCCGTCGCGGTTGGCGTCAGCCTGGTTGCCCGAGACCGTGACGCTGCCCAGGTTGACGACACCGCCGGTCTCGACCGACAGCCCGCCGCCGTCCTCGAAGGCCGAGTTGCCGGAGATCGTCGTGTTCGCGAGACTCGCGGTGCTCGTCCCCTGCGTGGAGAGGCCGCCGCCGAACGTGGCCGAGTTGCCGACGATGGCGCTGTCGCGAATCGTCATGGTCCCCTGGTTGAGGATTCCGCCGCCGTAGACGCTGCCGGTGCCGGCCCGGCCGCCGCGAATGACAACCCGGCGCAGGCTCAGCCCTGTGCCGGTGGCGAAGTTGTGAAAGACGCGGTCGAAGACGTCACTCTGGATGATCGCCGGGCGACCACCCGCATGGGTGATGAAGAGCGGAGCGGTGACGTCGAGGTCGCCGTAGACCGAGGCGTCGTCGGGGGTCGTCGATCCCATCACGACCGGGTTCTGCCGGGTCAGGCGGAAGGTGCCGGCCGGGAGGTTGAGGAGGTCGTTGCCGGCGCCCGCGGTGCAGCCCTGCGCCTGCGCGTTAGAGTCGTTGTTGGCCGCCCAGATCGCCTCCCGCAGCGAACAGCGCGGGCCGGAGTCGAACTCGTCGGCGGTCGTCGTGACGTTGATCGTCGCGGCCGGGGCGACGGCGGGGAGGGCGAGCAGCGTTCCCAGGGCGGCCAGGACGGCCACCGAACGCAGCTTTGCCGACCAGCGGTGTTTCCCAACAGACGGATTCGACACCCTCGAGCCCCCTTGCTTTCCGACCACACGAATGAAGATTCCCAGCACATCGCCTGAAACCCCGGCGTCTCGGCCGAGTTGCGCCACCGCAGGAAACCGTCTTCTCGCCGGAGCCCTGCTGGGGCTGACGGTGCTGCTGGCGGGCGCTCTGCACGGCCCGGCCCCGGCGCGCAGCGCCCCCGACTCCCCGAACGTCGTCGTCGTGATGACCGACGATCAGACGGTCAGCCAGACCCGGGTCATGAAGCTGACCCAGCGAAAGCTGCGCGATCGGGGCGTCAGCTTCACGAAATCGTTTGCCTCCTATCCCCTGTGCTGCCCGTCGCGGGCCACATTCCTGACCGGGCAGCACAGCCACAACCACGGCGTCCTCGGCAACGGGACGCCGGTCGGCGGGTTCCAGGCGCTCGACCAGCCCGACACGCTCGGCGTCTGGCTTCAAAGCGCCGGCTTCCACACGATCCAGGTCGGCAAGTTCCTGAACGGGTACGGCCGGCCGAACCCGACCTACATACCGCCGGGCTGGGACGACTGGATCGCGGCACCGGACACGACGACCAACCGCTACTTCAACTACGCGCTGAACGAGAACGGGACGCTCGTCCACTACGGCGGCGCCGCCGCCGACTACAAGACCGACGTCTACGCCGACAAGGCGGTGGCGGCGATCGACGCCCGTGCGGCGCTGGGCCCGGGCGCCGACCCGTTCTTCCTCTTCGTCGGCTTCACGGCTCCGCACCTGCCGGCGAATCCGGCGCCGCGCCACGCCGGCCGCTTCCGCCGGGTCGGAGTGCCGAGGCCCGCCTCGTTCAATGAGGCGAACGTCTCGGACAAGCCGAGGTTCATCCGGACGATGAAACGGCTCACCCCGCGCAAGGTGCGCCGGGTCACCGCCAACCACCGCAACCAGCTGCGCTCGCTGCTCGCGGCCGACCAGGCCGTGGGACGCATCGTCGACGAGCTTCAGGCGACGGATCAGCTCGCGGACACCTACGTCATCTTCACGTCCGACAACGGGTTCTTCACCGGCCAGCACCGGATTCCGAAGGGCAAGTACCTCCCCTATGAGCCGTCGCTCCGCGTCCCCCTGATCATCAGCGGGCCCGGCCTGCCGGCCGGTGCCCGCTCCGAGGAGCTCGTGTCGAACGTCGATCTCGCGCCGACGATCCTGGAGGTCGCCGGCGGCACAGCGACCGTGCCGGTCGACGGACGCTCACTGCTGCCGTTCGCGCGCCGGCCGGGGAAGCGAAGCGACCGGCCGATCTTCATCGAGGCGAACACCGTCGACGATCCGTCCCCCGGCCTCCCGTACGTCGGCCTGCGCACCCAGCGCTGGAAGTACGTCAAGTACCGGACCGGCGAGCAGGAGCTCTACGACCTGAGGCGCGACCCCGACGAGATGAGGTCCCGGCACCGCTCGCGGCCCTACAAGCGGACCCTCGCGTTCCTGCGTCTGGCGACCCAGCGCTACAAGGGCTGCGCCGGCGCCTCCTGCCGGGCGCCGCTCGGCAGGGTTCCCGGCCCCCGCTGAGGTACTCAGCCGGCGTGGCGCGACTGCGCCGCCGACCGGATGAAGTCGACGATCTCGTCGGTGCCGGCACCGGGCGTGAAGACCTCGGCGACCCCGAGCTGCTTGAGCTCGGGGATGTCGTCGGCCGGGATCGTCCCCCCGACCGTGACGAGGACGTCGTCCACCCCCTGCTCGCGTAGCAGCTCGACCACCCGCGGCACCAGCGTCATGTGGGCTCCGGAGAGGATCGACAGGCCGACCGCGTCGGCGTCCTCCTGGATGACCGTCTCGGCGATCTGCTCGGGGGTCTGGTGGAGGCCCGTGTAGATCACCTCCATGCCGGCGTCACGGAGGGCGCGGGCGATGATCTTGGCCCCGCGGTCGTGGCCGTCGAGGCCCGGCTTGGCGACGACGACGCGGATCTTGCGCCCCGTGGGGGCCTCGGTGGCTGCGCTCATCGCGCGGAAGACTAGCCCGACCCGGCGTCCCGCAAGGCGGCATCCTGGTCCGTGTAGGCGCGCAGGAGGGCCAGGCGGCCATCGCGGAGCTCGGCCATCCAGCTCACCGGCTGGACGACCTCGGTGCCGCTGGCTCGCCCGACGGCGCGGAAGGTGCCGAGCACCAGGACGCGGCCGTCGAGGTCGCGCATCTCGGTCGCGGAGATCTCGCGCTCGGCCCAGTCCTCGTCCATGTCGGCGAGAAAACGGCGCACGCCGTCATGGCCGCGGTACTCCGACCCCTCGAGCAGCGCCCGCACCGGGACCATGCAGATATCCGGGTGGCTGAGCTCGAGCAGCGCGTCGAGGTCACTGCCGTTGTAGGCCTCGATCCCGCGACGGACGATCTCGATGTCCTCGCTGCTCACCGAGCCGAGTATGCCGCGCTGCGAGAATCCGGGGGTGGACCCGGCCTCGCCCGCAACCGACCCGGCAGCCTCCTCCGGCGAGCCGGCGGCGCCGGCGCCGTCCCGCGCCGGCGAGGACCGGACGCTGCTGAAGCGGATCGGCGGCGGCTTCGCCGCCGTCGGCCTCCTCGCGCTCAAGCTCGGCGCGAAGCTCAAAGCGCTCCTGGTCGTCTTGCCGAAGCTGAAGCTGCTGACGACGTCGGCGTCGATGCTGGTCTCGATCGGCGCCTACGCGCTGATCTGGGGCTGGAGCTTTGCGGTCGGCTTCGTGCTCCTGCTCCTGGTTCACGAGATGGGGCACGTCCTGCAGCTCCGGCGCGAGGGAATCCCGGCAAGCGCCCCCATGTTCATCCCGTTCCTCGGCGCGGTCGTGGCGATGAAAGCCCTGCCCGATGACGCGGGGGCCGAGGCACGCGTGGGCCTGGCCGGGCCGGTGCTGGGATCGCTCGGCGCCCTGGTGCCACTCGGCATCTACGCCCTGACCGGCGACGAGCTGTTCAAGGCGCTGGCCTTCGTTGGGTTCTTCCTCAACCTCTTCAACCTCCTGCCGGTGCTGCCCCTGGATGGGGGCCGGGCGATGGCCGCTCTCTCCCCTGCGCTCTGGCTGGTCGGGTTCGGGCTGCTGGTCGCGGCCGCGATCGCCTTTCCCAACCCGATCATGATCCTGATCCTGGTGTTCGGCGGGATCGAGACCTGGCGCCGCTGGCGGGCCCGCAAGAGCCCGGAGGCGCAGCAGTACCACCGGGTTTCGGGCCGGACCCGGGCGCTCGTCGCGGCCGTCTATCTCGGCCTCGCGGTGCTGCTCGCGGTCGGCATGGACGCCACCTTCATCGAGCGCGACTTCGGCGACGTCTGAGCCACCACCGACCCCCCCCGCCGCGGACGCGGGAGCGACGCGCGGAGGTAGATGGGGCCCAGGAGTCGCGCGAGCGGGAGCAGAGTACGCGGGCGGACGTGCTCTAGAAGACGGGGGATTCGGTGTAGGTCCCGAAGACCTCCTGTAGCGCGGAGATCATCTCGCCCTCGGTGGCCCGCGCCCGCGCTGCCTCGATGATCGCCGGCATCAGGTTGTCCTCGGTCGCGGCCGCGGCCTTGAGGCCCGCCAGCGCCGCCTCCACCCCGCCGCCGTCGCGGTCGGCGCGGGTGGTCGCGAGGCGGCCGAGCTGCTTGCCCTCGAGCCCCGGGTCGATGCGGAGGATCGCGACGTCCTCCTCGTCGTGGTGGAAGTCGTTGACCCCGACGACGATCCGGCGCCGCTGATTGAGCTCGGTCTGGTAGGTGAAGGAGGCGTCGGCGATCTCACGTTGGGGGAAGTTCTGGCGAATCGCCTCGACCATCCCGCCGAGCTCGTCGATCCGGTCGAAGTAGCGGTACGCCGCCTCCTCCATCTCGTCGGTGAGCTTCTCGACGAAGTAGGAGCCGCCAAGCGGATCGACGGTGTTCACCACGCCCGACTCGGCGGCGATGATCTGCTGCGTCCGCAGGGCCAGCCGAACGGCCTCCTCGGTCGGCAGGGCCAGCGCCTCGTCGTAGGAGTTCGTGTGCAGGGACTGTGTCCCGCCGAGGATCCCGGCGAGCGCCTCGAGGGCCGTCCGGACGACGTTGTTGAGGGGTTGCTGGGCGGTGAGGGAGACGCCCGCGGTCTGGGTGTGGAAGCGGAGGCGCATCGACTCCGCCCGGCGGGCGCCGTAGGTGTCGCGCATCTCGCGGGCCCAGATCCGGCGGGCGGCGCGGTACTTCGCGATCTCCTCGAAGAAGTCGATGTGGGCGTTGAAGAAGAACGACAGGCGCGGCGCGAAGTCGTCGACGTCGAGCCCGCGCGCGATCGCCTGCTCAACGTAGGTGAAGCCGTCCTTGAGCGTGAACGCGAGCTCCTGCTGGGCGGTCGACCCCGCCTCGCGGATGTGGTAGCCGGAGATCGAGATCGGATGCCAGCGCGGCATGTTCGCCGTGCACCACTCGACCATGTCGGTGACGAGGCGCATCGCCGGCGCGATCGGGAAGCACCACTCCTTCTGGGCGATGTACTCCTTGAGGATGTCGGTCTGGATCGTGCCGCCGAGCCGCTCCGGCGGGACCCCCTGCTTCTCGCCGACCAGCACGTAGAAGGCGAGCAGGATCGCCGCGGGCGCGTTGATCGTCATCGAGGTCGTGACCTCGCCCAGCGGGATACCGGCGAAGAGCTGCTCCATGTCGTCCAGCGAGTCGACCGCGACGCCCTCGCGTCCCACCTCCCCCAGCGCCCGGGCGTGGTCTGAGTCATAACCCATCAGGGTCGGCATGTCGAAAGCGGTCGAGAGGCCCGTCTGGCCGTGGTCGAGGAGGTATCGGAAGCGCGCATTCGTCTCCTCCACGGTCCCGAAGCCGGCGAACTGCCGCATGGTCCAGAGCCGGCCCCTGTACATCGAGGGGTAGGGCCCGCGGGTGAACGGGAACTCGCCGGGAAAGCCGATCGTCTCCTCGGGGCTGGCCGGTGCGTCCTCCTCGGTGTAGAGGGGCTGCACCGGATGGCCGGAGACGGTCGAGAACTCGGCATCGCGCTCCGGTGACTGTCCGTAGACCTCGTCCAGCCACTCGTGCGCGCGCCGCCTGGCTCCGGGTTCCACGGCCATGGGAGGAAGTCTAGGCCCGGCCGAAGCGACGCGGGCGCGGGCGGCGCCGCGCCGCAACGGAGCGGCCGCCCAGCCCGACCAGAGCGGCCAGGACGGTCGCGCCGGCGACCGCCAGGCGCCGGCCGAGCCGCTCGAACTGCATGACCTGCCAGCCCTCGTTGCGGGCGATCGCGATGAGCCCCGGATCCGGGTTGACGACCACCGGGTTGCCGACGGCGCGCAGCATCGGCAGGTCCGAGGCGGAGTCCGAGTAGGCCCAGGAGCGGCCGAGGTCGATGCCGTGCTCGGTCGCGTAGCGCTCCATCGCTTCCACCTTCCCCGGGCCGTAGACGAAAGGCCCGTCGAGCCGGCCCGTGAACTGCCCGCCCGCGTCGAGCTCGTACCGCGTCCCGATCCCACCCTCCATCCCGAGCACGGCGGCGAGCGAGCCGACGATCCCGTCGCCCGCGGCGCTGACGATGAATGCGGACCGGCCCTCGTCCTGGTGGCGGTGGATCTCGGCCAGCATCTCCGGGTAGATCCGCGGCAGGACCGCCGCCAACACCTCGGGGCCCATCCGATCGATTTCCTTGCCTGGGACGCCGGTGATCAGCTCGCGGGCCACCTTGAGGACGTCGGCCGTCTCCTCGTCGCTGGCGCCGCGGAGCCGGTACCGGAGGTGGTCCCAGGCCCAGCCGGCGAGCTGGCGCCGCGAGACGATGCCCCGCTTCGCCGCCGCCCGCGCGAACTGCATGCCGCTGGACCCCGCCATCAGGGTCTTGTCGAGGTCGAAGAACGCAGCCTCGCGGCCGCGCGGCGCGGCGTCGGTCAGCGGCGCCTCAGCCGCCGTTGACCTCGAGGACGATCGCATCGCCCTGACCGCCGCCCGAGCAGATGGCGGCGACCCCGAGCCCGCCACCGCGGCGGCGCAGCTCGTGGGCCAGGGCGCCCACGATCCGGGCGCCCGAGGCCCCGATCGGGTGGCCGAGGGCGATCGCGCCCCCGTTCACGTTGACCCGGTCCTCGTCGACCCCAAGCATCCGCACCGAGTTGATCGCGACCGAGGCGAACGCCTCGTTGATCTCCCACAGGTCGACGTTCTCGGGCGACTTGCCGATCTTGTCGAGCGCCAGCTTGGCCGCCCGCGCGGGCGTCTTGGCGAGGTAGGGGAAGTCGTCGGCCACCGCCCCGTAGGAGAGGATCCGGGCGAGCGGCTCGCGGCCGTTCGACTGCGCCCACTCCTCCGAGGCGACGACGACGGCGCCGGCGCCGTCGTTGACACCCGGAGCGTTCCCGGCCGTGTGGGTCGCGTCGTCGCCGCCGATCGGCCTCAGCTTGGCGAGGGTCTCGACGGTCGTGTCCGGACGGATCGCTTCGTCGGCGGCGACCTCGGTCTCCGCCTTCCGCGACTTCAACGTCACCGTGACGATCTCGTCCGCCAGGCGCCCCTCGTCCGTCGCCCGCGCCGCGAGCTGATGGGACCGGGCGGCGAACCGGTCCATGTCGGCGCGGGTGATCTCGAGCTCATTCGAGACCTCGCTCGCTTCGTCGATCATCTGCTTGCCGGTGAAGGGGTTGGTGAGCCCGTCGTGCGTCATCGCGTCGACCGCACCCACGTCGCCCATCCGGAAGCCGAAGCGGGCCCCCGGCAGCAGGTAGGGCGCCTGGCTCATCGATTCCATCCCGCCGGTCACCGCGACCTCGACGTCGCCGGCGCGGATCGCCTGGTCGGCGAACCCCACGGAGCGCATTCCCGAAGCGCAGACCTTGTTGACGGTCTCCGAGGGGACCTCCTTGGGGATCCCGGCCTTGATCTGGGCCTGGCGCGACGGGATCTGGCCCTGGCCTGCCTGGAGGACCTGGCCGAAAACCACCTGCTCGACCTGCTCCGGCTCGACCTCGGCGCGCTCGAGGGCGCACTCGATCGCCTTGCCGCCCAGCTCGGTGGCGTCCAGGGACGACAGGGCTCCGCCCATCTTCCCGAACGGGGTCCGCGCGGTTCCGAGGATCACTGTGCCGGCCATCTAAGCCTTTCTTTCTGCTGGTGGTGAGGGGTGCGCGGCGCCGCGGGCGCCGGCGGGGACGATACCGGCCGCAGTTCGTAGACTCGCCCGTCCATGGAGGTGGTCAGCAGGGACGTCGAACTCGAGCAGGCGGGCGCCGAGGCCCGCGCGGTGGCCCTGTTCGAAGGCGAGGATCCAGCGCCGGCCGTGGCGGCGGCCCCCGGCGGCGCGACGGCCAAGGCGGGCTACAAGAAGGTCTCCCTGCTCCACCCGCCCGAGGGGCCGCTGGTCGCGGTCGGACTCGGCAAGCGCGCCGACCTGACGCCGGAGCGCCTGCGCGTGGGGGCGGCGCTGGCGCTGCGCGAGGCGGCCCGCGCGGAGGCCGGCTCCCTGGCCTGGGAGGTGCCCGCGGGCGGGGACCCCGCGGCGAGCGCTGAGGCACTCGTCACCGGCTCGATCCTCGGCAGCTACCGCTTCGACCGCTTTCGCAGCGCCAACGGGGACGAGCCGAGGCCCGAGGTCCGCACCCTCACCCTGATCGGAGCAAGGGAAGTGGCGACCGCGGCCGAGACCGCGCGGGTCGCGGCCCTGGCTTCGAACCGGGCGCGCGAGCTCCAGAACCTCCCCTCGAACGTGGCGACCCCCTCGTTCCTCGCCGAACGGGCCAAGGAGATCGCATCGGGCAGCGACGCGATCACCGCGGAGGTGCTCGGACCGGCCGAGATCGCCGAGCGCAACATGGGTGGGCTGGTCGCGGTCAGCCGCGGCAGCGACGAGGAGGCCCGCCTGATCGTGCTCCGCTACGACGGTGGCGGCGACGGTGAGGTCCTCGGGCTGGTCGGCAAGGCGGTCACCTTCGACACCGGCGGCATCTCGCTCAAGCCCGCGGCGGGCATGCACGAGATGAAGATGGACATGTCGGGCGGCGCGGCCGTGCTGGAAGCCGTCGCGGCGATCGCCGAGCTCGGGCTGTCGATCTCCGTCGTCGCCGTGGTCCCCTCGACCGAGAACACCCCATCGGGCCACGCGACCAAGCCGGGGGACATCATCACCCAGTACAACGGCCGCACCGTCGAGGTCAACAACACCGACGCCGAGGGGCGGCTGATCCTCGCCGACGCCCTCGCCTATTGCGCCGAGCTCGGGGCCGACCGCATCATCGACCTCGCCACCCTGACCGGCGCCGTGATCGTCGCCCTCGGCTCCACGTACGCCGGCCTGATCTCCAACGACGACGACCTTGCCGCCGCGGTCGGCACCGCCGGCGAGGCGACCGGGGAGCTGGCCTGGCGTCTCCCGCTCCATGCCGAGTACAAGGAGCTGACCAAGGGGACGGTCGCCGACCTCACCAACGCCGCCGCGAAGCGCAAGGCGAGCACGATCTATGCCGGGTCGTTCCTCGAGGAGTTCGTCGACGGCCGGCCGTGGGTTCATCTCGACATCGCCGGCACCAGCTGGGACGTCGGCCGCGAGTACGTGGGTAAAGGCGCTACCGGCTACGGCGTCCGGCTGTTGGTCGAGTTGGCGAGGCGGCTCGCTGCGGACGGGTAGGCCCCCACTCGAACGCCTCAGACGGCTCGCCCAGGATCATCAGCGTCGCCGTAGCTGTCGCGAGCATCTTTTCGGACTCCGCCGCCACCAGCCTTCCTTCGGCGACGGCTTGACGCGAGCCCCGGTGCACCACGACTCCTTCGGCTCTCACAAGCCCCGTCTCCCGGGTGATCGGACGGAGGAATTTGACCTCCAGGGACTGGGTCGTGTAGGCGGCGCCGGCGGGCAGGGTGGTGTGGACGGCGACGCCGAGGACGGAGTCGAGCAGGGTCGAGGCATAGCCGCCGTGAACGACCGCGATCGGGTTGTAGTGCTCTTCCCCCGGCGTGCCCTCGAACACGGCCCGGCCCTCTTCCACCTCGACCGGGTGCATGTTCATCAGCACCGCGATCGGTGGCGGGGGGACCTGGCCGGCCGCGATCGCCTTCATGTACTCGAGTCCCGAGCGTCCCGCGGCCTCGACCGTCGAAGCGACCGGGTCCTGCCAGACCATCTCGCGCCTACGGGTCGCCTCGGGCCGGCGCTCAGCGTGCGCGATCGCCGAGTCGGCGGCGGTCATCGCCGCCGGCGGGGACGGCGCAGCCGCGGGTGACGTCGCGTCCGCCCAGCGGCGCCCGCCGGCTGGGCGGGGTAGACCAGGTCGGCGAGGATGTCCTCCTCGGTGATCCTGACGGCGGTGGGGTCGAACTTGAACCGAGCGGCCATGAGGCCCCCTTCCGGCTTGGTTTTCCTATGAAACCGACCCTACCACGCTCGGTTGCTTCACAAAACCATGTGTGCGAGACTTCACACATGCTGCAGCGCGATTACCAGGGCCAGGACTGCTCGATCGCGGCCACCCTGGAGCTGATCGGCGAGCGCTGGACGATCTTGGTGATCCGGGACATCTGGCTCGGGCGCCGGCGGTTCGGCCAGATCCAGGAGAACCTCGGGATCGCTCGCAACGTCCTCTCCTCGCGCCTCCAGCGGCTCCTCGACGCCGGCATTCTCGAGAGGCGCATCTACAGCGAGAGGCCCGAGCGCTACGAGTACTTCCTGACCGAGAAGGGTCTCGACCTCTGGCCGGTGATGGTCGCGATGATCGGTTGGGGCGACCGGCACCTCGCGGGGCCCGAAGGCCCTGCCGTGGCGATCGTCCACAAGGAGTGCGGCGGGGCGGTCAACGACCGCCGGATCTGCGAACGCTGCGGCGCGGCGCTCGAGGTCCGCGATGCCCGCGCCGTCGGCCTCCGCGAGCGGGCGCACGCGACGCGGTAGCTTTCCCGGCGAAGGCCGAGGCGGGACCCGACGGGCCCGGGAAGGAGAGATGAGCGACCGCCTGAACGACGCCCACCGCGCGACCCTGGCCGCGCTCTGCGACACCGCGGTACCGGCGATCGAGCGCGAGCCCGACCCGGACGGCTTCTGGGCCCGCCGCGGCACCGAGGTCGGCACCGACGCCGCGCTCGCCGAACTGCTCGAGGCGCTTCCGCAGGAACAGCTCGCGGGCACGGTCCAGCTGCTGGAGGCCCTCGCCGAGCAGGGGTTCGAGCACGCCTCGCAACCCTCGCGCGAGCAGATCCTCCGCAACGTCTCGCTCCTGGGCCCGGAGGCGGCGGGCGGAGTCGGCGCCCTTCTCGGCGGTGCCCTCTTCCTCGCCTACGCGGTGCCCGACCCGTCGACCGGCCAGAACCCCTTCTGGAGGACGTTCGGCTATCCCGGGCCGGTCGGGTTGCCCCCGGCTCGCGCGAGGGAGATCGAGCCGCTCGCGCCGGAAGGGGGTCGGGCGACCTTCGAAGCCGACATCGTCGTGGTCGGGTCGGGCGCCGGAGGGGGCGTGATCGCGGGAACCCTGGCTGGCGCCGGCTTGAAGGTCATGGTGGTCGAGGCCGGCGGCTACTTCGACGAGTCCGACTTCAACCAGCTCGAGCTCTGGGCCTACCAGAACCTCTACTACCGGGGCGGGCCGGTGCCGACCGCCGACGGCAACGTCTCGCTCCAGGCGGGGGCGAACCTCGGCGGCGGCACGACGATCAACTGGACCAACTGCCTGCGGACGACCCCCTGGGTGCGTCAGCAGTGGGCCCGGGAGTTCGGCCTCGAGGGCGTCGACGGGCCCGAGTACGACCGGCACCTCGACACCGTCCTGGCCCGGATCTCGGCAAACGACGAGTGCAGCGACTACAACGGCCCGTCGCAGCGGCTCCTCGAGGGCGCCCAGGCGCTGGGCTGGTCGACCGAGCGCGTCGTCCGCAACACCGACCCCTCGGCATACAGCCCAGAGACCGCCGGCTACATCGGCTTCGGGGACCAGACCGGCTCGAAGCAGTCCACGACCAAGACCTTCCTGCGCGACGCCGCCGAGGCCGGCGCCGACTTCCTGGTCCGGACGGCCGCGACCCGGATCCTGGTCGAGGACGGGCGCGCCGCCGGCGTCGAGGCGAGGTTCGAGGATCCCGGCGCGCGCAGGTCCGCCGCCGTCACGGTCCGGGCGCCCCAGGTGGTCGTCGCCTGCGGCGCCCTCGAGTCCCCGGCGCTCCTGCTCCGCTCCGGCATCGGCGGTTCAGCCGTCGGGGACCACCTCCGCCTGCATCCGTGCACGGCCGTCCTCGGGGTCTACGGCGAGGATCAGCGGGCCTGGTGGGGCGCGCCCCACACGATCGTCGTCGACGAGTTCGCCGACACGGGTGGCGGCTGGGGCTACCTAATCGAGACCGCGCAGTACACGACCGGCGTCGGCGCCTCGGCGATCCCGTTCACGTCGGGGCGCGACCACAAGGAGGCGCTCGCCGACTACCGTTTCGGCGCGACGTCGATCGGGCTCCTCCGGGACCGCGGGCACGGCCGCGTCACCGTCGACCGCGAGGGACAGGCGGTCCACTCCTACTCCCTGACCGACGAGGTCGACGTCGCGAACGCCCGGCACGGGCTCGAGGCGCAGGCCAGGATCCATGAGGCCGCGGGCGCCCGCGAGATCCGGGCGCTGGCGACGGCAATGCCGCGCTGGCGGCGCGGCGACGACCTCGCGGAGTTCGTCGCCCGCGTCCAGCGGGTCCCCCTCGGCTTCGGCGGGCACAGGCTCTTCTCGGCGCACCAGATGGGGACCTGCCGGATGGGGACCGACCCCGCGACGAGCGTCGCCGGGCCCTGGGGCGAGCTCCACGACACACCGGGTGTCTGGATCGGGGACGGCAGCGCCTTCCCCACTTCCTCGGGCACGAACCCGATGATCTCGATAATGGCGGTGGCGCACCGAACCGCCGAGGCGATCGCCGCGGCGGCGCCGGCTCCGCCCGGCGCTGCGCCCGCAACTTCCGAACCGGCCACGACCACCTGAGAGGAACCAATGGCGACGATCACGCAACCGCTCACCCGAGACCGCCTCTACATCGGCGGGGAGTGGGTCGAGCCCGCCGGCGACTCGGCGATCGAGGTCGTCAACCCGACGACCGAGGAGGTAATCGGCTCGATCCCCGAGGGCACGCCCGAGGACGCAGACCGGGCCGTGGCCGCGGCCCGCGAGGCCTTCCCGGGCTGGGCGGCGACGAGCCGCGAGGAGAGGGCGGGATACCTGTCGGCGATCGCCGCCGCGCTGGCCGAGCGCGGCGACGAGATCGCCGCCCTCGTCTCCCAGGAGCTGGGGATGCCGCTGAAGCTCTCGCGCCAGATCCAGGCCGGCCTGCCGACGATGTCGTTCTCCTCGATGCCTGAGCTGATGGAGCAGGTGGCCTGGGAGGAGCAGGTCGGCAACTCGCTGGTGGTCCGCGAGCCGGTCGGCGTGCTCGGCGCGATCACGCCTTGGAACTACCCCCTGCACCAGATCGCGGCGAAGGTCGCCCCCGCTCTCGCGGCCGGCTGCACCGTCGTCCTCAAGCCGAGCGAGGTCGTCCCGCTCAACGCCTTCGTCCTCGCCGAGGTGATCGAGGCGGCCGGACTGCCGCCTGGCGTCTTCAACCTCGTGACCGGCACCGGCCCGGTGGTGGGTGAGGCGATCGCCGCCCACCCCGGGGTCGACATGGTCTCCTTCACCGGCTCGACCCGGGCCGGCAGGCGCGTTTCCGAGCTCGCCGCGGCGACCGTCAAGCCGGTGGCGATGGAGCTCGGCGGCAAGAGCCCCAACGTGATCCTCGACGACGCCGACCTGGAGCGTGCCGTCCCCGACGGGGTCGCGAAGTGCTTCCTCAACTCGGGCCAGACGTGCAGCGCGCTGACCCGGATGCTGGTACCGCGGGACAAACTGGGCATGGCGGAGGAGATCGCTGCGGCGGCGGCGGCCAAGTTCACGCCCGGGGATCCGTTCGACCCCGCCACCCGGCTCGGTCCGCTGGTCTCCCAGACCCAGCGCGAGCGGGTCCGGGCCTACATCGCCAAGGGCGAGGAGGAGGGCGCCCGGCTCGTGACCGGCGGCGCCGAGCCGCCCGAGGGCGTCGAACGTGGCTTCTTCGTCCGGCCGACCGTCTTCTCCGACGTCGATGCGGAGATGACGATCGCGCAGGAGGAGATCTTCGGGCCGGTCCTCGCGATCCAGCCCTACGACGACGAGGACGACGCGATCCGGATCGCCAACGCGACCGTCTACGGCCTCGCCGGGGGAGTCTGGTCGGCTGACGAGGAGCGTGCCAAGTCGGTTGCCCGGCGGATCCGGACCGGTCAGGTGGAGATCAACGGCGGCGCCTTCAATCCGCTGGCCCCGTTCGGCGGCTTCAAGCTGTCCGGCCACGGCCGCGAGCTCGGCCACTTCGGGATCGAGGAGTTCCTCCAGCCGAAGGCGATGCAGCTCTAGCGGCCGCCCGGGTGTCGCGCCGGGCCTTCCCTAGGCTCCGCTGCCCATGGACTTCGACCTCACCGACGAACAGCGGCTGCTGCGCGACACCGTCCGCGACTTCGCCCGCAACGAGGTCGCGCCGGCCGCCGAGGAGCTCGACCGGACCAAGTCCTTCCCCTACGAGATCGTCGCCAAGATGGGCGAGCTGGGGCTGATGGGGATCCCCTTTCCCGAGGAGTACGGGGGCGGCGGCGCCGACACCCTCTCCTACGCACTCGCGGTCGAGGAGCTCGCCAGAGTCGATTCCTCGGTCTGCATCACGATGGCCGCCCACACGTCGCTCGGGACGATGCCGATCCACCTCTGGGGAAGCGACGAGCAGAAGGCGGAGTGGCTGCCGCAGCTCACCAGCGGCACCCGGCTGGCCGCGTTCGGCCTGACCGAGCCCGAGGCCGGCTCGGACGCCGGCGCGACCCGGACGGCCGCGCGGCTCGAGGACGGCGAGTGGGTGGTGAACGGCGCGAAGCAGTTCATCACCAACTCCGGAACCGACATCTCCGGCTGCGTGACGATCACCGCCGTCACCGGCCAGGAGGACGGTCGGCGCGAGATCTCCAACATCATCGTCCCCAGCGGGACGCCGGGCTACGAGGTCGGCGAGGCGTACCGCAAGATGGGCTGGAACGCCTCGGACACGCGGCCGCTCTCCTTCGAGGACGCGCGGGTGCCCGAGGGCAACCTGCTCGGCCGTCGAGGGGACGGCTTCAAGAACTTCCTCCACATCCTGGACGGCGGTCGGATCGGGGTGGCCGCCATGGGGGTCGGCCTCGCCCAGGGCGCGCTGGACGAGGCGATCGCGTACGCCAGGGAGCGCCGGGCCTTCGGCCAGCCGATCTCGAAGTTCCAGGCGATCCAGGCGAAGATCGCCGACCTGTCGGCCCAGATCGAGGCGGCGCGACTGCTGACCCACCGAGCGGCGCTCGAGAAGGATCGCGGCGAGTCCTTCACCCTGACCGCCGCCCAGGCGAAGCTGATCACCGGGCGCCTCGCCGTGCGCGCCACCGAGGAGGCGGTCCAGATCCACGGCGGCTACGGCTACATCGAGGAGTACCCCGTCTGCCGCTTCTACCGCGACGCGAAGATCCTCACGATCGGCGAGGGGACCGACGAGGTCCAGCAGATGGTGATCGCCCGGCAGCTCGGCTGCTGAGCGCAGGGACGTCTCCGTCCGTCTCTAGGCTTGCGCCCGTGCTCTCCGGGGACGAGCGGCTGATCGCCCTGGCCGGACTGACTACCGGCGTGATCATCTGCCTGCTGCTGCTCGCCTCCTGGCGCCTCTAGGCATGCGGCGGCGCGCGCCGAAGCCGGCACATGTCGCGGTCTTCGCCGCCGCCGCGGCGGCCGGTCTCCTCGCGACCCTGGCGCTGACGATCCTCGCCTCGCTCGTCGTCGGCCACAAGCTGGTCGTGATCGGCTCCTCGACGATGGAGCCCGCCCTCTCAGACGGCGACCTCGTCATCGAGCGCCAGGTCGCGCCGGGGGACGCAGAGGTCGGCGACATCGTCACCTTCTCCGAGCCGGTCACCGGGCGTTCCCTGACCCGCCGGGTCGAGGCGGTCGCGGAGACGAGCGGGAGGGTCGGGTTCGTGACGAAGGGAGATTCGAGCCCGACGTTCGAGCGCTTCTCCCTCCCCGCCGACGGGCAGATCGGGATCCCGACCAGGAAGGTCCCGCTGGCCGGCGACCTCTCCGGACTCACGGGACTCTTCGTGCTGCTCGCCTTCGTGCTGCTCGGGGTCGTCGCCGTCGCGCTCAGCCGGAGGAGGCACCGGGCCGGGCCGTGACCGCCCCCGTGGGCCGCTGGGAGACAGCGGCGCCGCGGCCGCGCTCGGGGCCGATCCCGTAGTGGGCGCAGACCATGAGCTCCTGCTCGCGGGTCAGACGGCGGGCGCGATCGACCACCGGCGCCGCCCGCAGGACCCGCCAGGAATGCGGCACCCAGACCCGGTCGACGACCGCCGCGCAGTCGGAGAAAGGGACCGCGATTTCGCGGCCGAACCGGCCGGGCTTTACGACCATCCAGGCCGGATGCCCGTCCTCGGCGTCGACGAACAGCCCGTCCACCCGGCCGACCCCGCGGTCGTCGATCGCGTCGACCTCGTAGCCCGCCCAGTCGAGCTCAGTCATCGGCGGTCTCCTCCGCGAGCAGCCGCCCGGCGGCGGAGGCCGGGTCGAGCCGCCGCGCGACGACGTCGTCGAGGAGCTCGGCGATCTCGGGATCGCCCGCCACCGCCCGCTCGAGGCGACGGCGCATCCTCGAGGCGGCGATCCCGAGCACCTCGTTGCGCAGGTTGCGGGCGCGGCGCTCGGCCAGGGTTCCGGCCGCCTCGATGTGCTCGCGATGCTCGTCGATCTTCGCGCGGAGCTCGGCGATCCCGTCCCCTCGGGCGGCCTCGGTGCGCAGGATCGGCACCCGCCACCCGTCGGCGGGCTCGGCCAGCGCGAGAACGCCGCGAACCTCCCGCACCATGGTGTCGGTCATCGGGTGGTCGGACTTGTTGACCACGATCACGTCGGGGATCTCCATCACGCCCGCCTTGAGCGCCTGGATCGAGTCTCCGGAGCCCGGCATCAGCGCGAGGACGATCGTGTCGGCGTGGTCGACGATGTCGATCTCGGCCTGGCCGACGCCCACGGTCTCGATCAGCACGTCGTCCTTGCCGGCCGCGTCCATGACGAGGGCGACCTGGAGCGCCGCCTCGGAGAGCCCCCCGAGGGCTCCGCGCGAGGCCATGGAGCGGATGAAGACGCCGGGGTCGAGGAAGTGCTCGGAGAGCCGGATCCGGTCGCCCAGCAGGGCGCCGCGGGTGAACGGGCTCGACGGGTCGATCGAGAGCACCGCCACCTCGCGGTCGGACTGGCGGAGCTCCTTCGTCAGGGCGCCGATCAGGGTGCTCTTGCCGACCCCGGGCGGCCCGGTGAAGCCGATGATCCGGGCCTTTCCCGTCCGGGGATAGACCTCGCGGACGAGGTCCCAGCCGGCCGGATCGTCGGACTCGATCAGGGTGATCGCGCGGGCCAGGGCGCGCTTGTCGCCGGCCGCCAGCCGGTCCGACAGGGAACCGTTGCCGTGGGGGTCGGCCATCGCGGGCGGAGTCTAGAGTGGCGCCCCCGATGCGCCTCCTCAGCTTCCTCGGCCGCAACCGGATGCTGACGCCGAAGTACGGGCTGCTGCTCTTCCGCTACCTCTGGCGCCGCTTCTTTACCCCCGCGGGATGGCGCTGGCGGACCGCCGGGATGGTCTTCTTCGGGCGCCGGCTCGAGCTCCAGATCGGCCGCGGCGGCCAGATCCGTTTCGGCCGCTTCGTCTGGGTCGGCCACGGAACGAAGATCCGCTGCCACGAGGGGATCGTCGAGATCGGTGACAAGACCGTGTTCGGCCAGGACTGCACCGTGTCGGCCTACCAGTACGTTCGGATCGGCGAGCAGTGCGTGGTCGCCGACCGCGCGATGTTCATCGATTTCGACCACGGCGTCGTCGACGTCGAGGCCCCGATCCGCCGGCAGGGCATCTACAAGCGCGACGTCGTCGTCGGGTCGAACGTCTGGATCGGCTACGGCGCCTGCGTCCTGCGCGGCGTGCGGATCGGCGACAACGCGATCGTGGGCACCAACTCGGTGGTGACCCGCGACGTGCCCGCGAACGCCGTGGTCGGAGGTGTTCCGGCCCGCGTGATCCGAATGCGCGACGCGCCGCGGCGCCTGGGCTGGCCGAGCCCCGTGGAACCCGGCGGCTAGCCGCCGACCGGGTCGAGCAGCGCCTCGTAGACAGCGGCCGTCTGCTCGGCGACGTCGGCCCAGTCGAAGCGGCGGACGTGCTCATGGGCCTCGGCCACGAGCCGGCGTCCCAGGTCGTCGTCGCTGAGAACGCGGATCGCGACCTCGGCAAGCGCCTCCGGGTCGCGGGCGCGGAACCGCAGCCC
>Ga0126309_10000198_pt1 | contig 20536 bp, 15 predicted proteins | sample Plot56_FD_92541 | JGI IMG/M metagenome (GOLD analysis project Ga0126309, IMG submission 92541) | Serpentine soil microbial communities from UC McLaughlin Reserve, CA, USA - Plot56 | ecosystem: Environmental > Terrestrial > Soil > Grasslands | place: USA: UC McLaughlin Reserve, Lake County...
AGTCGCTGATGTCGTAGATCATCCCGAAGCGCTCGACCCGCGGGTCCACCACCCAGGGAGCGAGGAAGTCCATCGGCCGGGTGGCGCTCGACAGGTGGAACTCGCCGCGGCCGCCGACCGGGCCGAGGCCGGGCAGCTCGCGGCTGAGGAACGTCCCGTCCGCCCGCGGCTCCACCGTGATGAGCCGCCTGCGCAGGGCGTGCAGCAGCTCGAACTCCTTCAGCTTGAGGAGGAGGTTTTCCCAGACCGCCACCAGGCTCGGCGGCAGCAGCTTCGACGCGTTGTACCCCTTGAGCGTCGTCAGGAAGGTCGTATAGCCCGGCCGGAGCAGGAGATCGCGCGATTCCGGCGGGTTGTCGCTCCCCAGCAGGTGGACCGTGAGGTGGCGCAGCTCGCGGTCGCGGCTGAGATGGTCCGCGTGCCAGCGCCCGAGCTCGTCCAGGCGTTGCCGCAGCTCGCGGCCGTCGATCCGCAGCGAGCCGTTGAAGTAGCTCGCCAGCTCCGCCAGATCGCGCCCGATGTAGTCCTCGGTGAAGATCAGGACGTTGTCGCGCATGCGGGTGAGCAGGCGCGGAAACAGCTCCTCTTCCACCTCCTCGATGTCGCCCGCCACCTTCTGGACCAGGTCGTAGGTGGTGGAGAGCACGCGGTCGAGGAAGCGGTCGAAGATGCGGTATTTGAGCGCGTCGCCGTGGCGGCGGCCGATCTCGGTGTCGGCCCGCAGGATCCGCTTCGGCGTGTCCTTGAGCAGGCGCGCCACCTCCAGCGAGTGGTGGAGCCAGAAGATCGCCGGATACTGCCGGCCGTAGCTCGAGATCGTGACGTTGTCGACCGCGCGCGCCAGCAGGGCTCGGTAGCGCTCCCAGGTGGCACCGTAAGCTTTGAGGTCGTAGGGCTCCCGGCGGAGCGCCGCGACCTGCATCGCCTCTTCCGCGAGGACGTATTTCTGGAGCGCGTCGCGCAGGGCGGCCATCCCCTCCGAGGCGAGGATGGGGAAGCCGTGCGCCGGCGTCGCGCTCTCGTCCTCCAGAAAGACGGCGCGCGGCAGCGGCAGCGTCCGTGTGTGGTCCGGGAAGAGGCGCCGGACCTCTTCGGGACCGGGCCGAAGAAAGTTGAAGGGACCGCTCAAGAGCTGTGCAAGAGACGTCGGTTTCATGCGATCGCCGCCAGGTTCCAGTGAAGAAGAGAGGGGTAGCGTATACCATACCGCGGAGCGTCGCGCTCCCCTTCGCGCCGCGCCTCCCCTGGTAAGATCTCCCGCCGGGGTCTACTTTCGAAGAGAATCGAGGAGAGAGGTCTCATGACGGATGTCGCATCGGTGGTCGTGGCTCGCCGTGACCAGGTCGAGACGGAGCTGATCCTGGCCGGGTGTTTCGAGAAGGAGGCACCCGACGTGGAAGGGGTTTTCGCGGAGGTTCGGCCGGCGCTGGAGCGACTGGCGGCGCGGAGTGGATGGAAGGGATCGGACGATCAGGTCGCCCAGACCGAGATCCCCGGCGGGCCGGCCGTCGCGCTCTTCGGCCTCGGCGAGCGCAAGGACTTCACGTTCCAGCGGCTGATCAAGTGGATCGGTCGCGCCGCGGATCACGCCGACGCGGGCGGGAGCCGGCGGCGGACGTTCCTGCTGCCTCCGCATGCCGAGACCATGGGCGCTCCCGCGGCCGAGCGCATCCTGCGCACGATCGCGCTGTCGACCTACACGTTCGACCGCTACCAGACTCAGAAGGAAGCGCCGCTGCGGCCCGAGCCGCTCGCCGTGGCTCCGCCGGCCGGCCAGGACGAGATCTTCCGCGCCGCTCTGCCGTTCGCCACCGAGGTGGCCGCCGCCGTCGGGTTCGCGCGCGACCTGGCCAACACGCCGCCCAACGAGGCGACGCCGGCCTGGATGGAAGAGCGGGCCCGCGAGCTCGCCGCGGAGCGCGGCCTCACGGTGACCGTGCTCGACGGGCCCGAGCTGGAGCGCCGCGGCATGGGCGGAATCCTCGCCGTGGGCGCCGGTGCCTCGGTCCCGCCGCGGCTCGTCAAGCTCGCGTGGGGCGACTCCGGTCCGGTGGTGGCCCTGGTGGGCAAGGGGGTCACCTTCGACACCGGCGGCATCTCCATCAAGCCGGCGCTGGACATGGACGAGATGAAGTACGACAAGGCCGGCGCCTGCAACGTCCTCGCCGCGGCCCGCGCCATCGCCGGGCTCGGCTTGCCGGTGCGCCTGCGCGTCTACGTTCCGCTCGCCGAGAACATGCCGGGCAGCAAGGCCTACCGCCCCGGCGACATCCTCCGCATGGCCAACGGCAAGACCGTGGAGATCACCAACACAGACGCCGAAGGGCGGCTGATCCTGGCGGACGCCCTGGCCCTGGCGGTCGAGGAGGGGGCCGAGGCGCTCATCGAGCTCTCGACCCTGACCGGGCATTGCGTTGTCGCCCTCGGCCACCTGGCGGCCGGCCTGTTCGCTCCCGACGAAGCCCTCGCCGCCGAGCTCCTCGCGGTGGGTGCCGATGCGGGAGAGCGGCTCTGGCGGATGCCTCTGTATCCCGAGCATGGAGAAGACATGAAGGGGACCCACGCGGACCTCAGGAACTCCGGCGGGCGTCCCGGCGGCGCGAGCACGGCCGCGGCATTCCTTTCCGAGTTCGTCGAGGGGCTCGCCCAATGGGCCCACCTGGACATCGCCGGCACGGCCTGGCTCAAGACCGAGAAGGATGGGCAACCGGCCGGCGCCACCGGCTTCGGAGTGGCCTCGGCGGTGAGCTGGGTCCGCCGCCGCGCCTCGTCCTCCTAGGAGAACCCGACGGCCATGAACCCAGCTCCGGCTCCCGCACCGCGGGAAGACGCCTCTGCCCCTGCGGTCCCGGCTCCGCTCCTGGAGATCCGGGACCTGGAGGTGTCGTTTCCGCAAGGAGACGGTTGGCTGCGCGTGGTCCGGGGCGTCTCCCTGGACGTGGCGCCCGGCGAGATCGCCGGGCTGGTGGGGGAGTCGGGCTCGGGCAAGACGTTGACCGCGCTGTCGATCCTCCGCCTCGTGCCGCCGCCGGCCCGGGTCAGCGGGCGCATCCGGCTCGCCGGCGCCGGGGACCTCCTGGCCCTGCCCGAGCGGGAGCTGCGGCGGGTGCGCGGCGGGCGCGTCGGCTTCATCTTCCAGGAGCCGATGTCCGCCTTGAACCCGGTCTACACCATCGGCTTCCAGATCGCCGAGGCCGTGCGGGCGCACCGGGGGATCTCCCGCAAGGAGGCGCTCGGCGAGGCGGTGCGGCTCCTCGACCGCGTGGCCCTGGCCGACGCCCGCCGGCGGATCGGCGACTATCCGCACCAGCTCTCCGGCGGCCAGCGCCAGCGGGTCGGCATCGCCATGGCCCTCGCGTCCGGCCCGGACCTCCTGCTGGCCGACGAGCCCACGACCGCTCTGGACGTCACTCTCCAGGCGCAGATCCTCGAGCTGCTCGACGGCCTGCGCGCCGACCTCGGCCTCTCCGTCCTCCTGATCACCCACGACCTCGGCATCGTGGCCGAGCGCTGCGACCGCGTGGCGGTGATGCATCAAGGAGAGATCGTCGAGGAGGCGGAGGTGGGGGAGCTGTTCGCGGCGCCGCGGCATGGGTATACGCGGGCGTTGCTGGGGGCCCTCACCCCCGGCCCCTCTCCCGCAAGCGGGCGAGGGGAGAAGGTTAGCGATTCTCTGGCCTCCGTCCGCCAACTCTCCAAAACCTTCCCCGTCCGCCGCGGCCTCTTCCGCAAGCAGCTCGGCACCGTCCGGGCCGTCGACCGGGTCGATCTGGAGATCCGGCGCGGGGAGTGCCTGGCGCTGGTCGGGGAGTCGGGGAGCGGCAAGACGACTCTGGGGCGGTGCCTGATCCGGCTGATCGAGCCGACCTCCGGGAGCGTGGTGTTCGACGGCGAAGACCTTCTGGCTCTCCGGCCGCGCGAGCTCCGCGCGCGCCGGCGGCGGTTCCAGATGGTGTTCCAGGACCCCTGGGGCTCGCTCGATCCGCGGCAGCGGGTCGGCTCCATCGTGGCCGAGCCTCTCGACGTCCACGAGCGCATCCCCCGCGCGGAGATCGACCGCCGCGTGGCCGAGCTGCTGACGGCGGTGGGGCTCGATCCGGCCTTCGCGGCGCGCGGACCGCACCAGCTCTCCGGCGGGCAGCGGCAACGGGTCGGCATCGCCCGCGCGCTCGCCGCCGGGCCGGACCTGCTGGTGGCCGACGAGCCGGTCTCGGCGCTCGATGTCAGCATCCGGAGCCAGATCCTGGACCTGCTGGCCGGACTGCGCGAGCGGCTCGGGCTCTCGCTCCTCTTCGTCAGCCACGACCTGACCGCCGTGGCGCGGCTGGCCGACCGGGTGGCCGTCCTCTATCTCGGCCGGATCGTCGAGCTGGCTGCGGCGGCGGACCTCTTCCACCGGCCGCTCCATCCGTATAGCGTCAGCTTGCTTTCGGCCGAGCCGGTCGCGGATCCGCGGCGCCGCCGCGAGCGGATCGTGCTGCCGGGAGAGCCGCCGAGCCCGCTGGCTCCCCCGCCCGGCTGCCCGTTTCACCCGCGGTGTCCGATCGCGCGGGCTCGATGCGCCGTCGAAACCCCGTTGCTCGCGGCCGTTGGTGAGGCGCCGGCCAGCTTCGTGGCATGCTTCTACCCGGGCGAGCTGAATGCAAAGAATGTAAACCCTGTGGAGAGGGCGTAAACCTTTGAAGACCCCGCGCGTACAGTGTGCAGAGGAGAAGATGGATGCGCGCGATTTCGCACATTCTTGAAGTCATGTCACCGTCAACCGATTTTGGTGAGAGGCCATTCGATGAAAAGAGATCTCTTCCGATTCACTGCTCTAACCACCTGGGGGCTCGCGGCGCTGGCCATCCTGGCGAGCCCGGCGGCGGCGCAGGTTCAGTTGAACACCCAGGCTGCCATGCCCCCGGGCGAAGTCCCGGTCGAGGTGCGCGACGGGGCCATCCAACTGAGCCTGAACGAGGCCGTGGAGCTCGCGCTGCGCCGTAACCTCGGCCTGGTCATCGAGCGCTATACCCGCACCCAGGCGCGCCTGGGCGTGGAGCAAGCGCTCGGCGTCTATGATCCGCTGGCGAGCGTCGATCTGCAGGCGAGCGACATCTCGCGGCCTCCGACCTCGGTCACCGCGCCGACCGATTCGAACAGCCAGCAGCTGACCCTGGGATTGTCGCAATTCCTTCCGACGGGCGGCCAGCTCAGCGTGGGATGGCAGACCAGCCGGTCGGAGACCGACCTTTCCGGCCAATTCGCCTTCGTCAACCCGCAGTACAACTCGGGGCTCAACTTTTCCTTCACCCAACCGCTGCTCCGGGACTTCGGTCGCGGCACCTTCGAGCGCCAGCTCCTGATCGCGCAGAACCAGAACCTGGGGAGCAACCAGGAGTTCGCGCGACAGGTGATGGCGACGCTCCAGCAGGTGATCAACGCCTACTGGAATCTGGTCGAGGCGCGCGCGCAGCTCGACGTGGCGCGGCAGAGCCTGGCGCTCGCCAAGGAGCTCCACGAGCGCAACCGCATCCAGGTCGAGGTGGGAACGATGGCGCCGCTCGAGCTGGTGCAGAGCGAGGCGAACATCGCCACCAACGAGGAACAGATCATCAGCTCGCAGACCGTGGTCGGCAACTCCGAGGACGAGCTGCGGCGCCTGCTCAACCTCCCCCAGGGTCCGCTCTGGGAGGCGGAGATCCGGCCGGCCACCGAAGCGGAGGTCCAGGTGCCTGCCATCGACGTCGGGGCGGCGATCCGCACGGCGATCGAAGCGCGTCCGGAAGTCCGGGCGCAGCAGCTCATCGTCGAGCAGGCGCGGATCAACGCCGCCTTCTTCCGCAACCAGACGCTGCCGAGCCTCGACCTGACCCTCAATTACGGGCTGAACGGCAACAACGGTGTGACCATCGTCAACGACGCGGGGACCCCGCAGATCGTGACGGGGCAGTTCAGCGACTCGCTCGACCAGGTCTTCGGCATCGACTTTGACGGCTGGTCCGCCCAGCTCACCCTCGGGTACCCGATTGGAAACCGGGGCGCCCGCGCGGCCAGCGCCATCGCCGACCTCACCCTGGAGAGCGCCGAGGCGGCGCTCGCCCAGAGTGAGCAGCAGATCACCACCGAAGTCCGCCAGGCCGCCCGCCAGGTGGACAGCGCGGCGAAGCAGATCGATGCCGCCCGCGCCTCCGTCCGCTTCCAGGAGCGCAGCCTCGACGCCGAGAAGAAGCGCTATGAGAACGGCATGTCGTCCAGCTTCGAGATCACGCGCATCCAGCAGGACCTGACCGCCGCCAGGAGCCGTGAGGTCACCGCGGTCATCGCCTACCGCACGGCGCTCACTCAGTATCAGCAGGCGACGGGGCAGCTCCTGCCGACCTACAGCATCGTGATCGACGATCCCAACGCGCCGGTCGACCGCTGGAGCTTCGGTCTCTTCGGCCGTCGGAACGGCCGGTAGACGCAGTCCAACGCAGGAGGGAAGGGAGGCTCTCCATGCACGAGTCTGGCTTCGGCCGGGTCCTCGGTGCGCTGGTTGCACCGGACAAGACGTTCCGCTCCATCGCGGAACGGCCCACCTGGGTCGTTCCGCTGATCCTTCTGGTCGTCCTCGGTCTCAGCGTCGGCCTGATCATGCAGCGGCGCGTGGACCAGGCCGAGCTGATCAAGTACCAGATGGACAGGATGGGCGTCGAGCTCAGCAAGCAGCAGATGGAAAAAATCGAAAACGACGCCGCGGGCGGGTCCGGCGTCCGCCAGTCCCTGGGGCTGGCTTTCGGAACGCTCGTGGCCGCCGCCGCCTACTTCGTCCTGGCGGCGGTCTTCCTGATGATCCTGCGGCTGGCCGGCTCGGAGATCGACTTCCTGAGCAGCCTGGCCGTGACGGTCCACGGGATGCTGCCGCTCGGGGTGGCGGCCCTGCTCAACATCCCCCTGGCCCTCTCCCGCAGCGAGATCTCGCCCGCGGAGGTGATGAGCGGCGGCCTTCTCGCCTCGAACCTCCGTCCGCTCGCGCCGGAGGGCTCCCCGGTGGTCGCGTCGCTTCTCGGCAGCCTGGACTTCTTCGCGATCTGGGCCGTGGTGCTGCTGATCCTCGGCTTCCGGAGGGTGGCCCGGATCTCCACGCAGACCTCGGCGACGATCGTCCTCGTCCTCTGGGGTCTCTTCGTGCTCGGCAAGGCCGGCATCGCCGCCGTCTTCAATTGATCTGATTGGAATCGACCTGATTGGATTGAGATTCTTGGAGGGTCATCTTTGAAGAAATTCCTCATCGCGGCTCTGGTCGTGGTGGCGCTGGGAGCGATCGTCCTGGTCAGCGTCCGGAGAGCCGGACAGCAGAAGGGGACCAAGGTCTACGTCGAGGAGGCCCACCGGGAGGATCTCGGCCAGGTGGTCAAGGCGAGCGGCGAGATCGACCCGCGCGTGAAGGTCAACATCTCCGCCCACGTCGTCGGCAAGATCGAGAAGCTGTTCGTGGAGGAGGGGGACCGCATCGAGAAGGGGCAGCCGTTCCTCCGCCTGGAGCAGCAGGCCTTCATCGCCGAGCGCGACCGTTGGGCGGCGCAGCTGCGCCGGGCCGAGACCGAGGTGCGGCAGTCCCAGGTCTCGCTGGCGGACACGCGGCTCAAGCTCGACCGCGCGCAAAAGCTCCAGGCCGAAGGGATTCTCACGCGGGAGCAGCTCGAGAGTTCACAGCTCGCCGAGACCTCGGCCCAGCTGCACCTCCAGGATTCCCGCGAGGCCGTGGAGCAGGCGCAGGCCAACCTGGTCAAGGCGCGCGACGATCTGAGCAAGACGACCATCTACGCGCCCCTCTCCGGCCGCGTCGTCAAGCTCAACGCCGAGGAGGGGGAGGTCGTCGTCTCGGGCACCATGAACAACGCCGGATCGGTGATCGGCATCATCGCCGACCTCTCGGAGATCCTGGCCAACGTCGACGTCGACGAGACCGAGATCGTTGAGATCCGGCAGGGCCAGCCGGCCATCGTGCGGGTGGACGCCCTGCGGAATCGCACCTACCATGGGCACGTTGTGGAGATTGGAAGCTCCGGCTTCAACAAGCCGGCGCAACCCGACGTCACGTTCTTCGAGGTCGAGATCCTGCTCGACGATCCGAGCGAGGATCTCCGGCCGGGCATGTCGTTGCGGGCCGAAATCCAGACGCGGCCGCCGGCGAGCACCCTGGTGGTGCCGATCCAGGCCGTGGTCCAGCGGGAGCCCGCCAAGGGGCAGCAGGCCGAAGCGAATGGCGCTGAGACCGAGCAGACCGAGGAGATCAGCGTCGTCTTCGTCGTCCAGGACGGCAAGGCCCGGCAGCGGCCGGTGCGCACCGGGATCTCGGACGAGACCAGCGTCGAGATTCTCGACGGGCTGAAAGCCGGCGACCGGGTGGTCACCGGACCCTACCGGGCGCTGCGCGATCTGCGGGATGGCGAGGCGGTCAAGATCTCCAGCCCCGAGGACGAAAAGAAGGACAAGAAGAACAAAGAGGACGAGGCGAAGGTCGAAGTGGATTAGGAGAGACTCTGATGGCTTTGATCGAGCTGCGCGACATCCACAAGACCTACGTGATGGGGAGCGAGGAGGTCCACGCGCTCAACGGCGTCGGCCTGGACATCGAGCGGGGCGAGTACGTGGCGATCATGGGCTCGTCGGGGAGCGGCAAGTCGACCCTGATGAACCTGCTCGGCTGCCTCGACACGCCGACCTCGGGCTCCTACAAGCTCAACGGCACGCCCGTCCAGGGTCTGGACGACTCCGAGCTCGCGGCGATCCGCAACAAGGAGATCGGCTTCGTCTTCCAGACCTTCAACCTGCTCGCCCGCACCAACGCCTTGCAGAACGTCGAGCTGCCGCTCATCTACGCCGGCGTGTCGCGGGGCGAGCGGCGGGACCGCGCCCGCCGCGCGCTGGAGCGTGTGGGGCTCGGCGACCGCATGCACCACAACCCCAACGAGCTGTCGGGCGGCCAGCGCCAGCGCGTGGCGGTGGCCCGCGCCCTGGTCAACGATCCGTCGATCCTGCTGGCGGACGAGCCGACCGGCAACCTCGACTCGGCGACCTCGACCGAGATCATGGCGCTCTTCGACGAGCTCCACGCCCAGGGGAACACCGTGATCCTGGTGACCCACGAGGCGGACATCGCGGAGCACGCCTGGCGGCAGGTGCACCTGCGCGACGGCCAGACCCTTTCCGACCATCCGACCGCGCGGGCCGCCGCGGGAGCCCGGCGTTGATCTTCGTCGAAAACTTCCGCATCGCCTTCTCGGCGCTCCGCGCCAACCTGATGCGCTCGATCCTCACCACCCTGGGGATCATCATCGGCGTCGGCGCGGTCATCGCCGTGGTCTCCATCGTCCAGGGCCTGCAGTACATGTTCAACCAGCAGTTTCAGGGCGTGGGCGCGACGTTCATCATGGTCATGCCCGACCAGTCGCGCAACGAAAACCAGGCCCGCCAGGTCCGTCTCACCTGGGACGACGGCAAGGCGGTCCGCGACGAGGTCCCGGGGATCCGCCAGATCACCCCGGTGCTGACCGGCTCGACCGAGGTCAAGTTCCGCGACCGCCAGCACCGCCCGGACATCATCTTCGGCGTCAACAGCGACTATCCGGACGTCGCGAACCACACCGTGGACCGCGGGCGCTTCATCTCGCAGATCGACCTCGAGCACCGGCGCAAGGTCGCGGTGGTCGGCCAGGAGGTCGCCGACGAGCTGAAGCTCGGCGACAACCCGATCGGCAAGGAGATCTACATCGGCGACATGCCGGCGACCGTGATCGGGGTGATGGAGGAGCGCGGCCAGTCGCTGGGCCGGAACCAGGACAACCTGGTCTTCGTCCCGTTCGACGCGGCCCTGTCGCTCTTCGGCCGCAACGCCGGCGACAAGGTGAGCCTCTACATCCAGACGACCGGAACCGACGTGGTCGACGAGACCAAGGCCGGCATCCAGCGGATCCTGCGCCAGCGCCACCGGATCGCCAAGGACGCCGAGGACGACTTCCGGGTGGTCAAGCAGGACGAGATCCTGCGGATCACCAACAACTTCTTGAACAGCGTGACCGCCGTGGTCGGAGGCGTGGTGGGGATCGCGCTCCTGGTGGGCGGCATCGGGATCATGAACATCATGCTCGTCTCGGTCACCGAGCGGACGCGCGAGATCGGCGTGCGCAAGGCCGTGGGAGCGCGCCGGCAGGACATCCTCGTGCAGTTCCTGATCGAGGCCGTGACCCTGTCGTTGCTCGGCGGAGCGGTCGGCCTCTTGGTCGGTTGGGGTCTGGGAGCCGCGGTGGCGAGCGCGCTGCCCGGCGACTTCCCGCCGGCCCGCGTCCCGGTGTGGGCCGCCGGCCTCGCCTTCGGCTTCTCGGCGATGGTCGGCATCTTCTTCGGCATCTACCCGGCCGGCAAAGCCTCGCGCCTCGACCCGATCGACGCCCTGCGCTATGAGTAAAAACGAGGACTCGGGTCTCGCCAAGCTGCTGCGGAAGCTTTTACAAATCGCGCGGTGGGGGACCCCCTGCCCGAAATGCCGGGGAACCGGGGGAACGGTGACGATGCCGTGTCCGGAATGCGGGGGGACGGGGCGGCTGTGAGGGGCCTTTGGTGCCGGAGGTGGGAGTCGAACCCACACGCCCGCAAGGGGCGGGGGATTTTGAGTCCCCTGCGTCTGCCATTCCGCCACTCCGGCGCTTCGAGGGCGAGAGGGGAATCCTAGGGTCTGGGCTGGAGAGTGTCAACTATTTCCTGCAAAACGGCTCCACCGCTCGGTTTCCGCCAGGTTTTCCCCTCGCAGGGGGTTGACGGGGCAGCCTTCTCAGTGTATAAAAGAGCTGCCTAAGCGAAAGTCCCTCAGTGACTTACCGCCTTAGCCCCATTCATCCGAATCACATCTCAAGGGGGTCGACGTGACATTCAGAGTCGGTCAAAAAGTGGTTTACCCCAACCACGGCGTCGGTCTGGTGGAGAAGATCGAGCCAGGGAGGATCGACGGGGTGGAGCAGCTGTACTTTCACCTGAAGCTGCTTGGAAACAACTCACGCGTGATGGTCCCCAAGGCCAATCTGGAGCTGGTCGGGTTGCGCCCGCTGTGCCATCACAAGGAAGTTCGCGCCCTGTTCGACATCCTCGAAGACGGCAACATCGACACCTACAAGGATTGGAAGGGCCGTTATAAGCAGAATCTGGACAAGATGAAGACCGGCCGCCTGGTCGACGTCGCCGAGGTGCTCAAGAACCTTCGTCTCGTCAGCCAACGCAAGAGCCTCTCCTTCCGCGAGAAGAAGATGTACGAGCGGGCCAAGTACTTCATTGTGAGCGAGGTGGCGCACGTCCGGTCGATCCCGGAGAGAGAGGCGGAGGAGCAGGTCGAGGCGGCGCTGACGTCCAGTCTGGCGAAACGGCAGCGTTCCAGAGGAGCAGCGGCCGCGGCTTGCTGACCACCTTGGTTCGAGGCCGGCTCCCGCCGGCCGGGTTGCACGAGGAGGCCGCCCTTCGGGGCGGCTTTTTCGTTGCCTCGCCGCTGCTACAATCCGTTGCATGATTCGACCGTCCCTACTTCTCCTGATGCTCGCCGCGCTCTTCCCGGTGCCCGCCCTGTGGGCCCAGGAGGCGGCGCAGCCCGCCGCGTCCACCGCCATGGCGTCCGCGCAGCTCCAGACCGAGCTGCAACTGGAACGCAAGCTCCTCGCCCTCGACCTCGTCAGCTATCGCGAGAACCGGAGCAAAGAGCAGGTGGCGCGCGACCGTGTCTCCGCGGCCATGCAGCGGCTCGACCAGGCCCTGGCCGGCGACTCCCTCGCCCTCGGAACTTTGGAATCGCTGTTCGGAGAGCTGTCCGCGGCGCGGGCCTCCGCGTCGTCCGCCGCGGAGCAGATGGACTGGCAGGTGCGGAGCCTGCAGGAGCGGATGCGGCGGATCAGCTTCCTCGAAGGGGAGGTCGGCGGCCGGGGGATGCGCGAGACGGGGATCGCCGGACGCTGGCAGTTGCAGATCTCGCCCACGAACCAGACCGGGACCTTCGTCCTCCAGCTCAACGGGACGGCCATCACCGGCACCTACACCCTGCAGGGCGAGAGCTCGGGGTCGGTGCGCGGCAACTTGGTCGGCAACCGTCTCCAGCTCGAGCTTCTCGACACCGCCGGCAACGTGCGCAGCACCTACACCGGGGTATTTGATCCGCCCTCGCAACGCATGGCGGGCACCTGGCTCGCCACCGAGCTGGCCGCCGGCCGGCCGGCCCAGGGCGCCTGGAGCGCGACGCGCGCCGCGACCGGAACAGAAAGGCAACCGTGAACAAGGACAACCTGATATCGGCCGTCTTCGGCATCCTCCTCGGCTTCATCGCGGGCTACCTCCTGCACGAGGTCATGGCGTCCCGCCAGCCTCCGCGGTTTGTCCCCGGAGCCCCGAACGCAATGTCGGGTGGGTCCCCCGTCTCGCCGGAAGCCCCGGCGGCGCCGCAGCAGGACCTGGCCGCGGCCCAGGCGCAGCAGCAGGAGATGGAACAGCTCGAGCAGCTCGTCAAGGACAACCCCACGGACGCGCAGGCCGTCCGGCGGCTGGCGGACCTGAACTATGACCGGGCGCAATGGCCGCAGGCCGAGGCGCTCTACTCCCAGTTCCTCAAGCTGGAGCCGGGCAACATCGACGTCCTTTCCGACCTGGGCGTCGTGTACCGGAACCTCCAGCAATACGACAAGGCCCTGGAGACGTTCGACCAGGTGCAGAGGGTGAAGCCGGGCCACTGGCAGTCGCTGTACAACAAGACGATCGTCCTGGCCTTCGACAAGAGGCAGCTGGATGAGGCGCAAAAAGTGCTCGACGAGCTCCAGAAGCTCCAGCCGGGCAATCCGAACGTCGCCCAGCTCGCCGCCGAGATCGAGAAGCAGCGCAACGCCGCCTGAGCCGCCAGAGATTCTCATGATCCGGTTGCTGGTCCTCCTCCTGCTGGCCTACCTGGTCTACCGAGGCATCGAGAGCCTGATGGGCCAGCTGCGCGGCTCCGCCGGAAGCGCCACCTTCCGCCCCGACCCACCGCCCGCGCCCCGCGTGACCGTCACCGTCCACCGCGAAAGAGCGGAGGAGCTGGTCCCCTGCGCCCGCTGCGGCGTGCGGGTGCCGAAATCACGGACGGTGGCGGGGGAGGATGGGGCGGTGATTTGCACGAGCTGCGGCCAGTGACATCGTTCGCCGACATTGCCCTCCCCGTCCCCCTGCCGCCGCTGACCTACGAGATCCCGGCCGCGTGGGCGCCGCTGGCGAAGGCGGGAGCGCGGGCGCGAGTGCGGATGGGGCCGCGGCGCCTGACCGGGGTGATCGTCCGCGTCCATGGCGACCGGCCCGAGGGCGTCACGCTCCGGCCGGTCGAGGAGATCGTCGACCGCTCCCCGATCATCCCCAAGGACCTCCTGGATCTCGCGGTGTTCATCGGCGACTACTACATGGCGCCGATCGGCGAGGTCCTGCGCAACATGCTGCCCTCCGACCTGCCGCCCTGGGGGGACCAGCGGATCCGCTTGACCGACGCCGGCGCGCTCGCGCTGCCCCGGACGCCGGACGAGCGGCTCGTCCTCGAAGCGTTGCGCGAGACCGGACGCATGACCATGGCCGAGCTCCAAGGAAAAGTGGGGATCGCGGACTTGGACGCCGTCCTCGCCGGCCTCGGCGAGAGCGGCAAGATCTCCGGCGAGGCGCTCAAGCCGCGCTCGACCCGCTACGTCACCGCCGTCGAGCTGGCGCCGGGCGGCAAGGCCACCCACCTCGCGGTGGCGGGGAAGTCCGCGCCGGGCAAGGCGGTCATCGAATACCTCGACGCCATGGGCCGGCCGGCCACTACCGCCGAGGTCGTCGCGGCGATCGGCTGCACGCCGGCCGTCCTCCGGCGGCTCGTCAACCTGGGCATCCTCCACCAGTTCACCCAGGTCGAGCGCCTCTCCCTCGACCGCCACATGTTCGGCCAGCGTGACGAGCCGGCCGTGCCCATCGTGCTCCGGCCCGATCAGGACCTTGCCCTGAACGAAGTCGTGCGCGTCCTCGAACGAAAGGAGTTCGCGCCGTTCCTCCTCCAGGGGATGACCGGCTCCGGCAAGACCGAGGTCTACCTGCGCGCCGCGCGGTCGGCGATCGACCAGGGTCGCTCCGTCATCCTCCTCGTGCCGGAGATCGCGCTCGTCCCGGCCCTGGCGCGCGAGGTCGAGCAGCGCTTTGGCGCGGATCTCGCCATCCTGCACTCCGGCCTGGGCACGGGCGAACGGCACCAGGAGTGGGAGCGCGTGCGCCGCGGCGAGGCGCGGGTCGTCCTCGGTCCGCGCTCCGCCCTCTTCGCGCCGCTCGCCGACCTCGGCCTCATCGTCGTCGACGAAGAGCAGGACAGCTCCTACAAACAGGAGGTCGATCCGCGCTACAACGCCCGCGACCTCGCCCTGGTCCGCGGGAGGAGCGCGAACGCCGCCGTCCTCCTTGTCTCCGCGACCCCGAGCATGGAGAGCCGGTACAACGTCGAAAAGGGAAAGCTGGAGCACCTCCGCCTCACCGCGCGCGCCGGCCAGGGCACGCTCCCCGAAGGCATCCTGGTCGACTTGAAAGAGGAAGGCCTCTCAAGGCGGCCCGGCGAGGTGCACTTCTCGGACCGGCTGAAATACGAGATCGGGATCACCCTGGAAGCGGGGGAGCAGATCATCCTGCTGCGCAACCGCCGCGGCTACGCGCCGATCCTCCTCTGCCGTGCCTGCGGAGAGGACCACCGCTGCCCGGACTGCGGCCTGCCGCGGACCTTCCACCGCAAGCAGCGCCGGCTCATCTGCCACTACTGCGGCTCGGTGCTCGCGGCGCCGTCGCGCTGCCTCGTCTGCAAGGAAGAAGCGTTGGAGCCGGTGGGAGCCGGGACCGAGCGCGTCGAGGAGACCTTCCGCGAGCTGTTCCCCAACGTCACGGTCGACGTCCTCGACCGCGACACCATGCGGAGGCCCGGCGGTCCGGCCGCCGTGCTGGAGCGCTTCGGCCGCGGCGACATCCAGGTCCTGATCGGCACCCAGATGGTCTCCAAGGGCCACCACTTCCCGGGCGTCTCCCTGACCGCCGTCCTGGCCGCCGACGCCTACCTCGGCTTCCCCGACTTCCGCGCCGTCGAGCGCACCTACAACCTGCTCACCCAGCTCGCCGGCCGGGCGGGGAGGGGAGACCGGCCGGGCCGCGTGGTCATCCAGACCTACCACCCCGATCACTACGCCATCCAGGCCGCCCTCCACCAGGACGACGAAGGCTTCGCGAGAGAAGAGATGCGCTTCCGCAGGGTCTTCCACTATCCACCGTACACGCGCATGGTGCAGCTCCTGGTGCGAGACAAGAACCGGGAGAAAGCCTGGGAAGGAATCCGCGACCTCGCGGCCGACATCGCCGCCCACCCGCTGAGCCGCAACGTACGCGTGACCGGTCCCGCCCCGGCCCCCCTCGAACGCCTCCGCGGCGAATGGCGCTTCCAGCTCCTCGCGAGATCCGCCGCAGGACGGGACCTCCACAATCTCCTGCGCACCGTCCGCCCCCAGAATCCGGCCTACGACCTGGTGATCGACGTGGATCCGCAGCAGTTGTTGTGAGACGCTCGCGTTGGCCGCTATCCCCGGCGTGTAGCCGCCATCCCGCCAGGATAGTGGCTCCGCGCGCCGTGTAGCGCTGAACCCGGCCGGGATCACGGCTATCCACGGGGAGAGTGAGCCGGGTATGCGGGTTCTGGTGCGCGAAAGATCACGTCCGACATAGGCATCCAAGCTTATGGCGCGGCTCGCTTTGCGATCTTGAGCCACGATCTCAGGGCGTCGTTGACAGCTTCTGAATTCGAAAATGCGGCCGCCACGTCCGGCTCAAGGACCACGATATTGGTGCCTTGCTGATAGCGCTGGTAGTACTTTCCGCGGACGGCGGCAGAGAAGTCGTACTCGGGCAACATTGGGTCGTCGTCTTCCTCTTCTTTATCCTTCATAGTTCCTTCTCTCTCGCGAGGTGGCTTCCCGGGCGCTGATGATACGGAGCTCGTCTTCATCTTCTGTGTGGACGATAACGAGCAGGCGGCCTTGACTGGAACGGCCGATTGTCACGAACCGAGATTCTCCGATCGAGTGGCTCGGGTCAGAGAGGGTTCCGGCCAACGGATCTCCAAACACCGTCGAGCCCTCCTCGAAAGAGACTCCGTGCTTCTCCAGATTCCTTCTCGCTTTCTCCGGGCTCCACCTGAACCACATGATGAGAACATGTTACCTCAACACAGGGCCAAGGTGCGGTCTAGTATCGTGAGGCCACCACGAGCCCGCCACTCTTCTTCAATGATACTCGGGTAAGGCCGTCAGTGCATCGCCCGACTGGCGCATCCAGTAAGATTGAGAACAAACCCAGATGCCCCGCTACGACGTCTTCCTCAGCCACGCCAGCGCCGACAAGCCGGCCGTGGAGCACCTCGGCCGCAAGCTCCAAGCCGCGGGGCTCGAGCCGTTCCTGGATTCATGGCATCTCGTTGCCGGCGAGCCGTGGCAGGAGGCGCTAGATAAGGCTGTAAGCCAAAGCTCAACCTGCGCCGTCTTTTTCGGCCCGGTCTCCAAGGGAGGAGCCTGGCGGAAGGAGGAGACCCAACTGGCGTTGGTGCGCGCCGCTCAGGATGTCTCCTTTCGGGTGATGCCCGTCCTACTTCCAGGGTCCAACGCTGAAGACGTGCCTGGCTTTCTCAGCCTGCGTACCTGGGTCGACTTCAGGGATGGTCTCGATGACGCTAATGCCCTCGCCCGTCTTATGGCCAGCATCCGTGTCGAAGCGCCCGTTCCTGAAGTAGGAGTGAAGCCGTCCCTTCCTTATAAATGTATGGCGCCGACCCGGGAGCCCTTCGTCCACCGCAGCGAGTACACGAAAGTCCGGGACGCCCTGCTCGCCAGAGAGACCGGGCATGGTACGACGGTAGGCATCACCACGGCGATTCACGGCGCCGGCGGATTCGGCAAGACCGCTCTGGCGATCGAGCTCTGTTACGACCCGGTGGTTCGCGAGCATTATCCCGACGGCGCCCTCTGGGTTCAGATGCGCGACGACCTGAATGACGATGGGCGGCTGAGGGAGATCCGGGATGTCCTTCGGAGGTGGACTAAACAGGAGCCGCCAGCATTCGAGACCGTTCTCAAAGTGGGGCAGCATCTGATTGAGATGCTCGATGGCAAACGGGTGCTGCTCGTCGTGGATGACGTCTGGCGTCCCGAAGATGTCACTCCGTTTCAAGGCCTCGGCCCCAGCGCTGCGCTCCTCGTCACGACCCGTGACAGCCAGACACTTCCGACAGGCTCGGTGCCAATTCATGTGGATGCATTGAAGGTTCCAGAGGCGGTCCAATTATTGGGAGCCGGCTTATCCCATGAGACAGGAATAAGCCTGCAAAGGCTCGCCACACGCCTCGGCGAATGGCCTCTTCTCTTGAAAATCGTCAATGGCCAGCTTTTGGAGCTGATCCGGGAAGATGGCTTTACGGTGGAGCAGGCGATTCAGGAGACTCAAGAGCTTCTCAATGCGGAGGGACTGACGGCATTCGACCGCGATGATCTGGAAGCTCGCCATCTGGCCGTCACCCGAACTCTGGCTCCCAGCCTACGCAGACTTTCTCCTGACGAGGTGAACCTCTACGGTCATTTGGCTGTTCTCCCAGAAGATCGCGACATCCCTTTGACGGTGCTCGGGCGATTATGGGGGCTCGAGGTTTCCGCAGTCAGAAAACTCTGTATTCGTCTCTACAGCCTCTCGCTGCTTCTTCGTTTCGACCGGCTACTCGGGACGATCCGGCTGCACGACGTCATTCGCGATTATCTGATTCGGACGAACAAGGAGGATCTCGCCGTCATTCACCGGCGTCTCCTGAATGCCTGTCGGCCGGCAAGTGGGGAATGGGCCGACTTGCCCAAAACCGCAGCTTATCTCTGGAGAAATTTGTCTCACCATCTTCTCGGGGCCGGGGAGAGGGATCTCTTCCGGAAGCTCCTCCTCGACTTTTCCTTCCTCCAGTCCAAGCTGGCCGCCACGGACGTCAATGCCTTGCTTGCCGACTACTCACTCTTCGTGGACCACGACCAGGAGCTTCGTCTCGTTCGAGACGCCTTGCGGCTCTCGGCGCATGTTCTCTCCAGGAATCCGAGTCAACTCCGCGAGCAACTCTGGGGTAGGCTCCTGGACAGACAGGAGGAAGGAATTCGGAGTCTCGTTCAAGGAAGTGAGTCCTCGGGCATCTGGATCCGGCCTCGAAGGGCAAGCCTCACTCGGCCCGGCGGCGCATTGATCAGAACCATCGACCATCCAGGAACACCCTCGGCTCTTGCAAGACTCCCAAATGGTCGTGTGGTCTCCGGCTCTGACGACGGGACGTTGCGGGTATGGGATGTGGAGAACGGACAGACTCTCCAGACCCTTGAGGGGCCCCCCGGCTGGGTCAACGCGGTGGCGGTATTGGACAGCCGCCGGGTGGTCTCCGGCTCCTCCGACCGGACGTTGCGGGTGTGGGATGTGGAGAGCGGCCAGACTCTTCAGACCCTCGAAGGGCACTCCCAAGGGGTCCGCGCCGTGGCGGTGTTGGACAGCCGCCGGGTGGTCTCCGGCTCCTCCGACCGGACGTTGCGGGTGTGGGGTGTGGAGAGCGGCCAGACTCTCCAGACCCTCGAAGGGCACTCCGACGTGTTCCTCGCCGTGGTGGTGTTGGACAGCCGCCGGGTGGTTTCCGGCTCCTCTGACCGGACGTTGCGGGCGTGGGATGTGGAGAGCGGCCAGGCTCTCCAGACCCTCGAAGGGCACTCCAACTGGATCAACGCCGTGGCGGTGTTGGACAGCCGCCGGGTGGTCTCCGGCTCCTCTGACCAGACGTTGCGGGTGTGGGATGTGGAGAGCGGCCAGACTCTCCAGACCCTCGAAGGGCACTCCGGCTGGGTCAACGCCGTGGCGGTGTTGGACAGCCGCCGGGTGGTTTCCGGCTCCTCCGATCGGACGTTGCGGGTGTGGGATGTGGAGAGCGGTCAGACCCTCCAGACCCTCGAAGGGCACTCCCAAGGGGTCCTCGCCGTGGCGGTGTTGGACAGCCGCCGGGTAGTTTCCGGCTCCGACGACCGGACGTTGCGGGTGTGGGATGTGGAGAGCGGGGAGGTGGAGTGCCTGTTTACGCTCGATGCGCCGGTGAGCGCCGTTGCCGTGATTCCGGACCGCCGCGTTATTGTGGCTGGTGACAGCTCGGGCCGGGTTCACTTCTTCGACTTCGTCGAGCCTTGAATCCTCACGTACTCCGGAATCCCGGCGAGAGCGTAGATCTCCACCTTGCTCACGAGGTCGGTCTGGCGGATCCGCGCCGACCGGGGAGAGACCACCTCGACGATCAGACACGGGCCGGATGCCTTGAAATAATGTCAGCATTGTGGGAGATCGGGTGAACGCTCGTGTCGGCGCGCCGACAAACCCTCGAAACCGCTTGAGGTTGCGGCGAGATCCTCAACTATCGCATGAGGGTTGCCACATGGCCCGGCCTTTGCTACCGTCCGGACCGATGCAAGGGACTGAATCCAAGTTCGACGTGCCGCTCGCGGAGCTCCGGAAGAGGATCGAGGAGCTTCAGGGCTATCCCGCCGGGAGCAGCCAGGAGAAGGAGCTGGAACGGCTGCGGACCGCTCTCCGCAAAAATACGACCGAGGTCTACGGCAACCTGTCCCGGTGGCAGAAGGTCCTCGTGGCCCGCCATCAGGACCGTCCCTATACGCTCGACTACGTCCATTTCCTCATGGAAGACTGGGTCGAGCTGCACGGCGACCGCGCGTTCGGGGATGACCCGGCGATCGCCGCCGGCTTCGCCCGGTTCCGTGGGCGCAGCGTCGCCGTGATCGGTCATGAGAAGGGGCGCGACACGAAGGAGCGCATCACCCGGAACTTCGGCCAGCCGCGGCCGGAGGGCTACCGCAAGGCCCTCCGCGTCATGAAGCTGGCGGAGAAGTTCCGGCTGCCGGTCCTCACCTTCATCGACACCGCGGGCGCCTATCCCGGGCTCGATGCCGAGGAGCGCGGCCAGGCCGAGGCGATCGCCCGCAATCTCATGGAGATGGCGGTGCTCTCGGTGCCGATCATCGTCACGGTGACTGGCGAAGGGGGGAGCGGCGGAGCTCTGGCCCTGGGCGTGGGCGACCGCGTCTACATCCTGGAGTACGCGACCTATTCGGTGATCTCGCCCGAAGGGTGCGCGGCGATCCTCTGGAAGGACCAGGAGAAGAAGGCCGAGGCCGCCGAGGCGATGCGCATCACGGCTCCCGACCTCCTGCAGCTCGGAGTGGTCGACGAGATCATCCCCGAGCCCCCCGGCGGTGCCCACACCGATCCGGAGGCGACCTGCCGGCGCGTGGGCGACGTGATCGCCAAGGCTCTCGACGATCTGTCCCGTCTCAATCCGCAAGAGCTCACCGCCCGCCGGTACGACAAGTTCCGGGCCCTCGGGGTCTTCGACGAGGGGTAACGCGAGCGTGCCCGCAGCGGAGTGGGTGGCCGCTCCGGTGCCGGATGGTGCCGC
>Ga0126309_10000199_pt1 | contig 20518 bp, 17 predicted proteins | sample Plot56_FD_92541 | JGI IMG/M metagenome (GOLD analysis project Ga0126309, IMG submission 92541) | Serpentine soil microbial communities from UC McLaughlin Reserve, CA, USA - Plot56 | ecosystem: Environmental > Terrestrial > Soil > Grasslands | place: USA: UC McLaughlin Reserve, Lake County...
CGAGCTCGCCCCGGTCGGCCTCGGCCAAGCGGCGGTCGACGATCGGATCGAGACCCAGCCGCCCGCCCACGACCTCCGCCGTCTCGCGCGCCCGGGAGAGATGGCTGGTGTACAGCGAGGCGACGCCGCGGCCGGCGACGCGCTGCGCCAGCTCGGCCGCCTGGGCGCGTCCGGTGTCGTTCAGGGGAGTGTCGGTGCTGCCCTGGATGCGGATCGGCTCGCGGTTGTCGTCGGTCTCGCCATGGCGGGCGAGCAGGATCACGTGGGCCGGTCCCTCCTTGGCGGCCCGTCCTCGAACTCCTGCTCGTCCGAGGTGATGGGCTCCGCAAAGGCCGTGTCCGACCGCAGCCCCAACCGCAGGGTCTCCAGCGACAGGACGTCGTCCGGCGCGATGTTCCCGAGGCTGATCTCGGGGCCGAAGCGGCGCAGGAACCAGACCTGCTGCTCCTTGCGCGGCGCCTCGAAGATCAGGCGCCGGACGTCGATCGCGTGGGCGATCTCGTCGATCAGCCCCATCCTCACCTCGCCCGTGGCCCGGGCGATCCCGGCGTTGCCGGTCTCGCGCGCCTCGGCGATCACCCGCCAGGCGCCCGCCTCCAGCTCCGTCTCGATCTGCTCCACCCACCGGTAGGGAGCCATGATCCGGCTGTCGTCCTTGGAGCCCACCTCCGAGAAGACGGTGAACTCGCCCGCGAGCCGCTCGATCAGCGCCAGCTTGTCGCAGTGGGGCAGCATGATCGTGCCGTCCGAGATCTCGACGTGCCGAAGCCCGTGCCGTCGCATGTACTCCACCAGGCCCTCGACCCGCCGCTGGGCGATCGAGATCTCGGTCAGCGTGCCGCCCAGCACCACCGGGATCGCGCTCTCGCGATACCGGGCCAGCTTCTGCTCGAGGTTGCCGGTCACCAGGGCGGTCCCCCAGCCCAGCTTCACGAAGTCGACGAAGTCGCCGGCCACCTCCATCAGGCCCGCCACCGCGGCCACCGAGAGGCCGCGGTCGAGGACGTGGGTGAGCCCCTGCTCGCGCGGCTTGGAGCTCCGGGGCGGGAGATCCAGGAAGGACATGCGGACGCCGCGCCGGGCCGCTAGCGCGTGCGGTCCGTCCCCACGGTCACCACGACGCCGGCCTGAGGGCCGGCGATCGCCTGGGTGCCCGCGTCGATCGGGGCAACGTGGGGGACCCTGAGCATGGTCCCGACCTCGCGCGCGGCGCGCTGGAAGCCGGGGGCGTAGTCGACCGTGGTGCTCGGCCGCTGCTGGTCCGCCGCGTTGGTCACCGACCCGCGCCGGAATCCTCCCCGCTCGAGCTCAGTCGCCACCTTGGAGGCGAGACCCGGCACGGTGGTGCCGTTGAGGACGGCGACCGTGGTGCGGCTGCGGACCACCGGCCCGGCCGGCGACACGCCGCGGGCCGGGCCGGCGTGCGCGGCGCCGGCGGAATGGCCTCCCCCGCCGGTGCCCGTGATGACCACCACCGCCAGCGCGATCGCCGCCGCCAGGGCGACCGCGGCCGCCACGGCGACGGCGCGACGGCGGCCGGTCGAGCCGGGCGGCTCGGGCGGCTGGGACGGCAGCCTGCGTGCGGCGTAGGTCCCACCGTCGGGCTGGCGGCGGGGCAACGTCGCGGTCGGACGGGCCGTGCGAAGTGGGGTCGCGACAGGCGCGCCCGTCTGGGTCGCACCGCCCCCCGCGGCGGGGGTGGGCACCCCCGGGGCCGGGGGGCCCTCGGGGCGATGGTCGTTGCCCGTGCCGTCCCGGACGGCTCCCGCGTCGGGCTCGACCCTGGCGGCGCCGCCGACCGCCGCGCCGGCGGGAGCCGGGGTGACCACGGCGTTGGGCCCGCCCGCCGGGGACGGCTCATCCGCTCCGGCGGCGGGCGGGCGCGACCCGGCGGCCGTCCGCGGCGACACGGGCTGCGCAGCCTGGGCTCCGGACGCGGCCGGCGTCGGGCGCGGAGGCTGGCCGGGGGCGGCCGCAGGCGGTCCGGACCCGCCGGCGCGGGCGGCGGCGGTCCCGGGCCGAGCCGAGATCGGCTGCCCCCCGGCGCGCCGGCCCGGCGCAGCGCCGGCCGCCGGCTCGGCCACCCGGCCCTGCAGCTCCTGGGCGCGCTCGGGCGCGCGGCCCGCCCATTCGCGCAGCCGGCGAACCTCGCGGGCCTGCGAGAAGTAGAGCAGGGCCAGGACGGCGAGTCCCGGAATCGCCGCGAATCCGGCGTAGGCGCCGATCTTCTCGATCGTGCCGGCAAAGGAGACGGCGAAGACGGGATCCATGGGCTTGCAGTCTAGGAGGACGTTCCCAGGGCCGTCCCGGACCGCGCGGACGACAGCTCGGCGACCTTAGCGGCCAATCCGGCGGCGTCGCCCTCGAGCACCAGCACGTTGACCTGATCGAACGTCTCGTCCACCCAGCGTGGGTCCAGCGGCTCGCGCTCGGCCAGGAGGATCTTCTCCGCGCCCGTGGGCTGCGGGCGCTCGAATGGGTTGAACAGCTCCTCGTGCAGCTTCTCGCCGGGTCGCCGGCCCACCACCTCGATGGCGATGTCGCGGTCGGGCTCCAGGCCCGACAGCCGGATCATGTCACGGGCCAGGTCCATGATCCCCACGGGCTCCCCCATCTCGAGCACGAACACCTCGCCCCCCTGCCCCAGCGACCCCGACCGGATGATCAGCTGCACCGCCTCCGGGATGGTCATGAAGTAGCGGGTCATGCGGCGGTCGGTCACCGTGACCGGGCCACCCGCCGCGATCTGGCGGCGGAAGATCGTCACCACGGAGCCCGACGAGCCGAGCACGTTCCCGAACCTGACGGTGGCGTAGCGGGTGTCGGGGTGATGCGCCCCGGCCGCCTCGACCGCCCACTCGGCCAGCGCCTTGGAGGCGCCCATCACGGTGGCCGGCGACACCGCCTTGTCGGTGGAGACCAGAACAAACGTGCCGACGCCGTGCTCGCCGGCGACGTGGGCGGTGATGCGGGTGGCCAGCGCGTTGTTGCGCACGGCCTCCACCGGATTGGCCTCCATCAGGCCCACGTGCTTGTAGGCGGCGGCGTGGAAGACGGCGGTGGGCCGGTGCTCGGCGAACACCTCCCGCATGCGCTCCTCCTCGCGGCAGTCCGCCAGCATCGGGATCGCGCCGCGGACGTGGCGATCCTCCTCCAGCTCTCGCATGATCGCGAACAGGTTGTCCTCGGCGTGGTCGACCAGCACCAGGCGGCGAGGGCCGACCCGGGCGATCTGACGGCACAGCTCGGCCCCGATCGAGCCGCCGGCGCCCGTCACCAGGACCACCTGGCCGGTGAGGTAGGCGCCAACCCGCTCGAGCTCGATGCGCACCGGCTCGCGTCCCAGGACGTCCTCGACGCGCAGCTCGCGGACCTGGCGCATCACGTTGGCCCCGGTCTGGAGCAGCTCGAACACCGTGGGCAGCGTCCGGACGGGGATCCCGCGGTCACGGCAAGCTCTGACTACCCGCGCGCGCAGCGTCCCGGGCGCCGAGGGGATCGCGATCAGGACCTCGTCGGGCTCCGCCTCGTCCAGGACCCGCGGCAGCTCGTCGGTTCGTCCCAGGACCCGCAGCCCGTGGTCGAGGCGCAGGTTGCGCTTGCGCGGGTCGTCGTCCACGAACCCGACCGGTCGCAGCCCCAACCCGGGGTTGCGGACCAGCTCGCGCAGGACCAGGCGCCCGCCGTCCCCGGAGCCCACGATCAGCACGTCCCGGGCGCCACGGGGTGCGTGAAAGCCCCGGACCGGGCGCTCGAGCACCTCGCTGACCAGCAGCCGGACGCCGCAGGTGAAGGCGACGGTGAGGAGGAAGAACAGCGCGATCACCCCGGCGGGGGCGGCGATCGCCACGATGCGGGAACCGACCTGCACCTGCGTGGGATGTGCGAGGGCGATGTACGCGGCGACCGCCACCGTGGCCAGGGCGACCGATCGCAGCACCCCCTGGTAGTCCTCCCGCCCCAGATAGCGCCACCACTTCTGGTACATCCCGCTCAGGGCGAAGATCAGCAGCGAGCCTGCCACCACCACGGCCACAGTGGACGACACCAGGTCGCGGTAGCGCGGCGGGATGCCGTTGTCGAAGCGAAGCTGGAAGGCGAGCAGCCAGGCGGCGGCGACCAGGAGGCCGTCGACGATCACCTGCGGCACCGAGTGACGGTGGACGGGCAGCCCCGCCGAACGGATCCGTCGGCGCATCGCGGGGATTCTAGGCGTCCGACGCCGTCACGCCGGCATCTTCCGCGCCAGATTTCGCGAGCATCAGTCGGGTCAGCTCGAGGGGATCCCGGCGCACCCGGCCGTCCACGCCCGAGGGCCGGCGCTTCACCGGCTCGATGTCGTCGGCGCCGCGCAGGAGCCGCAGGCGTCCCTCGGCGATCAGCCGCTCGTCCACCGCTCCCAGCCGCCCCTGGAAGCTGCTGTACACCGGCGTGCCCAGGGCGGCGGCCTCCCGGTTCATGGTGCCGCCGGCCGACACCACCAGGTCGGCCAGGGCCACGAGCGACTGGGCGTCGATGGCGTGCTCGGGGACGATCAGGCCCCCGCGCACGGCCAGCTCGGCGCGCTGCGCCGCGGTCCGGGGCAGGATGACCGCCTGCTCACCGCGCAGCCGCTCCAGGACCTCGCCGAACAGCGGATTCTCGAAGCGGTGGTACAGCGACACCGCCGGCGGGGTACGCACCACCACGATCGGCCGGGAGCGGTCGAGCTCCAGCGCGTCGAGCACTCCGGCATCCGGCTCGAAGTCGGCGAGGTAGTACTCCTCCTTGAGCCCGGCGTAGCGGCGGAGCTTGCCTAGGGCGCCGTAGCGCCGCAGCCTGGCGGCCGGGATGGCATCGGGCACGACCACGGCCCGGGCCAGCCGGCAGTTGATCGTGTGCTGCACGGTCGCCCACTCGTAGTCGAAGGTGGTGGTGGACGGCACCCCGAGGAGGGCGGCGGCGACCGTCAGGTCATTGGAGCCGTGGCCGATGGCCAGGTCGAAGCGCCGTGGGCGCGCCCAGCGGGCCAGGGCGAGCGAGCGCGACACCAGGCCCAGCGCCTTGGAGGCCACGCGCGCGCCTCGGTGGCGGCCGACGGTCGTGTGCTCGATGCCGTGGCGCTCGCACAGCTCCAGAGTCTGGGCGTAGTCGCGCGCGGTGACCTGGACGTCGGCGCCGAGCTCGCGCAGCGCCGCTATCACCGGGCGCATCACCAGCACGTGAGGGGAGTTGGTGAGGTCGATCCAGATCCGCATCAGGCCGCCAAGACGCGCGCTCACGCGGGGGCGCCGCGGATGGCCGAGACCACCTCCACCGCGTGGGCCCGGGAGAGGACCGGGCTCATCGGGATCGCCAGGTTGGAGGCGGCGAGCTCGTCGGTGACCGGCAGGGGGCCGGCCTCGCCGAGGCCGCGCATGGCGGGCTGGCGGTGGACCGGCGTGCGGTAGTAGCCGCGCGCCCCGATCCCCACCCGGTTGAGCACGGGCTCCAGCCGCTGGGCCAGCGGGTGACGGATGACGTAGAGGTGCCAGGCGGGGTCGGCGCCCTCGACGGCGCGCGGCAGCCCCACGTAGTCGCCCAGCCCGGCTTCGACGTAGTGGCGGGCGGCGGCGCGCCGCCCGGCGCACCAGGTGTCGAGGTGCGGCAGCAGGACACGCAGCAGCGCCGCCTGCAGCTCGTCCAGCCGCGAGTTGTAGCCCGCGCGCTCATGGGTCCGCTTGTCGCGCGAACCGTGGAATCGCAGCTCGCGAGCGGTCTCGGCCAGCCGCTCGTCGTCGGTGGCGATCGCGCCCCCGTCGCCGAAGCCGCCGAGGTTCTTGGACGGGAAGAACGACAGCGTGCCGGCGCGCCCCAGAGCGCCGGCCCGGCGGCCCTGGAGCGACGACCCCACCGCCTGCGCGGCGTCCTCGAGGACCGCCACCCCGAGTGCCTCGATCTCCTCGGCCGGCGCCACGTTGCCGAACAGGTCGACGGTGATCACCGCCCTGGTGGCCGGGGTGAGCGCCGCCCGTACGGTGTCTGCGGTGACGCAGAAGGTTTGGGGGTCGACGTCGCAGAACACCGGGCGCGCGCCGGCCGCCGGCACCGCCTCGGCGCTCGCGTAGAACGTGAACGAGGGGACCACGACGTCGTCGCCCGGGCCGACCCCCATCGCCCGCAGGGCGATCGTGATGGCGTCGGTCCCGTTCGCCACCCCCACCACCTGACGCACGCCCAGGTAGTCGGCCAGTTCGGCCTCGAACGCCTCGACCTCGGGGCCCAGGACGAACCGGCCGGAGTCCAGCACCGCGGCCGCGCGTTCGCGCAGGCGCTCGCGCAGGGGCTCGAGCGGGGTGGCGGTGTCGAACAGGGGTACGGCCATGGGAGGCGACCTTACCCGCGCCCCCGTGGCGCCGACCCGGCCGCGTGCGAGCCCGGCAGGCCATCATGGGCCCCTCGGTAGCCTTCGCCGCCGGATGGAGCCGCCCGTCCTGGCCTCGATCACCGACTCGCTGGTGCAGTTCGCCACCCACGTGGTCGGCGAGCTGGGGCTCCCAGGGATCTTCGTGCTCATGCTGGCCGAGAGCGCGTGCATCCCGATCCCCTCGGAGGCCACCATGCTGTTCGCCGGGTTCAACGTGCACAACGGCGAGTACAGCCTGCTCGCCATCACCGTGGTGGGCTCGCTGGCCAACCTGGTGGGATCGTGGCTGGCGTACGCCGTCGGCTACTTCGGCCGCATCGAGCTGGTCGAGCGCCACGGGCATCTCCTTCACATCAATCCCAGGCACCTCCGCTGGGCCGACCGATGGTTCGAGCGCTGGGGCGCCCCCACCGTGTTCTTCACCCGGATGCTGCCGATCATCCGGACGTTCATCTCGCTTCCCGCCGGCGTGGCGCGGATGCCGTTCTGGCGCTTCACCGTCTTCACCCTGGCCGGGTGCGTCCCCTGGGTCCTGATGCTCGGATTCATCGGCGTGCAGGCGGGCGAGAACTGGACTCGCTGGCGTGACTCCCTGCACTACGTCGACTACGTGGTGCTGGCGGCCGTCGCGGCCGGGGTCGTGTACCTGATCGCCCGTTGGCGTCGCCGCGGGGGCCGCGACCAGCCGGCCGCCGATGCCAGCGCGCCGTAGCGGAGACGGCTGAGGTGCCCAGGGGCCGACCTCGGCTCGCCCTCTGGCAGGCGGCCGCGCTGGGGGCGCTGCACGGTCCCACCGAGCTGCTGCCGATCTCGTCATCGGGACACACCACGCTGGTCGCGTGGCTGCTCGGCTGGCCGTATGCCGAGCTGGATCCGGAGCTGCGCAAGGCGTTCGAGGTGGCCCTGCACGCCGGCACCGCCGCCGCCCTGCTGGTGGCGCTGCGCACCGAGGTCGAGGAGGCGGTCGGCGACCTGGACCGCCGTCGCGTGCAGCTGGTGGCGCTCTCGGCCGCGCCGCCAGCCGCGCTGGCCCTCCTGCTCGAGCGCCCGATCGAGCGCCGCCTCGGCACCCCGGGGACGATCGCGGCCGGCCTACTGGCCGGGTCGGCGCTGATGGCGCTCGCCGACCGGGCGCCCGGCGCGGGCGGCCCAGCGGCCGGCGGCCGGCCCCGAGGCGAGGCCGATGCCCTGGACGCGCTGTGGCTGGGGCTCGCGCAGGCCACGGCGCTGATGCCCGGCGTCTCGCGCAACGGCGCGACGCTGGCCGCCGCCCGGCTGCGCGGCTTCGGACGCGCGGAGGCGAACGCGCTCTCGCGCCATGTCGCCCTGCCGATCATCAGCGCCGCCAGCGCGCTCAAGGGCTACCGCCTGCTGCGCCGCGGGATGCCCCCGAGGGCCCTGGCACCCTTCGTGGTCGGCTCCGGGGCTGCCTTCGCGTCGACGCTGACCTCGACCTGGCTGATCCGCCAGGTGGAGCGCGACCGCTCGCTGGCCCCCTACGCCGCCTACCGCACCGTGCTGGCCGCGGTGGTCCTGCGCCGGCTGTGGGGGGAGCGCGGCGGACGCCGCTGACCGCGATACTCCTGCCGATGTGCCGCAGGCGCGTGCAGCGGGCTCGCACATGACCGACGCCTACGCGCGGGCCGGCGTGGACACCGCGGAGGCGGCCCGTGCGGTCGACGCCCTGGTGGCGGTGCTGCGCTCGATCGAGAGCGGCCGGGAGTCACGCGTGGCGCTCCCGCCCGGCCACTACGCGACGGTCCTGGAGATCGCACACGGGCTGGGCCTGGCGCTGTGCATAGACGGCGTCGGCTCGAAGGTCATCCTGGCCGAGCAGGCCGGCCGGTTCGACACCGTCGGCATCGACTGCGTGGCCATGAACGCCAACGACCTGGTCTGCGTCGGGGCCGAGCCGGTCGCGCTGCTGGACTACCTGGCGGTCGAGCGGGCGGACCCCGACATGCTCGAGGCGCTCGGGCGAGGGCTGAAGGCCGGGGCCGAGCTGGCGGGAGTGGAGATCCCCGGCGGCGAGCTGGCGCAGCTGCCCGAGGTGATACGGGGACATCCGTCGCCCTCGGGCTTCGATCTGGTCGGCGCCTGCGTCGGAACGCTCGCCCTGGATGACATGGTCAGCGGCGACTCGTGCGCCGCCGGCGATGCCCTGCTGGGCCTTCCCTCCTCGGGAGTGCACTCCAACGGGCTCACCCTGGCCCGGCGAGCGCTTCTCGAGGCTGGCGGCCTGGCGCTCGGGGACCGTCGGTCGGAGCTGGACGGATTATCCGTGGGCGACGCCCTGCTCGAGCCCACCGCGATCTACGTGCGCGGCGTGCTCGAGCTGCTGCGATCCGAGATCCCGGTGCACGGCCTGGCGCACATAACCGGCGAGGGGGTTCTCAACCTCCTGCGCCTGAACTCCCGCGTCGGCTTCGAGATCGACTCGCCCCTTCCCGTGCCGCCGGTGTTCGAGCTCATCCAGGCGCGGGGCGGGGTCAGCCAGGCCGACATGTGGCGAACCTTCAACATGGGCTGCGGCTTCTGCTGCGTGGTCCCCGGCGATCGCGCCGACGACGCCCTGGCGCTGCTGGAGCGCTGTCATCCCGGCGCGGCGCGCATCGGCCGCGTCACCGGGGACGCCGGGCGCGTCGCCCTGCCAGCCCTGGGCCTGGGCGGCGGACGCGACGGCCTGCACACGGCCTGACGCTCAGTCCGCTCAGGCCAGCGACCACAGCTCGCCGGTCAGGCGGCGATCGAAGCGCACGCGCCATTCGCCGGCCAGGCGCCACAGCTCGGCCGCCGCGCGCGGGCCCGGGAGATCGCAGGCGGCGGCCACCTCGGCCGTGGCCAGCGTCCCGAAGCGGCGCAATGCCTCCTCCACCGACGGTGGCGGGGGGTTCGCCGGCACGGCGCCGGCCGCCACCGCCGCACGACGGTAGGCGTCGTAGGCCTGGGGGCCGTAGACGCCGTGGACCACACCGTCCGCGCCGCTGAACTCGAGCGACGGAAGCTGCACCCGCCCGTCCGCGCCGGCGCGACGGCCGGCCTCGTCCGCCCTCTCGAGGTCCGCCGCCAGCAGCTCGACGATGGCGTTGGAGCCCAGGTCTATCCGGAAGCGCGCCACGTCGAGGCCGGGCACGGCGAGCGCGACGTCCGCCAGGGCGTCGGCACCGTCCAGCTTGCGCCGGCCGCAGGCCAGGCCCTGGCGCACCGCGCGCAGGTACCCGGCCTGGTGGTCGCGGCCCTGCTCGCCGGCCGCCTCGACAGCCAGGCAGGCCGGGAACGACGAGGTCGGCGGCGACTCGAGCCAAAGGCGCGGGTCGACCGGCATGCCGCCGGCGTCGCCGGCGTCCAGCCACTCGCGCACCAGGTCCAGCGGCTCCCCGAACTCGCGGGCCAGGCCGCCCATCACCGGGCGCAGCTCGAACGCGCCGTCGAACTCGACCGTGAGCCGGCGCAGCGCCGGCTGCAGCGACCACGACCAAGGGCACGCCGGGTCCGTGTAGAAGTAGGCATGAATACCGGCCACGGGCGCAAAATAGAGATGGACCCATGCCCACGCTGGTCGGCACGCTGCTGAATCACCGCTACCGCCTCGACGCGAAGATCGGGGCGGGCGGGATGTCGACCGTGTATCGGGCGTTCGACCAGACGCTGGAGCGCCCGGTCGCCATCAAGCTGCTGCACCGCGAGATCGCCTCCGACTCGGCCCAGCTGGAGCGCTTCCGTCGGGAGGCCCGCGCGGTGGCGCGGCTGTCGCATCCGCACGTGGTCACCGTGATCGACGCCGGGGAGGACGACGGTCGGCCGTACATCGTGTTCGAGCACGTCGACGGCGAGACGCTCAAGCAGCGCATCCAGCGGCTCGGCCGGCTTCCGGTGGCCGAGGCGGTCGCCTACGCGATCGAGATCGCCCGCGCGCTGGGCGCCGCCCATCAGTGCAACATCGTCCATCGCGACGTCAAGCCCCAGAACGTGCTGATCGACGCCGAGGGCTCGGCCAAGGTGACCGACTTCGGCATCGCCAGGTCGCTCGAGGAGGAGGGGCTCACCGCCGACGGCCGGGTCCTCGGCACGACGGACTACGTCTCCCCGGAGCAAGCGCTCGGCCACGAGGTGACCGCCCAATCCGACCTCTACTCCCTGGGCGTCGTCCTGTACGAGATGCTCACGGGGGAGGTGCCATTCCGCGGCGAGAACCAGGTCGCGGTGGCGATGAAGCACGTGCGCGAGGAGCTTCCCGACGTGCGCTCCCGGCGGCCCGAGATCTCGGCCGTCCTGGCCGCGGTGGTCGAGCGCTCGACCTCCAAGGATCTCAGGCGCCGGTACTCCTCCGACGAGCAGCTCATCGCCGACCTCGAGGACGCTCTGGCGATCGAGACCGCGCGCGGTGGCGCGGTCAGCGGCGAGGCGACCCAGGTCCTGCGGACCCTGCCTCGCCGCGCCCGGCGGCGCCTCCCGTTCCGGCTGCGCCATCCCGGCTGGCTGGTGGCGGCCGTGGTGCTGGCGGTGGCGCTGGCCGCCGGCCTGGCGGTCGAGCTCGGGCGCCAGGCCCAGCGCGGCACGGGCACCAGCGGCGCCGGCAAGCTGCCGGCCCTGCGCGGCGTGTCGCTCGCCCAGGACGCGGCCAAGGACTTCGATCCGCTGGGCGATCGCTCCGAGCACCCCGACCAGACCGGCGCCGTCCTGGATCGCGATCCGAACACCGCCTGGAGCACCGAGACCTACAGCGGCGGCGCGATGAACAAGCCCGGCGTGGGCATCTACCTGGACGCCAAGCCCGGGGTGAACGCCAAGGTGATGCAGGTGCAGACCGACCAGCCAGGCTGGACGGCCGAGGTCTACGCCGCCCGCCAGGGGCCTCCCCAGAGCCTCGACGGCTGGACCCGGGTGTCGCCCGCTCGGAACGTGACCGAGAACCGCGGCAACTTCCGGCTGGCCACCGGCGGCCAGCGCTTCCGCTACTACCTGCTGTGGATCACCAGGCTGCCGCCCTCGGGGCAGGCCACGGTCGCCGAGCTGTACCTGCTGAGCCCGCGCTGATCGCGCTCAGTGCCGGTACGAGCGTTCGGTCTCATGACGCTCGAGGGCGTAGCCGATCACCCGCTCCAGCAGCTCGCCGTAGGGCACGCCGGAGGCCGCGAACAGCTTGCCGAACACGCTGGTCTCGGTGAAGCCGGGCATCGTGTTGAGCTCGTTGACCAGGACCTCGTCGCCGTCGACGAAGAAGTCCACCCGCGCCAGGCCGGAGCAACCCGACCGGCTGAACGTCTCGAGCGCCAGCTCCCGCACCAGCCGGCGCGTCGGCTCGGGCACCCGGGCCGGGACGACGAGCTCCATCCCGCCCGGGGTGTACTTGGCCTGGTAGTCGTACCACTCGCGGGACGTCACCACGATCTCCCCGGGCTCGGAGGCGATCGGCTTGCGATTGCCGATCACCGAGCACTCGACCTCCAGCCCTCCGGCGGCGGCCTCGACGATCGCCCGGTCGTCGTGGGCGAGGGCGCCGTCCAGCGCGGGAGCCAGCTCGTCCGGCGCGGCGACCTTGACGATCCCCACCGACGAGCCCAGCGCTGCCGGCTTGACGAACACCGGCAACCCCAGCTGCGCCACCTCGTCGGCCACCGCCTGACGATCCGCCCGCCAGCGGTCATGGGGCACCGCCGCGTAGCGGACCTGCGGGACTCCCGCACGGGCCATCAGCTCCTTGAACACCACCTTGTCCATGCACGCCGCGCAGGCCAGCACGCCGGCGCCCACGTACGGCACGTCCAGGCACTCGAGCAGCCCCTGAATCGTCCCGTCCTCCCCGTAGGGCCCGTGCAGTACCGGGAACGCGACGTCGACGTCGAGCAGGCCGCGGCCGGGCGTGAGCGCCACCTCCGATCCGTCGACGCGCCAGCGGCCGGCGCGATCGATCTCGACGGCCACGACATCGTGGCCCATCTCCGCCAGCGCTGCGCGCACCGACGCGGCCGAGGCGAGCGAGATCTCGTGCTCGGACGAGCGCCCGCCGGCGAGGACGGCGAGTCTCACCTGCCGGACGGCGACGGAGGCTGGGGAGTGGGCGCCGAACCGGAGAAGCGCCCGACCGTGATCGTGACCGTCGAGCCCGGTGACACCCGGCCGCCCGCCTGCGGGCGCTGCGCCAGCACCTGGCCGTCCTTGTCGGGGGAGCCGACGCTGCGGTCGGCGATCGACACGCCCAGCCCGGCCGCCGACAGCGTCGAGCTGGCGCTGCCCTCGTCCTCGCCGACCACGCCCGGCACGGTCACACGGTTGGCCTCGCGCGCCACCACGATCGTCACGGTGGAGCCCTTGTTGATCGTCGTGCCCGCCCCCGGGTCCTGGCTGAGCACGGTCCCCGCGGGCTGGTCGGACTCCTGGCTGACCGCGCTGACCTTGAGTCCGCTGTTGGCCAGCGTCGCCTGGGCGCCGGCCTGGTCCTGGCCCACCACGGTGGGGACGATCACCTGGCCCGGCCCGCTGGACACGTAGAGCTTCACGGTCGAGCCACGATCCGCCAGGCTGCCGCCCGGCGGCACGGTGCGCGTGACCTGACCGGCCGCAACGGCGTCGGACGGCTCGCGTTGGGCCTCGACCTTGAATCCGGCCTTCTCCAGCGTCCTGCGGGCCTGCACCTCCGAGCGCCCGGAGACGTCCGGCACCGCCGCCTGACCCGGCCCGTCGGAAACGGTGAGGGCGATCGTAGAGCCCTCGTTCACCTTGGTCCCAGGCTGGGGATCCTCGCGCAGGACCCGGTCCTTGGGCGCCGGGTTGAGCACCCGCTGCACCTGGACCTCAAACCCCCGGTTGTGCAGGACGGTGGAGGCGGCGTCCAGCTGGGTGCCGACCACGTTGGGCACCGGCGCCTTCTCGGGGCGCAGGGTCAGCAGGAGCACGATCAGGCCGATGACCACCGCGACGATGCCGGCGGCCACTGCCCACGGCACCCAGCGCCGGTCGTGCGGCGGCTCGGGCTCCATCGTCAGGGGCTCGGCCGGATAGGCGGCCGCGGCCAGCTCGTCGTCGGTCATGGCGGCCGGAGGGACCGGCGCCACCGCGGCGTCCGTTGGCGCGGTCGCCGGGTAGGCGGCCCCGAGCGCCCCGAATACCGCGGTGGACTGGCCGGCCGGAACCGTCAACCCGGCGCGCACGCTCTGGAGGGCGGTGATGAACTCGTCGGCGTCGGCGAAGCGTTCCGCGGGGTCCTTCTCCAGGGCCCGCAACACGACCGCGTCCAGCTCCTGGGGGACCGCGGGGTTGTACGCGCTGGGCGGTACCGGGGCCTCGGAGACCTGCTTCAGCGCGATCGTGACCGGGCTGTCGCCCTCGAACGGCACGCGGGCGGTGAGCAGCTCGTAGAGCAGGATGCCGATCGCGTACAGGTCGGACTTGGCCGACACCGCGTGGCCCTGGGCCTGCTCGGGCGAGAGGTACTGCGCGGTACCCATGATCGAGCCGGTCTCCGTCATGTCCGAGGCGCCGGCTCGGGCGATGCCGAAGTCGGTCACCTTTGCGCGTCCCTCGTCGTCCACGATCACGTTGTGGGGCTTGAGGTCGCGGTGGATGACCCCCCGCTGGTGCGCGAAGCGGGCGGCCCGCAGGATCTGGACCACGATGTCGATCGCCCGGGCGGGCGACAGCGGGCCCTCGGTGGAGACGATCTCCTTGAGCGAGCGCCCCTCGAGGTACTCCATTGCGATGTAGTAGGTCCCGTCCCACTCCCCGCGGTCGAACACCCCGACCACGTTGGGGTGCTGCAGGCCCGCGGCCGCCGAGGCCTCGCGCCGGAAGCGCTCCACGAAGTCGGGATCCTCGGAGAAGCGGCGGTGCAGCAGCTTGAGCGCCACCCGGCGCCCCAACTGCAGGTCCTGGGCGCAGTAGACCTCGGCCATCCCCCCCGCGCCGATGCGCGACAGGATCGAGTAGCGCCCGTCGACGACCGTGTCGGGTGCCAGCTCGCGGGCGCTCATCCGGAATTCCCCTTGGCCTGGTCGCCCAGCAGAGTCTCGAGCACCTGCTTGGCGACAGGCGCCGCCACGGTTCCCCCGAAGCCGCCCTGAGAGCGCTCGACCGTGACGGCGATGGCGATCTTCGGCTTGTCGATCGGCGCGAAAGCGATGAACCAGGGCTGGTTGGTGTCGGTGCTGGGATCGATCTCGGCCGTGCCGGTCTTGCCCGCCACGTCCACTCCGGAGAGGGCGGCCGCGGTCCCCGTCCCCTCCTTGACCACCTGGGACATCATCTGCGCGACCGAGTCCGCCGTGGACTTGCGCATGGCCCGGGTGCTCGGTGTCGAGACGTCGTCCACCACCCGGCCGTCGGGGTCGACGATGCGGCGGGTGAGGTGCGGAGCGACGAGCTTGCCGTCGTTGGCCACGGCTGCCGCGACCATCGCCATCTGCAGCGGCGTCACCGCCAGGCGGTCCTGCCCGATGCCCATGCGCCCGACATCGATGAACCGGCTGGTCGGCGACAGGAGGGCTCCGTCCTTCCACTCGCCGCTGGCGCGCCGTTCGCCCGAAGGGTAGTCCAGCGGCGGCTTGGCGTAGAAGCCCAGGCGGGTCATGTACTTGGCCATCAGGCCCTTGCCGAGGGTCTCCGCGACCTCCGCCCAGACGGTGTTCACCGACTTGGTCAGCGCGGTGGTGAGGTCGATCGAGCCGAAGTCCTCGCCGCCGTCGTTCTGCAGCGGCACGCCGCCGATCAGCTTGTTGTTTCGCCCGCTGACCGCCGAGTCCGGCGTGTAACGCCCGGAGTCGATCGCCGCGATGTCGGTCACCACCTTGAAGGTCGAGCCGGGCGGATACGACGCCTGGGTCACCCGATTGAACAGCGGGGAGTCGGTCTGGCGGTTGAGTGCGCGGAACTCGTGCGGCACCTGGTTCGGGTCGAACCCCGGAACGCTGGCCATGACCCTCACCCGGCCGGTCGTCGGCTCCAGGGCCACCACCGCACCCCGTCTGCCGGCCAGGGCGTTCAGCGCCACCCGCTGCGCCTTGGGATCCAGCGTAGTGATGACGTCGTCGCCCTCGCGACGACGGCCACGAAGCTGGTCGAAGATCGAGGTGACGTCGTCGCGGGCGCCGATCAGGGGCGAGTTGCGCGACTGCTCGAGCCCCGCCCGCCCGAGGCTGATGTACGAGTAGCCGACCGCGTGCGAGAACAGGGGGCCCACCGGGTAGGTGCGCCGGAAAGTCCCCGCCGCTGCGGGCACGCTGCGGGCCAGCGCCGTGCCGTCGTCGGCCTTGATGAGCCCCCGGTGGATGCGCAGCTCCTCCAGCAGGGCGCGCCGGTTGGAGGGCTCGTCGCGCAGCGCCTGGGCCTCGAACACGGTCCAGCGTGAGGTGAAAGCGATCAGCAGCCCGAACAGCACCACCACCAGCAGGTAGAGGCGGAGGATCGGCGTGGTCATCGGCCCAGCGCCTCCCCCCGCGCCCGTTCGGACACCAGCAGCAGCAGGGCGAGCAGCACGAAGTTGGCCACGATCGACGAGCCGCCGTAGGAGATGAACGGCAGCGTCACCCCGGTGAGCGGGATGACGCCGGTCACGCCGCCCACGATCACGAACACCTGGATCGCGAACACGGCTGTGAGGCCGGCCGCCAGCAGCGTCGAGAAGGAGTCGCGGGCCAGCATGGCGATCTTGAACCCGCGCTCGGCGATCAGCAGGTAGATCAGTACCACGGCGCAGGCGCCGGCCAGCCCGAGCTCGTTGGTGATCACCGCGTAGATCAGATCGGTGTGCGGGGCCGGGAGGATGGTGCCGCCCCCGGGGAGCTGGAGCAGCGCCTCGCCGAAGCCCTGTCCGAACAGGCCGCCGTCGCTCTGGGCGAACAGCGACTGGGCGATCTGGTAGCCCTTGCGGTCGACCTCCGGCGAGTGAAACAGCGTGGAGGGGTGGAACCACAGGGGCTGCCAGATGTGGACGCGGTCCTGCACGTGCGGCACGTGGGTCCCCAGGACCCACGACCCCACGGCGAACATCGCCAGGCCGATGAGCACGAACGACAGCCGGTTGGTCGCCACGTAGATCAGGGCCAGGAAGGCGGCGTAGAACATCAGCGACGAACCCAGGTCGCGGATCACCACCAACATCAGCATCGCCGCTCCCCACACCACCAACAGCGGACCGAGGTGCTTGAGCGGTGGTAGCGTGACCCCGAGCACCCGCCGCGCCCCGATCACCAGCACCTGGCGGGTGTCGCGCAGGTAGGAGGCCAGGAAGATGACGATCGCCAGCTTGGCGAACTCGGCGGGCTGGAAGGTGATCGGCCCCAGGTGCACGCCCAGGTAGGCACCGTTGACCGGGGCGCCGATCACGGGGACGCGGGGGAGCGCGAGCAGGATGATCCCGCTCAGCGCGATCACGTAGCGGTAGCGCTCGAGCACGCGGTAGTCGCGCAGGAACACGATCGTCAGGCCGAAGAAGGCCAGGCCGACGACGAACCAGATCGCCTGCGAGAGCGCCCGCTGCTGGTCGATCCGATAGATCATCACCAGGCCGAAGGAGGCCAGCAGGGCGACCAGCGGGAACAGATACGGATCGGCGTGGGGGAGCGTGATACGCAGGAAGATGTGCGCCGCCAGGCACAGGCCGAGGAACAGCGCGCCGTAGGTGAGCGAGACGTTCGACAGCTGGTCCTTGCGCTGGATGAACACCGCGGCGAAGCCGGCGGTGACCAGGAGCGAGGCCGGCACCAGCCCGAGCAGCTCGCGGTTGCGGGCGCTCATCAGCCCACCTGCCGCAGCTCGAGCTTGCGCACCAGGTCGCGGGCGTCGCTGCCCGAACGCAGGCGATGGTCGAGGATCTGCCTCCGGCGGGCGGCGGGGATCTCGGTCGCCGGTACCCCCGACTGGTACGCGGGCTCGTACAGACGCAGGCCGATCGGCCCCTGGTAGGGCAGGCCGCGGTACACGGTGACGAATCCCGAGGGATCGCTGCCTACGAAGTAGACCGCGCGCGTGGCGATCCACCCGCCCGCGGCTATGACGACGACCACCGCCAGCACCGCGAGCAGCGGGCCGAGACGGCGCCGGCGCCGCGGAGGCTCGGCGGCAGGGGGGCCCGGCCGCGGCGGAAGCGGCGCGGTTCGCCGCGGTGCGGCCTCCCGCGCCGGCGCGGCGGGCGAGCTCGACGCCGCCGCGGCGGCCGCCCTGACCTCCTCGGTGGAGGGCGCCTGCATCCCGGTCTCGGTCGGCTGCTCTGTGCCGTCGGCCGGGGTCGCCGGCCCTGCGACATCCTCCAGCCGGAACAGCACGACGGTGATGTTGTCGCGGCCGCCGCGCCGGTTGGCCTCGTCGATGAGCGCCTGCCCGGCGCGCTGGAGGTCGGGCGTCTCACGCAGCAGCTCGACGATGCGCGCCTCGTCGACCATCGAGGTCAGACCGTCGCTGCAGAGCAGGAACACGTCGCCGGCCTGCGCGCGGAACGTCCAGGTGTCCACATCCACGACCGCCTCGGGGCCCAGCGCGCGGGTGATGACCGAGCGCTGCGGATGCTCCTCGGCCTCGGCCTCGGTGAGCTTGCCCCGGCGCACCAGCTCGCCCACCAGCGAGTGGTCGCGGGTCATCTGCTCGAGGTCGCCGTCGCGCATCCGGTAGGCGCGCGAGTCGCCGACGTGCGCGATCGAGACCTCGTCGTCGGCCACGTAGGCGGCGGTCATGGTGGTCCCCATCCCGGCGCGAGCCGGATCTGACTGGGCCAGCTCGTGTATGTGCTCGTTGGCCTCCCGTATCCGACCCGCCAGGCGCTCCTCCGGAGTGCCGCCGTCGGGCAGGCCGTCCTCGAGCGCCTCCACCACCATCTTCGAGGCGACCTCGCCGGCGCGCGCTCCGCCCATGCCGTCGGCCACCGCGAACACCGGCGGCCGCGCGAACACGTTGTCCTCGTTGCTTCGGCGCTGGCGGCCCGGGTCGCTCTTCTGGAAGTACTGGGCGACGCGCAGCACGGTCAGTGCACGTAGGAGAACTCGTTGTCGCCGATCCGGATCCGGTCGCCGGGGTGCAGCGGCTGGGGCCCGGTCAACGGCTCGCCGTTCAGGTAGGTGCCGTTGGTCGAGCCCAGGTCCTCGATCACCAGCACGTCACCCTGGCGCTCGATGCGGGCATGGCGTGAGGAGGCGAATGGATCCTCGACGCGGATGTCGGCCGCCGACCCGCGCCCCAGGACGGCGCCGTGGGCCACCTCGTACTCCGCCCCGGACTTCAGCCCGGCGGCTTGCTCGACCCGCAGCCGCGGATCCAGCCCGTCCAGCGGGTCCGGGCCCAGCCCGGAGATCGCGCTGTGCATGCCGGTCGCGTCCGGCGGGGTCTCCGGGGCCGCCACCCCGCCCCGCAGGTCCCGCAGGGTGCTGCGGGCGATCCAGAGCAGGAACAGGTAAAGGACGAGCAGGAAGCCGAACTTCAGCGCCACCGAGACGGGCTCGAGCACCATGCCGCTACTCCAGCTCGAAGCGCACCTTGGCGGTGCCCAGCTCGATCCGCTCTCCGCCCCGCAGCGGGGCGGCGCCGCGGATCCGCCGGCCGTTCACGGTGACGCCGTTGGTCGATTCGAGGTCGACGATGGTCCATCCGTCGTCGCCGGGACGCACCTCGGCGTGCCGGCGCGAGACGTTGCTGTCGCCCAGCACGATGTCGCAGTCGCGGCTGCGCCCGATGACCGCGCCGCTGCGCCCGACCACCAACCGCCGGCCCTCGGAGACGACCAGGGCCTTGGCCGCGGCCGCCGGCGCGGGGTCGGCCGACCGGCGCAGCCGATCGGCGCTGTAGATCATGGTGTGGCCGGCCTCCCCTTGCTCCGGCTCGGCGCGATCGTCGGCGGCGGGCCTGACCAGCCGCGCCTGGATGCCGAACTCGCCCAGCGACAGGCGGTCGTCGGTGTGGAAGGCCACCTGGGGACGCGACAGCAGCGCGAGCTTCTCCAGGCGGGCATGCTCGAGCAGGTAGCCCTCGAGCTCCTTGACCAGGGCGTCCTCGTAGTCCACGAAGCGGTCGCGATCCTCGGGTGAGACATAGACCGCGTACTCGTTCGGGACGTAGACGCGCGACACCGAGATGGCCTTGTGCTCCTCCATCTCGCGGGCCAGCTTGCGCGCGATCTCCACGGGGCGCAGCTCAGAGCGGAACGCGCGCCCGAACGCGCCCTCTACGAGGCCCGCGATCTTGGTCTCCAGGTTCTTCAGAACGCTCATGGCTGGCTCGCGGGCTGCGCGAGACAGGATGCTAGTGGCCGGCGTCCGCGCGCGGCGGTGGCGGCTCCGCCGCGTTGAGCCACCGCAGCGCCAGCGCCAGGACTCCGGCGGCGATGGCGCCCGCCACCCACCCGCTGGGGGCTACGGCGGCACCGCCGGCCGCCTGCACGCCGGCTGCGGCGGCTGCGGCGGCTGCGGCGGCTGCACCGGATGCCAGCGCGGTCGCCCACACCACCGCCGCCAGCAGGTCCGCGGCTAGCGACCTGCCGCGCACCAGCCAGGGCAGCGCCGCGGCGGCGAGCGCCCAAACCGCGGCCAGAGCCAGGCCGCCTCGGGCCGCGGGCCACACGGCATGCACCGCGGCGTCGACGGCCGACCCCCTCCAGTCCGCGATGCCCGAGGCGCCGGGTGGCCGGCCCAGGTACAGCTTTTGGGTCAGCAGCGCGTCGGCGAGTACGAGCCACCAGGCGCCTAGCGCCCCGAGCGCGGCACGGCGGGTCGGACCGCGCACCTGGCCGGCGAGCGCGGGGAACGCCCCGGCCAGTCCGGCCAGCCCGAGCAGCGGCGCCAGCGCCGGAGCCGACCACAGCCGTCCGGACCTGGGCAGCAGCAGGGGACAGGCCGCGAGGGCCGCGAGCAGGACCAGCGCCGTTCCCGGTTGGGGGCCCGGGCCCAGCAGCGTCCAGGCGACCGCGGCGGCGGCGGCGGCCAGCCAGGCGACCCGCGGCAGCAGGAGCACGCCGACCGCCACACCGGCAGCCAGGGCGGACGCGCTCAGCGGCGGAGGTGCGCCCAGCGTGGTGGCGGCGCCGGCTAGCAGGCCGGCGCCCACGGCGGTGGCGATGCGGCCGGTCCAGCGCGGGATGCGGGGCGCCCGCCAGCTCGGCAGCGCCAGTGTCCCTCCCTCGTCGCTGAGCCCGGACATCCCGGTCTCCAGGGCACG
>Ga0126309_10000200_pt1 | contig 20497 bp, 17 predicted proteins | sample Plot56_FD_92541 | JGI IMG/M metagenome (GOLD analysis project Ga0126309, IMG submission 92541) | Serpentine soil microbial communities from UC McLaughlin Reserve, CA, USA - Plot56 | ecosystem: Environmental > Terrestrial > Soil > Grasslands | place: USA: UC McLaughlin Reserve, Lake County...
GCCGCAGCGCCTCGCGGGCCAGCGGCTCGGCCACCCCGGCCAGCTCGAACATGACACGCCCGGGCTTGACCACCGCCACCCAGCCCTCGGGGTTGCCCTTGCCCGAGCCCATGCGGGTCTCCGCCGCCGTCGTGGTGACCGGCTTGTCGGGATAGACGTTGATCCACACCTTGCCGCCGCGCTTGATCTTGCGGGTCATCGCGATCCGCGCCGCCTCGATCTGGCGATTGCTCACCCATCCGCCCTCGAGCGCCTTGAGCCCGAGGTCGCCGAACTGCACGCGCACGCCGCCGCGGGCGAACCCGCCCCTCCGGCCGCGGTGCTGCTTGCGGTGCTTGACCCGCTTGGGCTGGAGCATCAGCTCGCCGCCTCGCCGTTCGATGCGGGGGAGGGCGCACCGGGACGCGACCGGCGGTCGCGCGACGGGCCGCCGGGGCCCTCGCGGCGACCGCCACGGCCGCCGTTCCCGCGGCCGCGCCCGCCGTCTCCGCGTCCCCTGCCGCCGCGCTCGCCGCCGGGCGGCGGCGCGTTCACGTCGGTCAGGTCCGAGCCGACGCCCGCGGGCATGATCTCGCCCTTGTTGATCCAGCACTTCACGCCGATCCGCCCGAACGTCGTGCGCGCCTCGTAGAAGCCGTAGTCGATGTCGGCGCGGAGGGTGTGGAGCGGAACCCGTCCATCCGAGTAGCTCTCGGTGCGCGCCATCTCGGCGCCGCCCAGGCGACCCGAGACCTGGACCTTCACCCCCTTGGCGCCCGACCGCATGGCCGAGGTCAGGGCGCGCTTCATGGCCCGGCGGAAGGCGACGCGGTTCTGGAGCTGCTCGCCGATCGACTGCGCCACCAGCGCGGCATCGAGCTCCGGGCGCTTGATCTCCAGGATGTTGACCTTGATCTGCTTGCGCGTCATGCGGTGCAGGTCGCGGCGCAGGGCGTCGACCTCGCTGCCCGACTTGCCGATCACGATGCCCGGACGCGCGGTGTGGATGTTGACCTCCACCTCGTTGGCGTCCTTGCGGATCGTGATGTCGGACAGGCCGGCGTGGGCCAGCTTGCCGGTGATGTGGCGGCGGATGCGGGTGTCCTCGTCCAGGTAGTCGGCGAAGTTGCGCTCGTGGAACCAGTTCGACTTCCAGTCGTGGATGTAGCCCACGCGCATCGACTCGGGATGAACTTTCTGGCCCATGGCGGCTAGGTGCTCCCCTTCGGCGTCAGAGTGATGGTCAGATGGGCGGTGCGCTTGCGGATGCGGGTGGCCCGGCCCATGGCCCGAGGGCGGTAGCGCCTGAGCGTCGGGCCCTCGTCGGCGTAGACGTCCCGGATGCGCAGATCGTCGCCCACCAGCTCGTGGTTGTGCTCGGCGTTGGCCACCGCCGAGTCCAGCAGCTTGCTCCATTCCCGCGCCACCGCCCGGGGCGTGAAGGCGAGGATGGCCCGCGCCTCGTCCACCGTCTTGCCGCGCAGAAGCTCGCTGATCAGCCGCGCCTTGCGGGGCGAGGAGCGAACGTACTTGGCCTGCGCGCGCACGACCGGCGGCGACGCCGTGCCGGAGTCCCGGGCCGGACGCGCCGACTCCCGCGGCTGCGCTGGCGGCTGCGGTTCGGCCGCGCCACGCCGGCCCCGACGGCGGGGCCTCCCGGTGCCGGACCGCTGCTCTTCGCTCACGACCTCAGCCTCCCCGACGAGGCATGTCCTCGGTAGCGACGCGTCGGTGCGAACTCGCCCAGCTTGTGGCCCACCATGCCCTCGGTCACGAACACCGGCACGTGCTTCTGCCCGTCGTGCACGGCGATCGTGTGGCCGACCATCTCCGGGAAGATCGTCGACGTGCGCGACCAGGTCTTGACCATCTGCTTGTTGCCGGAGGCGTTCATGCCCTCGATCCGCGACAGCAGGCGCTGCTCGACCCACGGCCCCTTCTTGCTGGAGCGGCTCATCTCTTCTTGCCCCTCCGCCGACCTCTGACGATGTAGCGGTCGGACCGCTTGCGCTTCTTGCGGGTGCGATAGCCGAGGGTGGGGACCCCCCAAGGCGTCACGGGATGGCGGCCCGCGGTGGTCGAGCCCTCGCCGCCGCCGTGGGGGTGGTCGACGGGGTTCATCGCGGTGCCCCGGGTCTGCGGCCGGACCCCCAGGTGGCGATTACGCCCCGCCTTGCCGACCTTGACGTTCTGGTGGTCGGCGTTGCCGATGGTGCCCACGGTGGCGCGGCAGTCGGATCGGACCATCCGCATCTCTCCGGAGGGCAGCCGCAGGGTGGCCATGCCGCCCTCCTTGGCCATCAGCTGGATCCCGGTGCCCGCCGCCCGGCCCAGCTGACCGCCCCGGCCCGGCTCGAGCTCCACGTTGTGCAGCACGGTCCCGATCGGCATGCTGGCCAGCGGCAAACAGTTGCCGATCGCGACCTCGGCGGTGGGGCCCGAGGACACGCTGGCACCCACCCTCAGCCGCTGGGGGGCGAGGATGTAGCGCTTCTCGCCGTCGGCGTAGTGGAGCAGGGCGATGTAGGCGGAGCGGTTGGGGTCGTACTCGATCGAGGCCACCCGTGCGGGTATGCCGTCCTTGCGGCGCTTGAAGTCGATCTTGCGGTACAGGCGCTTGGCGCCTCCGCCGCGATGCCGGGACGTCTTGCGGCCGTGCACGTTGCGCCCGCCCGACTTCTTCAGTCCCTGGGTCAGGGTCTTCTCGGGCTCGTCGCGGGTGAGCTCGCTGTAGTCGGGATAGGTGGCGAATCGCCGCCCGGGGCTGGTGGGCTTGGGCTTGCGGATGGCCATGGCTCAGGCGCTCTCCTCCAGGCCCTGGAAGATCGGGATCTCCTGGCCCGGGCCCACCTGGACGATCGCCTTCTTCCACTGGCGCGTGCGCCCGGCGGTGTAGCCGCGGCGCTTGGGCTTGGACTTCACCGACATCGTGCGCACGTCGGTCACCGTCACCCCGAACAGCGACTCGATCGCCTGGCGGATCTGGGTCTTGTGAGCGCCGGGATGGACCCGGAACGTGTACTTGCCGGTTGAGGCCAGCACGTAGGTCTTCTCCGACACCAGCGGGCGGATGATCACCTGGGCGGGCTCCATCACGCCGCCTCCTCGGTGGTCTCGCGCCGCCTGCCCCTGCCGCGGGCGGTCAGGGCATCCAGCGCTGCAGCCGAGACCAGCACCGCCGCCGCGGCGACCAGGTCGGCCACGCCCACGGCGTCCGCGGGCAGGACGCTTACGCCGGCCAGGTTGCGAAACGACTTGGCGGCCGCCACCTCCTCGTCCGCGAGCGCCACCAGCGTTGGCCGGTTGCCGCCCCACTCGGCCAGCGCGGCGGCCGCCTGCTTGGTGGATGGCGACTCGAAGGCGCCCGCGTCGAGCACGGCGATCGACCCGCGGGCGGCATGCAGCGACAGCGCGCTGCGCAGGGCGGCCCGGCGCGCCTTGCGGTTGACCTTGAGCGTGTAGCCGCGGGGAGACGGGCCGAACGCGATGCCGCCGCCGGTCCAAAGGGGGGAGCGGATCGAGCCTGCGCGCGCGCGCCCGGTCCCCTTCTGGCGCCACGGCTTGGCGCCCCCGCCCCGCACCTCGCCGCGGGTGCGCGTCGACGCCGTCCCCCTCCGGGTGGCGTTGCGCTCGGCGCGCACGCACTCGTGGATCAGGGCCTCGTTGAAGCGTGCCTCGAACGTCTCGGCGTCCAGGTCGACGCCGCCCTGCTTGCCGACGTACGGCGCCCTAGCCATCGCTGCGCACCTCCACGGTGGCGCCGGTCGCCCCCGGCACCGCGCCCCGAACCAGCAGCAGGTTTTCCTCGGGGATCACCCGGGCGACGCTCAGACCGCGCTGGGTGACCCGCCGGCCCCCCATCCGGCCCGGCCCCCGCAGGCCCTTGAACACCCGGGAGGGGGTGGCCGAGGCGCCGATCGAGCCCGGCGCGCGGATGTTATGGGACCCGTGCGACACGGGCCCGCGGCTGAAGTTGTGGCGCTTGACCGTCCCCTGGAAGCCCTTGCCCTTGGAGACGCCCGACACCTTGACCTTCTGGCCGGGCTCGAAGGCCTCGACGGTCACGGTGTCCCCGATCGCGAGCTCGGCTGCCTCGTCGCGGAACTCGACCAGATGGCGCACCGGTGGCGCGTCCGCCTTCTTGAGGTGGCCCAGCTCGGGCCTGGTCAGGCGGCGCTCCTTGACGGCGCCGAAGCCCAGCTGCACCGCCTCGTAGCCGTCGCGCTCGGCGGTCCGAATCGCGGTCACCGGGCAGGGGCCGGCCTCCAGGACGGTCACGCGCTCGACTCGTCCGTCCTCCTCCAGGAAGACCTGCGTCATGCCTAGCTTGCGGGCGAGGATCGCGGCCATGAGGTCAGGTGGCGAGGCGGATCTCGATGTCCACGCCCGCGGGCAGGTGGTCGAGGCGCTGGAGCGAGTCCACGGTCTTCGGCGTCGGCTGGTGGATGTCGATCAGCCGCTTGTGGGTGCGGATCTCGAAGTGTTCCTGGGAGTCCTTGTCCTTGAACGGCGAGCGGATGACCGAGTAGACGTTCTTCTCGGTCGGGAGCGGCACCGGCCCCGCCACCCGCGCGCCGGTGCGGGTCGCCGTGTCCACGATCTCCTTGGCCGCCGTCTCGATCGAACGGTGGTCGTAGGACTTCAGGCGGATGCGGATCTTGTTCTCGGCGAGCGTCGCCATGGCGGTGTGATCGGTTACTGCGGTTTGGCGCTAACGGGGCGGGCCCTGTTGCGGGGCCCGCCCCGTGTGGTCGTATCTGGCCTTTCTCGTTGAGCGACCGCCTGGCGGCAGCCGCTGCCACTACTCGATGATTTCGGTCACGACTCCCGAGCCGACCGTGCGGCCGCCCTCGCGGATCGCGAAGCGCAGGCCCTGATCCATGGCGATCGGCTGGATCAGCTCGATCTCCATCTGCACGTTGTCGCCCGGCATGACCATCTCCGTGCCCTCGGGGAGCTTCGCCACCCCGGTCACGTCGGTGGTCCGGAAGTAGAACTGCGGCCGGTAGCCGCTGAAGAACGGCGTGTGGCGCCCGCCCTCCTCCTTCTTGAGGACGTACACCTCGGCCTTGAACTTGGTGTGGGGGGTGATCGAGCCCGGCTTGCACAGCACCTGGCCGCGCTCGATGTCCTCGCGCTTGGTCCCGCGCAGCAGGCAGCCGACATTGTCGCCGGCCTGCCCCTGGTCGAGGATCTTGCGGAACATCTCCACGCCGGTGACCACCGTCTTGGTGGTGGGGCGGATCCCGACGATCTCGACCTCGTCGCCGGTGTTGATGACCCCCTGCTCGATCCGGCCGGTGGCCACGGTGCCACGACCGGTGATCGAGAACACGTCCTCGACCGGCATCAGGAAGGGGCGGTCCAGGGGACGCTCGGGCTCGGGGATGTAGGTGTCCAGCGCCTCGGTGAGCTCGAGGATCTTGGCCTTGGCCTCATCGTCGCCCTCCAGCGCCTTCAGCGCCGAGCCGCTGATGACCGGGATGTCGTCGCCGGGGAACTCGTACTCGGAGAGCAGGTCGCGAACCTCGACCTCGACCAGCTCGAGCAGCTCCGGGTCGTCGACCATGTCGGCCTTGTTGAGGAACACCACGATGTAGGGCACGTTCACCTGGCGGGCCAGCAGCACGTGCTCGCGGGTCTGCGGCATCGGCCCGTCCGCAGCGGACACCACCAGGATGGCCCCGTCCATCTGGGCCGCCCCGGTGATCATGTTCTTGATGTAGTCGGCGTGCCCGGGACAGTCAACATGGGCGTAATGGCGATTGTCGGTCTCGTACTCGACGTGCGAGGTGGCGATGGTGATCCCGCGCTCCTTCTCCTCGGGAGCGTTGTCGATCTCCTCGAAGCTCTTCACCTCGGTGCCGCTGCCCCGCTCGGCGAGCACCTGCGTGATGGCGGCGGTCAGCGTCGTCTTGCCGTGATCGATATGGCCGATCGTGCCGACGTTGACGTGGGGCTTGTCCCGCTCGAACTTCTCCTTCGCCACTTGGGTTGTCTCCTTTGCGTAGGGAGCTCGCCGGCTAGACGGCGAACCTCGGAAATCTAGCTCAGTCGGCCTGCACTCGGTCGCCCGCGATGGCCTAGGCCGCCACCGGAGCGCCCTGCCGCTGCTCCACGATCTGCTCGGCGATGTTCGCCGGCACCTCCTGGTAGCGGTCGAACTGCATGGTGTAGGTGGCCCGGCCCTGGGTGGTGGAACGCAGGTCGGTGGCATACCCGAACATCTCACCCAGCGGGACAACCCCGCTGATCACCATTGCGTTGCCGCGCGGCTCCTGCGCCTCGACGTGGCCCCGCCGGCGCATGAGGTCCCCGATCACGTCACCCACGAACTCCTGGGGGGTGACGATCTCGATCGCGAACACCGGCTCCAGGAGGACCGGCTTGGCGCGTTTGGCCGCCTCCTGGAGGGCCAGGGAACCCGCCACCTTGAAGGCGACCTCGGAGGAGTCGACGTCGTGGTACTTGCCGTCCACCAGGGTGACCCGCACGTCGACCATCGGATAGCCGGCCCGCGGGCCGTTCTCCAGGGCCTCCTCGACGCCCTTCTCCACCGCGGGGATGAACTCGGTGGGGATGGCGCCGCCCTTGATCCGGTTGACGAAGTCGAAGCCCTCGCCGGGCGCCGGCTCCAGATCGAGGTTGACGACGCCGTATTGGCCCGAGCCGCCGGTCTGGCGGATGAACTTGCCCTCGACGTCGTGGGCGTCGCCGCGCACCGTCTCCCGGTAGGAGACCTGGGGACGGCCGACATTGGCGTCGACCTTGAACTCACGCAGCATCCGGTCCACCAGGATCTCGAGGTGCAGCTCGCCCATGCCGGAGATCTCGGTCTGGCCCGTCTCGTCGTTGGTCTGGACCTGGAAGGTCGGATCCTCCTCTGCCAGGCGACCGAGAGCCGTCGACATCTTCTCCTGGTCGGCCTTGGTCTTGGGCTCGATGGCCACCTTGATCACCGGCTCGGGGAACTCGATCGTCTCCAGCTTGATGGGCGCGTCCGGAGCGGCCAGGGTGTCGCCGGTCGAGACCTGCTTGATGCCGACTCCGGCGGCGATGTCCCCGGCGTGGACCTCCTCCATCTCCTCGCGGTGGTTGGCGTGCATCATCAGGATGCGCCCGATCCGCTCGGTGCGCCCGGTGGACACGTTGAGCACCCGCGATCCCGCCCTCAGCTTGCCCGAGTAGACGCGGAAGTAAGTCAGCTTGCCGACGTACGGGTCGGCCATGATCTTGAACGCCAGTGCCGCGAACGGCTCGTCGTCGCTGGGGCGACGCACCGTCGCCTTGCCGTTGGAGTCCGCCTTGTCGGGCTCGACGCCGTCCACCGGCGGCACCTCAAGCGGCGACGGCAGGTAATCGATCACCGCGTCCAGCAGCGGCTGGACCCCCTTGTTCTTGAACGAGGACCCGCACAGCACCGGGGTCAGCCTGATCTCGAGGGTGGCCTTACGGATCGCCTGCTTGAGGCGCTCGACCGGGATCTGCTGGTCCTCGAGGATCATCTCGACGAGCTCGTCGTCGTAGTGGGACACCTCCTCGAGCAGGTGCTCGCGGGCGGCGGCCGCCGCCTCCGCGATGTCGTCGGGGATGTCCACCACATCCTGCTCCATCCCCAGCTCGTCCCGGTAGAGGATCGCCCGGTTGGCCACCAGGTCGACGATGCCGCGGAAGTCGGACTCGGCTCCGATCGGAAGCTGGATGGGGACCGGATGGGCGCCCAGGCGGTCGACCATCGTCTGGATCCCGCGCTCGAAGTCGGCCCCGATGCGGTCCATCTTGTTGATGTAGGCGATCCGCGGCACCCGGTACTTGTCGGCCTGCCGCCACACCGTCTCGGACTGCGGCTCGACGCCGGCGACCGAGTCGAACAGGGCGATGGCCCCGTCCAGCACCCGCAGCGAGCGCTCGACCTCGACCGTGAAGTCGACGTGCCCGGGGGTGTCGATGAGGTTGATCCGGTGGTCGCGCCAGTGGCAGGTGGTGGCGGCCGAGGTGATGGTGATGCCGCGCTCCTGCTCCTGCTCCATCCAGTCCATCGTGGCGGCGCCCTCGTGAACCTCCCCCATCTTGTGGGTGCGCCCGGTGTAATAGAGGATGCGCTCGGTCGTCGTCGTCTTGCCGGCGTCGATGTGCGCCATGATCCCGATGTTCCGGGTGTTCTCTAGGGTGCTCTTCAAAGCCATGACGTTTGCTCTACTTCAAGCCCTCGGACCGGGCGTCCCGCCTGCCAGAGGGCAAAAAAATGGGCCCCCAGGGCCCATGCAAGACTCAGCTGTCGCCCGGGCGGAATCGCCTATGTCGCGGTGGTCTCCACGGTCGGTTTCCTACATGAAGCGGGACGCGCGCGCATGAACGCGCCGTCCCGCAGAACGGCTGACGATCATAGCAAAGGGTCCTGGGCGTCCCGGGCGGCCTCGGCCGTGTCCGGCGCGGGCGCGCGGGCCGAGGCCCGGATGGCCGGAAGCGGGGTCGACGCCGGCTTCGTGGCCGCCGTCGGGCTTGCCGTCGCCGCCGCCGGCGGCTGCCTCCTGCTGGTGATCAGCGACTTCACCCCGCTGTTCGAGGCACGCACGGTGACCGCCACCATCGGCAGCGTGACCGGCGGGAGCAACCACCTCTACGCCATGACGTTGATCGGGCTGGTGGCCGCCCCGATGGCCTGGGGGGCGCTCCGGGGCGGCAGCCAGCCGGCCATGATCTCGCTGGTCGTCCTGGGCCTCCTGGCCGTCGTCATCGCCCTGGCCTTCGACCTCCCCGACGCCACCGGCACCAACACCCTCAGCCGCTCGTTCGCCTACGCGAACGCCGAGTCCCTCCCCCGGGTCGGCTTCTACCTCGAGACCCTCGGAGCGGTGCTGCTGCTGATCGCCGGCGGCGGCATCCTGCTGCTCAGCGGCAAGACGCCGAACCGTCGGGACCGCGAGCCCCGCTCCGGGCCCCCGGCGCCTGCAACCCCGGCGCAGCGCCCCTGACCCGGGCGGCCTGACAGCAACACCAGCGGCGCTGGTAGGCGTGCCGCCTACCAGCGGTAGTGGGCGAACGCCTTGTTCGCCTGGGCCATGCGGTAGATGTCGTCCTTGCGCTTGTAGGCGCCGCCCTGCTGCGACTGGGCGTCCAGGAGCTCGTTCGCCAGGCGCTGAGCCATGGTGCGCTCGCGGCGCTGGCGGGCGAACTGCACCAGCCAGCGGACGGCCAGCGTCCGGGCGCGGCGGCTGCCAACCTCGACCGGCACCTGGTAGGTGGCCCCGCCCACCCGCCGGGAGCGGACCTCGAGCACCGGGGTCAGCTCCTTGACGGATTGATCCAGCGCCTCCACCGGGTTGCCGCCGGTCTTCTCGCCCAGGATGGCCAGGGCGTCGTAGACGATGCGCTCGGCGGTCGACTTCTTGCCGTCGCGCATCACCTTGTTGATCAGCTGCTGGACGAGCTTCGAGCGGTAGAGCGCGTCGGGCTCGACCGGACGGACCTGGGCGGCGGCGCGGCGCGGCATGGGCGGCTAGCGCTTCTTGACGCCGTAGACCGAGCGGCCCTTGCGGCGGTCGCTGACCCCCGCGGCGTCGAGCGTGCCCCGGACCACCTTGTAGCGGACGCCCGGCAGGTCCTTGACCCGGCCGCCGCGGACCAGCACCACCGAGTGCTCCTGGAGATTGTGCCCCTCACCCGGGATGTAGCAGGTGACCTCCATCCCGTTGGTGAGACGGACCCGGGCCACCTTCCGCAGCGCCGAGTTGGGCTTCTTGGGGGTGACCGTGTAGACGCGGGTGCAGACGCCCCGGCGCTGGGGGGCGGCGACGCGCTGCTTGCGGCCCTTCCCGGACTTCAGGCCGGGGGTGGTCACCTTCCGGGAGGGGGCGCGGCGGCCCTTGCGCACGAGCTGGCTGGTGGTCGGCATGCGGCGGCGGATGATAGTGGACCGCGGCCGGGGCGCTCAGCCGGCCGCCACCGCCGCCAGGGCGTCGTCGGGGTCCGCGTGGGGCAGGCCCACCGCCTCGGCCACCGGCGGGTAGGTCACCTGGCCCGCGGCCAGGTTGACCCCCTGCTTCAGACCCGGGTCGGCTGCCACCGCAGCGTGGACGCCAAGGTCAGACAGGGCGAGGACATACGGCAGGGTGGCGTTGGTCAGCGCGTACGTGGAGGTGATGGGAACCGCCCCCGGCATGTTGGTGACGCAGTAGTGGCGGATGCCGTCGACCTCGTACGTGGGCTCTGAGTGGGTGGTCGGGCGCGACGTCTCGAAGCATCCGCCCTGGTCGATCGACACGTCGACCAGGACCGCGCCCGGCTTCATCAGGCCCAGCTGCGCGCGGGAGATGACCCGGGGGGCCCGGGCGCCGTGGACCAGCACGGCGCCGATCACAAGGTCGGCTCCGGCGAGGCGCGTCTCGATCTCGAGGGTCGATGAGTAGCAGGTCGAGCAGCGCCCGCCGAACACGATGTCCAGCTCGCGCAGCCGGTCGAGGTCCCGGTCGAACACGAACACGTCGGCCTCCATGCCCAGCGCGATGAACGCCGCGTTCATGCCGACGACCCCGCCTCCGATGATCAGCACGTTGGCGGCGGCGACCCCCGGCACGCCGCCCAGCAGCACCCCCCGGCCGCCCAGCGGCTTCTCCAGCATGAAGGCGCCCGCCTGCGTGGCGATCTTGCCCGCCACCTCCGACATGGGCGCCAGGAGCGGGAGGCGCCCGCGCCGGTCCTCGACCGTCTCGTAGGCGATGCAGGTGGCGCCGGTGCGGGCCAGCGCGCGGGTCAGGTCGGGCGCGGGCGCGAGATGGAGATACGTGAACAGGGTCTGCTCCGGTCGCAGGCGGGCCACCTCCGGCGGCTGCGGCTCCTTGACCTTGACGATCAGCTGCGCTTCCTCGAACACCGCGTCGGCATCCGCCACCACGGTCGCGCCCTGGGCGCGGTAGTCCTCGTCGGCGATCGCCGATCCCTCGCCGGCTCCGCGCTGCACGAACACCTCGTGCCCCGCCTCGCGCAGCTCCCGGACCCCGCTGGGCGTGAGCGCCACCCGATACTCGTCGGGCATGGCCTCGGTGGGGACCCCGACCCTCATCGCCACAACCGTAGCGCCGCGCCGGAGCGGGTCGACCCGGCACAGACGGGGGCCGTCGGCGCGCGCGACCTGGCACTCTTGAGCGCCCGCCCGCCGCGGGTCGGATCGGAAGCCCACAGGCCGCAAACGCCAGACGTGACACCAGCCTCAGACGGACAGGCGCCTCTCCTGATGGTCGACGTGGACGGGGTCATCTCGCTCTACGGTTTCGCGCCCCACGAGCGGCCTCCGGGACGCTTTCACAACGTCGAGGGCATCGGGCACTACCTGTCGGCCACCGCCGGGGCTCACCTGCGCCGCCTCCAGGATCACTTCGAGCTGGTCTGGTGCACCGGGTGGGAGGAGCGGGCCAACGAGCACCTGGTCGCCGCGCTGGAACTCCCCGGGCGGCTCCCGCACCTGACCTTCACCGAGCCTCCGGGTCTCGCGCCCCGTCATTGGAAGCTCGAGGCGATCGAGCGCCACGCCGGGGATCGCCGCCCGCTGGCCTGGATCGACGACGACCACAGCGGCTGCGAGGAATGGGCGCTGCGCCGCCCCGGGCCGACGCTGCTGGTCACCACGTCCCCGTCCGAGGGAATCACCCAGGAGCAGGTCGAGCTTCTGATCGCCTGGGCGGCGGACCCGTCGAGGTAGGCCGGGCCCTAGTCCCCCTGCCTGTCGGAGTGGTCGCCGCCCCGGCGGTGGTGGTGCTTCTTGGTCCCCCGGTCCGAGCCGGCCTCCCGATCGTCGCCGGCCGGATTCACCGTGTAGGCGAGGTCGTCGAAGTAGACGACTTGGAACGACCCGCCCCGCCCGAGGTTGCGCATCCCGAAGCGGTTGAGCTGGGCGCCGGCGCGGCGGACTTTGGTGGGCAGCGACCAGACCGTGCGCCGGTCGCCCAGGCGCAGGATCACCACGCCCGACCGCCCGCTGTCGGGGAAGTAGTCGAAGCTCCATCTGTAGGTGCGGGGGCCCGGGTTGAGCACGATGCCGGGCGTGTCATCGTTCGCGCTCTGGCCCTTGCGGTCGGACGCCAGGGGCCCGAGGTACTGACCCACGCGGCTGGGGCCGGTGATCGATACACCGAAGAAGTCGGGGGGCGCCTCCTCGCGGCTGTCGGTGTCCCCCGAGCCCGCCTTGAACCAGCCGAGGAGCGTGGCGCTGTCGGAGTTGGCCCGGTCGAGTAGCACCGTCCCGGACGCCCGGAGGCGGTCGTCGAGGCTCAGCCTCCCGACGCGATCGGCGTAGAACGCCTGCAGATGGGGGTGGTCCTCGTCGGTGCGCGAGACCATCCCCCCGAGCCGGCGATCCGTGGCCCCGGTCCAACCGAAGTGGTTGGGCTGCCCGGTCAGGCAGTCGCGGAAGGACACCCGGTTGCCGTGGCCCTTCCAACCCGTCCCTCCGCCCCCCTCCTGCCGGGCGCCGTCCACGGTCAGATCATTGATCGAGACGTGCAGCGGCCTGCCGCGGGTGACCACCTGGTTGGTAATCCCCCACCGGTCGAGTGCGGCCCCGGCCGCCCTGGCGCCCGGGGACAGGGTCAGGGTCGCCGCTGGGCCCGCCCCCGGGATGGTCAGCGTCACACTCCCGCGCCCGCCGCCGGCGCGCGGGTCGTAGACTAGGCGCCACGGGTAGCGGTGACCAAACCGGAAACCGAACGGCCTGCCCTGGCGCCCGTAGTCGACATGGCCGGTCTCGTAGTCGCGCGCGCCGTAGGCCAGGACGACCGAGTAGTCGCCGCCGTTGACCGGATCGGCGTTGATCTGAAAGCCGAGCTGGCTGGGCGGCCGCCAGTCACGGCTCGCCTGGTTGAAGAAGCCGATGATCGCCGAGCCGCCGGGAAAGGGCTCGTCGGGCCCGCGCCGGACCTCCAGCACCCCGGCTGCGGAGAGTCGCCGCTCGAAGCCGGCCGACACCCGCCGGCCGTACCAGCTCGGCCGGGTGGCGCGGGTGATCAGCCCACCGATCGACCCGTCGGCTCGACCACCGAACGCCTGGCGCGTGGTCGTGCATTTGCCCAGCCGCCGGTTGTTCTCGCCCTGCCAGCCCGGATCGGTGTCGAACCGCTGGAATCTGAGGGTGCCCGGCGGGACCGGGCCGGCGTGTCGGCCCCCGGACACCTGACGCCAGACGACCACCAGCGCGGTGACGGCCACGACGCCGAGGCCGAGCGCGATCGCGATCCACACCGGGCGGCGCACCCGGTCAGCGCCGCGCCGAGGCTCGCCGCCAGGGCGACCCGCCCGCGCCGCCCGACCGCGCGCGTCGCCGGCACACCGCCCGATCAGCGGCGGGCGCTATGGCTACTTGTCCGAGGACCCGTCGGGGGACTCGTCGGGCACGTCCAGCGAGGCGAGCTCGTCTGCGAACCCCTCCCCGTCTCCGCCGGCCCCGATGTCCTCGAGCTCCGAGAGATCCGACTGGAGCGCCGAGCCGAAGCCCTGGAGCGCCTCGCCGTCGGCCAGGCCCAGCTCGGCCGCCAGCTCGTCCTGGTCGAGCAGCCCGACCTCGTCGATGGCCCTGGGCAGCGGCTCGGAGGGCTCGATCTCGATGCGCCGGTAGCGCTTGAGCCCGGTGGCCGCCGGGATGAGCTTGCCGATGATCACGTTCTCCTTGAGGCCGTTGAGGCGGTCGATCTTGCCCTCCAGGGCGGCGTCGGTGAGCACCTTGGTGGTCTCCTGGAACGAGGCCGCCGACAGGAACGAGTCGGTGTTGAGCGACGCCTTGGTGATACCCAGGACGATCTCCTCGTACTGGGCCTGCTCGCCCTTCTTCTTCTTGATCTCGGCGTTGCGGGCGAGCAGCTCCTGACGGTCCACGAACTGACCCGGCAGGTAGTCGGTCGCGCCCTTCTGCTCGACGCGCACCTTCTTGAGCATCTGGCGCACGATCAGCTCGATGTGCTTGTCGTTGATGTCGACGCCCTGCGACTTGTAGACCTCCTGGACCTCGCGCACCATGTAGAGCTCGGTGGCGGTCCGACCGCGGATGGCCAGCAGCTCGTGGGGGTACAGCGAGCCCTCGTTGAGCTGGTGGCCGGCGTTGACCTTCTGACCCGGCTCGACGAACAGGCGCGTGCGGCGCGGGAACGTGTGACGGTGCTCCTCGCCGCCGGCGTCGGTGATGGTCACGGTCACCGACTTCTCGGCCTCCTCGATCGACACCTTGCCGTCGACCTCGGCGATCTTGGCCAGGCCCTTGGGCTTGCGCGCCTCGAAGAGCTCGACCACCCGCGGGAGGCCGTGCGTGATGTCGGCCCCGGCGACGCCTCCGGTGTGGAACGTGCGCATGGTGAGCTGCGTACCCGGCTCGCCGATCGACTGGGCGGCGATGATCCCCACCGCGTCGCCGATCTGGGCCAGTGATCCCGTGGCCAGCGAGCGCCCGTAGCAGGCCTGGCATACCCCGGTCTGGGCCCGGCACTTGAGCACCGAGCGCACGCTGGCGGCGGGCCCATCCTCGCCGGACTCGACCGGCAGGTCGGCGGACGCCAGGTCATCGAGATGCTCGAGGCCGATCTCGGCGCCCTTCTCGACGATCACCCGGCCGCGCTTGGTCTTGATCGCCTCGCCGGCGATCCTCCCGACCAAGTTCTGGTTGGGGCCGTCGCCGGACATCACCGCGATGCGGATGTGCTCGCCGGTCCCGCAGTCCTCCTCGCGGATGATCACGTCCTGGGCGACGTCGACCAGCCGGCGGGTCAGGTAGCCGGAGTCGGCGGTCCGCAGGGCGGTGTCGGCCAGGCCCTTGCGGGCGCCGTGAGTCGAGATGAAGTACTCGAGGACCGACAGTCCCTCCATGAAGTTGGACTTGATCGGCCGCTCGATGATCTCGCCCTTCGGGTTGGCCATGAGCCCGCGCATCCCGGCTAGCTGGCGGATCTGCTTGAACGAGCCTCGCGCTCCCGAGTTGGCCATCATGAAGATCGGGTTCAGCTTGTCGAGGTTGCCCTCCATGCTGTCCGCGATCTCCTCGGTGGCGGCGGTCCAGCGCTCCACCACCGCCTCGTGGCGCTCCTCCTGCGTGATCAGGCCGATGTCGTACTGATCCTGGATCTCGCCCACCTCGCGCTCGTAGCGTTCGAGGATCGACTCCTTGTCGGGGGGCACCACCACGTCGTTCTTGGAGATCGTGATACCGGCCTGCGTCGCGTAGCGGAAGCCGAGATCCTTGAAGGCGTCGAGCACCTGGGCTATCGCCGAGGCCCCGTAGGCCTGGACCAGGTCGTCCACCACCAGGACGGAGTCGCGCTTGCGCATCGGCCGGTTCACGAACTGGTAGTCGGACAGGTCGAAGTCCTGGCCCAGCGCCTCCTGCAGGGCCCGCTTGATGCGGTCGTTGTAGATGATCCGGCCGACCGTGGTCAGGAGGTGGCCGCCCTCCTCCTTGTTGTTGCGGTACTCGGCGAGGTCGTGCAGCTTGACCATGCCGTGCTCGTAGGAGAGCTCGGCCTCCTGCGCCGTGCGGAAGACGTGCGGGCGCGGCTCGCCGCCCGGCCACTTGCCGGTGAACAGCTGCTCCTGGCGCTCGGCCAGCTCCGACTCGTCGGGCCCGTACGTGAGGTAGTAGGCGCCCAGCACCATGTCCTGGGTCGGCGTGGCCAGCGGAGCTCCGTGGGCGGGCGACAGGATGTTGTTGGAGGAGAGCATCAGGATGCGGGCCTCGGCCTGGGCCTCGGCAGACAGCGGCAGGTGGACGGCCATCTGGTCGCCGTCGAAGTCCGCGTTGAAGGCGTGGCACACCAGCGGGTGCACCTGGATGGCCTTGCCCTCCACCAGCACCGGCTCGAAGGCCTGGATCCCGAGACGATGCAGCGTCGGCGCCCGGTTGAGCAGCACGGGGTGCTCGTGGATGACCTCCTCGAGGACGTCCCACACCTCGGGGATCATCGAGTCGACCATCTTCTTGGCCGCCTTGATGTTCTGCGCCGACTTGCGCTCGACCAAGCGGGCCATGATGAACGGCTTGAACAGCTCGAGCGCCATGAGCTTGGGCAGCCCGGCCTGGTGCAGACGCAGCGAGGGGCCGGCCACGATCACGGAGCGCCCCGAGTAGTCCACGCGCTTGCCCAACAGGTTCTGCCGGAAGCGGCCCTGCTTGCCCTTGAGCATGTCGGACAGGGACTTGAGCGGGCGGTTGCCGGGCCCGGTGACCGGACGGCCGCGCCGCCCGTTGTCGAACAGGGCGTCGACGGCCTCCTGGAGCATCCGCTTCTCGTTGTTGACGATGATCTCGGGCGCGCCCAGATCGAGCAGCCGCTTGAGGCGGTTGTTGCGGTTGATGACCCGCCGGTAGAGGTCGTTGAGGTCTGAGGTCGCGAACCGGCCGCCGTCCAGCTGCACCATCGGGCGCAGCTCCGGCGGGATCACCGGGACCGCCTCGAGGATCATCATCTCCGGCCGGTTGCCGGAGTGGATGAACGCCGAGACGACCTTCAGCCGCTTGACCGCACGGGCCTGCTTCTGGCCCTTGGCGGACTTGATGGTGTCCTCCAGCTCCTGGCGCTCGGCGTCTAGGTCGACCTGCTCGAGCAGGTCACGGACCGCCTCGGCGCCCATGCCGCCGCGGAAGTACTCGCCGAAGCCGTAGGGCGAGCCGAACCGCTCCTTCAGCTCGCGGAAGGTGGTCTCGTCGTTGACCACCTGCTTGGGCCCCATGGCCTGGAAGAGCTCCCAGACGTCGCGCATGCGCTGGGCGGCGTCCTCGATGTAGGCCTCGGTGTCGGCGATGTCCGACTCGAAGCTCTTGCTGAGGTCCTTGACCAGCTTCTCGCGGTCCTCGTCGGAGAGCTTGCGCACGTTGATGTCCAGCGCCTCGGCCCAGAGGTGGTCCTCGTCGGAGAAGCCGGTCTGCTTGCCCGAGCCCAGGTACTCCTCGCGGCGCGCGAGCGACTCACGTAGCTCCAGGACGCGCTCCTCCTTCTCGCCGGCGTAGGCGTCGAGGACCTTGTTGACCTCCTTCTCGAGCTTGTCGTGGTCCTTCTCGCGGGCGTCCTCGTCGACCCAGGTGACCATCGAGGCGGCGAAGTACAGGACCTTCTCGAGCTCCTTCGGAGCCATGTCCAGCAGGTAGCCGATCCGGCTGGGCACTCCCTTGAAGAACCAGATGTGCGAGACCGGCGCGGCCAGGTCGACATGACCCATGCGCTCGCGGCGAACCTTGGAGCGCGTGACCTCGACGCCGCAGCGCTCGCAGACGATCCCCTTGTAGCGGACGCGCTTGTACTTGCCGCAGTAGCACTCCCAGTCCTTGGTGGGGCCGAAGATGCGCTCGCAGAAGAGCCCGTCCTTCTCCGGCTTGAGCGTGCGGTAGTTGATCGTCTCGGGCTTGGTCACCTCGCCGGAGCTCCAGGAGCGGATCTGCTTGGAGGCGGCGAGGCCGATCTCGATGGCGTCGAAGTTGTTGATGTCGATCATTCGGTTCCTCGGTCGAAAGTGGTGGGGCGCGCCGCCGGCTAGGCCTCCGGCTCCTCCTCCAGGGTCTCCAGCTCGGTCGCGGCGACATCCGGCGCGCCGTCGCCGTCCGCCCCGGCCTGGGCGTCGCCGTCGGCCTCGGCGGCGACGTCGTCCTCGCTCTCCTCGTGCTCGGTGCCCTCGTCGGCCGCCTTGCCGTCGGTGGCCCGGACGCCGGACAGGTCTATGCCGAGCTCCTCGGCGGCCCGCAGCAGGTCGTCGTCCTCCTCGCGCAGCTCGGTGCGCTGGCCCTCCTCCGAGACCACGTTGACGTCGAGCGCCAGGGACTGCATCTCCTTGAGCAGCACCTTGAACGACTCTGGGATCGAAGGCTCGGCGATGTTCTCGCCCTTGACGATCGCCTCGTAGGCCTTGACCCGGCCGACGGTGTCGTCGGACTTGATGGTGAGCATCTCCTGGAGGGTGTAGGCGGCGCCGTACGCCTCCAGCGCCCACACCTCCATCTCGCCGAAGCGCTGGCCGCCGAACTGGGCCTTGCCGCCCAGCGGCTGCTGGGTCACCAGCGAGTAGGGGCCGGTCGAGCGCGCGTGGATCTTGTCGTCGACCAGGTGCAGCAGCTTGAGGATGTACATGTAGCCGACCGTGACCTTCTCCTCGAAGGGCTCGCCGGTCCGGCCGTTGAACAGGGTCATCTTCCCGGAGGCCCGCTCACCGGCCCGGCGTCCGCGGTCGATCTCGATGTTGATGCGGCCCCGGTGCTCGTCCTGCCAACGGACGAGCGCCTCGTCCACGTCCTCCACGGTCGCGCCGTCGAACACCGGCGAGGCGACGTAGACGCGCCCGCCGTCGGATCCGTCCTTGGCGGACGGCTCGACGCGATCGTCGTACCAGCCGTTGGCCGCCACCCACCCGAGGTGGGTCTCGAGGATCTGGCCGAGGTTCATCCGCGAGGGCACGCCGAGCGGGTTGAGGATCACGTCCACGGGCGTGCCGTCCTCCAGGAACGGCATGTCCTCCTCGTCGACGATCTTGGAGATGACGCCCTTGTTGCCGTGGCGTCCGGCCAGCTTGTCGCCCTCGGCGATCTTGCGCTTCTTGGCCACGAACACCCGGACCAGGTCGTTGACCCCCGGCGGGAGGTCGTCGCCCTCGTCGCGGGAGAAGGTCTTCACGTCGATGACCACGCCGCCCTCGCCGTGCGGGACCTTCAGCGAGGTGTCGCGAACCTCGCGCGCCTTCTCCTTGAAGATCGCGCGGATCAGCTTCTCCTCGGCGGTCAGCTCGGTCTCGCCCTTGGGCGTCACCTTGCCGACCAGCAGGTCGCCCGACTCGACCTCGGCGCCGATGCGGACGATGCCCCGGTCGTCGAGGTTGCGCAGCGACTCCTCGGAGCGGTTGGGGATGTCGCGGGTGACCTCCTCGTCGCCCAGCTTGGTCGTGCGGGCGTCGATCTCGTACTCCTCGATGTGGATCGAGGTGAGCTCGTCGTCCTTGACCAGACGGCGGGAGAGGATGATCGCGTCCTCGAAGTTGTAGCCCTCCCAGGACATGAAGGCGACCAGCAGGTTCTTGCCCAGGGCCATCTCGCCCAGGCTGGTGGACGAGCCGTCGGCCAGCACTTCGCCGGCCTTGACGCGCTGCCCGGCCGACACGCGCGGCCGCTGGTGGATCAGCGTGCCCTGGTTGGAGCGCATGAACTTCTGCAGCGGGTACTCGTCCTTGCCGCCGCCAGAGGTCTCGAGGACCAGTGAGTCGGCGTCTACGGAGCCCACCGTTCCGGCGCTCCGCGCCAGCACGACGTCTCCGGTGTCGATCGCCGCGCGGCGCTCCATCCCGGTGCCGATCAGGGGCGCCTCGGTCTTGAGCAGCGGGACCGCCTGGCGCTGCATGTTCGAGCCCATCAGCGCCCGGTTGGCGTCGTCGTGCTCGAGGAAGGGGATCATCGCCGTGGCCACCGACCAGATCTGCTCGGGCGAGACATCCATCAGGTCGACGTCCTTGGGCCTGACCGTCACGTACTGGCCGGCGAGCGTGCGGCAGAGCACGTCCGGGCCGCGCAGCTTGCCAGTCCGGGTGTCGATCGGGGTGTTGGCCTGAGCGATGACCTGCTCCTCCTCCTGGGTGGCGTCCAGGTGGACGAGCTCGTCGGTCACGGCGCCGTCCTTGACCACCCGGTAGGGGGTGGTGACAAACCCGTGCTCGGAGACCTCGGCGAAAGAGGACAGCGAGCCGATCAGCCCGATGTTCGGCCCTTCGGGGGTCTCGATCGGGCACATGCGCCCGTAGTGCGTGGGATGCACGTCGCGGACCTCGATCGGGGCCCGCTCCCGGGTCAGCCCGCCGGCGCCCAGCGCCGACAGGCGCCGCCGGTGGGTCAGGCCGGCCAGCGAGTTGGTCTGGTCCATGAACTGCGACAGCTGCGAGGAGCCGAAGAACTCCTTCAGCGCCGCCACCACCGGTCGGATGTTGACGATCGTCTGGGGCGTGATCGTGTCGGCGTCCTCGGTGGTCAGGCGCTCGCGTACCACCCTCTCCATGCGGTAGAGACCGACCCGGAACGCCTCCTGGATGAGCTCGCCGACCGTGCGCAGGCGGCGGTTGCCGAAGTGCTCGTACTCGTCCAGGTGCTCGGCGACCGGCTCGCGCGGCATCGTGGCCGCCTCGGCGGCGTAGTCCTTGATCTCGCCCTCGGGCTCCTCAGGGACGCCAAGCAGCCTGGGCAGCGCGACCAGCTCGCGCACCAGCGCGATGATGTCCTCGTGGCTCAGCACCCGGGTGTCGAGGTTCACGTCGACCCCGAGCCGGGAGTTCAGCTTGTAGCGGCCGACCCGCGTCAGGTCATAGCGCTTGGGGTCGAAGAACAGCTGGTTGAGCAGGGCCCTGGCGTTCTCGACGCTCGGGGGCTCGCCCGGGCGCTGCTTCTTGAACAGCTCGATGAGCGCGCCCTCCTCGGTGCGGGTCGGCTCGGCGTCGGCCTCAAGCGTGTTGGCAATGTAGATCGACCCGTCGAACAGCTTGAGGATGTCCTCGTCGGAGGCGTAGCCCATCGCGCGCAGGAGCA